>MPLX02368014.1_pt1 | contig 12952 bp, 9 predicted proteins | sample 1617341 | NCBI WGS metagenome assembly MPLX02 (sample SAMN05944804, study PRJNA350692) | marine metagenome | biome: marine; feature: ODZ; material: water; isolation source: 120 m water sample filtered on 0.2 um supor filter | place: Pacific Ocean | collected 2012-04-08 | depth 120m m | reverse complement strand
CCTCAAATTCGACATCTCCGCAGAATGTAGCACCCATGAACTTGGCATCGTCGAACCTGGCGCTTCCGCTGAACTTGGCATTGCTGAAATCAGTTTTGCCCGGAAACACAAAGCCGATAAAGACAGCATCCTCATCCCCAAACTCAACACCCTCGAAGCTGACTCTCGCTCCCGGATTGTTTTCGGCCCATTTGTTCCAGGCGTCCTTACCTTCGCGTAAAAGCGCAAGCGCCTCTTCTCCTTGAAGAACAACTTTCTTTGATTTTTTGTCAGCCATGGCTTTTTCCTCCTCGGAGTGTCGGGGCAACTAGGGGTTTGAACATAACCCGACCCGGCCCGGGAGGCCAAAGCCCTAAAGCTGCGGTTTTTTAAACATGCCGATGTATCCGTAGCAGGTCGCCAGAGTCTCCAGTGCAGAAATCTGGATGCCTCTGGCCGTAGCAAAATCGAGTCTGCGCTCATTCCAGCTTTGCCAGCGTGGCCCGATGTTTGCTCCATTGAGGACATTGGCATGCGTATCCACCGATCCGCGCCAAACCCCGGCACCGGAACCCTCAATAACACAAATCGCTGTTTGCTTGTGACTCACATCCAATCCAACATAATATTTCATCGCTGCTATCCTCTCGGGGGGAGCAGCAACCTCTTTATGTAGATTGTTTAGAAGAGAGCCTTACTCCCCTTCTGTCGCAGCCGAAGCTTCTTCAGCCGCCGATTCCGCAGCAATTTCAGGGGCAATCTCTTCCAGGGCTTTTTCCGCCTCCAGAGCTTTTTCCGCCTCCAGCCTGACCAGATCATCATCACGATCTGATGCCACCTGACGCAACTTGTTCATCACGCTTCCGGTACCGGCAGGAATAAGGCGACCAACGATGACGTTTTCCTTCAAACCGATAAGACTGTCGGTCTTTCCGGAAACCGCCGCTTCAGTCAGGACGCGGGTGGTTTCCTGGAAGGAAGCAGCCGAAATGAAGGATTGGGTCTGCAAGCTTGCCTTGGTAATTCCCTGAAGTACGGAAACGCCCGAAGCAATTTTACCGCGCCCTTTCCTGGTTTTTTCGTTTTCGGCATCGAATTCCAGACGGTCGACCAATTCACCAATCAAATAGGTGGTATCGCCACCGTCCGTAATTTCAATCTTTTGCAGCATCTGGCGAACAATGACTTCGATGTGCTTGTCATTGATCTTCACACCCTGAAGGCGATAAACGTCCTGGATTTCCTTGATCAGGTACTCTGCCAGGGCTTCAACACCAAGAACACGAAGGATGTCGTGAGGCACGGGGTTACCGTCCACCAAGGCATCGCCGACTTCAACATAGTCGCCTTCCTGAACACTGATGTGCTTGCCTTTGGGCACCAGGTATTCATGGGGCTCCAGGGCGTCATCGGTCGGGATAACGATGATGCGACGCTTGTTCTTGTAGTCCTTGCCGAATTCGACGCGACCTTCAGTCTCGCTGATAATCGCGAAGTCCTTGGGCTTGCGGGCTTCGAACAGTTCCGCCACACGCGGCAGACCACCGGTAATATCGCGGGTTTTGGCTGATTCCTTGGGAATACGGGCCAAAACGTCACCAGCATGGACTTCCTGACCGTTTTCGACGGACAGAATAGCATCGACCGAAAGTAAGTAGCGGGCTTCAAGGTCCTTTTCGATCATGATCACGTTGTCATTCTTGTCACGCAAGGTAATGCGCGGTTTGAGTTCCGCACCCTTGGGCTGGGACTTACAGTCAATAATCACTTTGGACGCAATACCGGTGGCATCGTCCGTCCGCTTGTCCATGGACAGACCTTCGATCATATCCATGTAGTTAACGGTTCCGTTTTTCTCGGTGATGATCGGCAGGGTATAGGGATCCCATTCGGCCATCTTGGTGCCGCGTTTCACCTCGGCGTTATCCTTGACCAGCAACTTGGAACCGTAATGAAGACGGTGACGCGCACGTTCGCGGCCATTTTCATCGATCAGGTTCAACTCGGCATTCCTGCTCATGACGACCAGTCCACCGGAACTGTCCTTGACGGTCGAGCAGTTCTTGAGCTGGATCATGGCATCACCAGCGGCTTCGATTTTTGAGACCTCGCCGCCACCGGTAACGGCACCACCAATGTGGAATGTCCTCATTGTCAGCTGGGTGCCGGGTTCGCCAATCGACTGGGCTGCGATAACACCAACGGCATCACCGGGGTTCACCCGGGTGCCACGGGAAAGATCGCGACCGTAACACGAGGCGCATGTTCCCTTAAGCGCTTCACAGGTTAGGACCGAACGGACCAGAACCGTTTCAATTTCAGCCTCTTCAATGGCCATCGAGGTTTCTTCATCAAGCAAGATATTGACCTTGGCAAGAATATCACCAGTCGCAGGATGAACGACCTGTTCCGCCGTGGTGCGACCGAGAATTTGCTCGGACATGGGCGAAATAACTTCGCCACCTTCCACAACGGCTCGCACCGTCAGGCCATTTTTGGTCTTGCAGTCGTCTTCGATGATGATGCAGTCCTGGGCGACGTCAACCAGACGACGGGTCAGATAACCGGAGTTAGCCGTCTTCAACGCCGTATCGGCCAATCCCTTACGGGCGCCGTGGGTGGAGTTGAAGTACTCAAGAACCGACAGTCCTTCCTTGAAGTTCGAGATAATCGGCGTTTCGATGATTTCGCCCGTCGGCTTGGCCATTAGACCACGCATACCGGCAAGCTGCTTCATCTGTGCGGCCGAACCACGAGCACCCGAATGGGCCATCATGTAAACGGCGTTGACCTGCTCGCCTTCTTCAGGTGTCGAAATGCGTTTCATCATTTCGTCGGCCACCTGATCGGTGCAGTGAGACCAGGCATCAACAATCTTGTTGTATTTTTCGCCCTGGGTAATAAGGCCATCCTGGTATTGCCGTTCGTATTCCTTGGCTTTCGCCTCGGTCGTGCTCACCAGCTTTTCCTTGGCGTCTGGAATAACCAGATCGTCTTTACCGAAGGAGATACCGGAGTTGCAGGCGTTGGTAAAGCCGAGTCCCATCATCCTGTCAGCGAAAATGACGGTCTCTTTTTGACCGCAATGACGATAGACCACCTCAAGAACGGTGGAGACCTCTTTCTTGGTCAGCAACTGGTTGATCAGGGACAAGGGAACGTTCGGGTTGCGTGGCAGGATTTCCGACAACATCATGCGTCCCGGCGTCGATTCGACACGCAGGGTGACAGGCTTGTTGTTTTCGTCCACCGTTTCATAGCGACACTGAATCTTGGCGTGCAGGGAAACTACGTCGGCATCAAGAGCATGTTTGATTTCGTTGACGTTCACGAAAGCCATGCCTTCGCCCTTCTCGCCGTCGCGGACCATGGTCAGGTAATACAGACCAAGAACGATATCCTGAGATGGCACGATGACCGGCTTGCCATTCGACGGGCTGAGGATATTGTTGGTCGACATCATCAGCACACGGGCTTCAAGCTGGGCTTCAAGCGACAGCGGCACGTGAACGGCCATCTGATCACCATCGAAGTCGGCGTTGAAAGCGGCACAGACCAGCGGATGAAGCTGAATGGCTTTACCTTCGATCAGGACCGGTTCGAATGCCTGAATGCCGAGGCGGTGAAGGGTCGGCGCGCGGTTCAGCAGAACCGGGTGTTCGCGGATAACATCTTCAAGGATATCCCAGACTTCCGGACGTTCCTTTTCGAGCATACGCTTGGCGGCCTTAATGGTCGTCGCCATGCCGTACAGTTCCAACTTCGAATAAACAAAGGGTTTGAACAGTTCCAGCGCCATCTTTTTGGGCAGTCCGCATTGATGCAGCATCAATTCAGGGCCGACAACGATGACCGAACGGCCGGAGTAGTCGACACGTTTACCAAGCAGGTTCTGGCGGAAGCGACCCTGTTTGCCCTTGAGCATGTCAGAGAGCGACTTCAGCGGACGCTTGTTGCCGCCGGTGATAGCGCGGCCACGACGACCGTTATCAAACAGGGCGTCGACTGATTCCTGCAACATGCGTTTTTCATTGCGGACAATGATTTCCGGAGCACGCAGTTCGATCAGGCGCTTTAAACGGCTGTTGCGGTTGATGACGCGACGATAGAGATCGTTCAGATCGGAGGTCGCGAAACGACCACCATCCAACGGCACCAGCGGGCGAAGTTCCGGCGGAATGACTGGAATGGCTTCCAGAATCATCCATTCGGGTCGTGCTCCCGACGCGATAAACGATTCAACCAGTTTCAGGCGTTTGACAAACTTCTTGCGCTTGGCTTCCGAATTGGTCTCTTTCAGATCGACACGAAGGGCCGCCAGTTCATCTTCCAGTTCGATAGCTTCCAGCATATTGCGGATTGCTTCGGCACCCATGCCGACGCTGAAAGCGTCATCGCCGTATTCGTCAACGGCGTTCTGATAAGCGTCTTCACTTAGCAGTTCGTGCAGCTTAAGCGGCGTCAGGCCGGGTTCGACCACGACGTAGTTTTCGAAATACAGAACTCGTTCCAGACTTTTCAGGGTCATGTCGAGCAGCAGGCCGATACGGCTGGGAAGCGACTTCATGAACCAGATGTGGGCGACTGGCGAAGCCAGTTCGATATGTCCCATACGTTCGCGACGGACTTTTTGCAGGGTTACTTCGACACCACATTTTTCACAGGTGATACCCTTGTACTTCATGCGTTTGTATTTGCCGCACATGCACTCGTAATCCTTGGTCGGACCAAAAATACGGGCACAGAACAGGCCGTCCCTTTCAGGCTTGAAGGTCCTGTAGTTGATGGTTTCCGGTTTTTTGATTTCACCAAACGACCACGAGCGAATACGCTCGGGTGAGGCAATCGAGATACGGATAAGGTCAAACTGCTGTGTGCCGCTGACCTGCCCAAAAATTTTCATCAATTCGTTCATATCGATTTCTCCTTCCTGGGCGTTTAATGCAATTCGACGTTAAGGCCGAGGGAATGAAGTTCCTTGACCAAAACATTGAAGGATTCAGGGATGCCTGCTTCGAAGGTATCGTCCCCGCGGACGATGGCTTCGTAGACCTTGGTGCGGCCGGAAACGTCATCGGATTTAACCGTGAGCATTTCCTGCAGGGTGTAGGATGCACCGTAAGCTTCAAGCGCCCACACCTCCATTTCACCAAAGCGCTGACCACCGAACTGCGCCTTGCCACCCAGTGGCTGTTGGGTAACAAGAGAGTACGGACCAATCGAGCGGGCGTGGATCTTGTCATCGACAAGGTGATGAAGCTTAAGCATGTAAATGTAGCCCACCGTCACCTTACGATCAAACGTCTCGCCGGTACGACCGTCGATCAGGGTCATCTGCCCCGATGTATCCAGGCCGGCCTTCGTCAGCATTTCGTTGATGTCCACTTCGTGGGCGCCATCGAATACCGGGGTCGCCATTGGAACGCCAGAACGCAGATTGCCGGACATTTCCAGCACTTCATTGTCATCCAGAGTCGCGACCTTGTTCTTGTATTCCTTATCGCCGTAAACGTCTTCAAGCCTGGCCCGCAGACCCTTGATGTCGACATTTCCGCCGACGACATCAAGCATCTCGCCGATCTGTTCACCCAGCTTGGCGCTGGCCCAACCCAGATGGGTCTCGAGAATCTGACCGACGTTCATACGTGATGGCACACCGAGCGGATTGAGGACTATATCGATGGGTTGTCCATCTTCCAGATAAGGCATGTCTTCGACAGGCACGATACGGGAAATAACACCCTTGTTGCCGTGACGACCGGCCATCTTGTCGCCGGGCTGCAACTTGCGTTTAACGGCGATGAATATCTTGACCATCTTCATCACGCCCGGGGACAGGTCATCGCCACGTTGCAGCTTCTCGACCTTGTTGTCAAAACGGGCCTGAAGGGCGGCGATGCTTTCTTCGAAGTGTTTCTTCAGTTCTTCGACGTCTTTCATCACCTCGTCATCGGAAACGACAATCTGGGAATTCTGACCGGCGGTAAATTCGTCCAGTACTTTCTGGGTGATCTTGGTACCCGACTTAAGCCCCTTCGGTCCGCCAACAGCATTTTTACCGAGCAGAAGAACCGTCAAACGGGCCAGGAAGCTACGTTCCAGAATGGCGCGTTCATCATCGCGGTCTTTTGCCAAGTCGTCGATTTCGGAACGTTCAATCGCCAGTGCGCGCTCGTCCTTGTCGACGCCGCGCCGCGAGAAGACACGGACTTCAACCACCGTACCAGCAACGCCGGGGGGCAGTTTCAACGAAGTGTCACGCACGTCGGAGGCCTTTTCACCGAAGATGGCGCGCAGAAGTTTTTCTTCCGGCGTCATCGGGCTTTCACCCTTTGGCGTTACTTTACCGACCAGGATATCACCCGGTTTGGCCTCGGCACCAATGTAAACAATACCGGCTTCATCCAGGTTTTTAAGAGCTTCTTCACCAACGTTCGGAATGTCGCGGGTGATGTCTTCCTGACCCAGCTTGGTGTCACGGGCCATGACTTCAAATTCCTCGATATGGATCGAGGTGAAGACGTCATCCTTAACGATACGTTCGGAAATCAGGATTGAATCTTCGAAGTTGTAGCCGTTCCAGGGCATAAACGCGACCAGCACGTTACGGCCCAGGGCCAATTCACCAAACTCAGTCGATGGACCATCGGCAATCGTGTCTCCGGCGCGAACCATGTCCCCAACCTTCACCAGCGGGCGCTGGTGCAGATAGGTGTTCTGGTTCGAACGCTGGAATTTAAGCAGGTTGTAGATATCGACACCGGCCGCCGAGTGAGAAGTCTCTTCGGTGGCACGCACGACGATACGCATCGCGTCGATCTGATCGATCACGCCGGAACGTTTGGCGATGATGGTGGCACCTGAATCGCGGGCCACTTTCGCTTCCATGCCGGTACCGACCAACGGGGCGGCAGCGCGCAAAAGCGGCACCGCCTGGCGTTGCATGTTCGATCCCATCAAGGCGCGGTTGGCGTCATCGTTTTCCAGGAATGGAATAAGCGCCGCGGCAACCGATACCAGCTGCTTTGGCGAAACGTCCATGTACTCGATGGATTCAGGCAATGCCATGACGAAGTCGCCGCCTTTCCGGCTGCTGACCAACTCATGAAGGAACTTGCCATTGGTATCGATTTCCTCGTTCGCCTGGGCGATGGTGTAGCGGCCTTCTTCCATGGCGGACATGTAAACCACGTCGCCCGAAACCTTGCCCTTTTCGACCTTGCGGTAAGGGGTTTCGATGAAACCGTACTTGTTAACCCGGGCAAACGTCGCCAACGAGTTAATCAGACCAATGTTCGGTCCTTCAGGGGTTTCAATCGGGCAAATACGACCATAGTGGGTCGGGTGAACGTCGCGCACTTCGAAGCCGGCGCGTTCGCGCGTCAAGCCACCCGGTCCAAGCGCCGAAAGACGGCGTTTGTGGGTAATTTCCGACAGCGGGTTAGTCTGATCCATAAACTGCGACAACTGCGAAGAACCGAAAAACTCGCGAATTGCGGCCGCAGCAGGTTTGGAGTTGATCAGGTCGTGCGGCATGACGGTGTCGATCTCTACGGAACCCATACGTTCGCGAATGGCGCGCTCCATGCGCAGCAAACCGATACGGTACTGGTTTTTCATCAACTCGCCAACGGAGCGAACGCGACGGTTGCCAAGGTGATCGATATCGTCGATATCGCCATGGCCGTCTTTCAGTTCGACCAGGGTTTTGACGACCGCCATGATGTCTTCCTTGCGCAGGGTGCGCAGGGTATCTTCGGTCTCGAAACCCATGCGGGCATTCATCTTGACGCGACCAACAGATGACAGGTCATAGCGTTCGGAATCGAAGAACATGCTGTTGAACAATGCTTCGGCGGCTTCAAGCGTCGACGGCTCTCCCGGGCGCATGACCCGGTAAATATCGATCAGCGCTTCTTCGCGCAGGGTGTTTTTATCAACAGCCAGAGTGTTGCGAATGTGAGGGCCGACATTGACGTGATCGATCGCCAGGGTCGTGATTTCGTCGACCTTGGCTCCGGTCAGGGTTTCCATCAGCTCTTCGGTGATTTCGGACCCTGCCTCAGCATAAATTTCACCGGATATCTCACTATACATATCACTGGAAATATAGCGACCGATCAGGTCTTCATCAGCAACAAGCTGTTCGTTCATGCCTTTTTCCGTCAGTTGGCGGATCAGACGCGGGGTCATCTTGGTGCCGGTTTCGGCAACGACTTTACCGGTCCTGGCGTTGACAAGATCACTGGTCAGTTTGACACCGCGCAAGGACTCGCCGTCAAAGGCGGTTTTCCAGCCCTTCTTGACACGGGTGTAAACGAGATTGTCATAGAAGAGCGACAGGATTTCTTCCGGCGAATAGCCTTCTTTTTCCGCCGCTTCGACGGTCTTGTCATCCTTGGCGCGCTCGGCGATCAGTTCGTCGGTCTTGTCGTTGTTCAGCGCCATCAAGAGCGTGGTGACGGGGAGCTTGCGACGACGATCAATACGAACATAGACCAAATCCTTGGCGTCAAATTCAAAGTCCAGCCAGGAACCGCGGTAGGGAATTATGCGGGCGGTGAACAGGAATTTACCGGAGGAATGGGTCTTGCCCTTGTCATGGTCAAAGAAGACGCCCGGCGAACGGTGCATCTGCGAGACAATAACGCGCTCGGTGCCGTTTACGACAAAGGTGCCGTTATCGGTCATAAGCGGCATATCGCCCATGTAGACGTCCTGTTCCTTGATATCAAGGATGGAGCGCGCACCGGTTTCCTCGTCAATGTCCCACACGACGAGGCGCATGGTCACTTTCAAGGGAGCGGCGTAGGTCATGCCGCGCTGCTGACATTCCTCAACGTCGTATTTCGGCTCTTCGAAATGAAAGTTGACATATTCAAGGGTCCCGTGTTCGGAGTAATCCTGAATCGGAAAAACCGATTTGAAGACTTCATCCAAACCACTGCCTTTGCGCTCGTCGAACGTCATGTCAGTGTGGAAGAATTTATCATACGATGCCTTCTGAACCTCTATGAGGTTAGGCATGGTGGCGACCTCTTGGAGGTGGCCAAAAAATTTACGAACGCGCTTGCGACCCGCATAGGACTGATCCATTACAAGTTTTCCCTACGACTTAACTTGTCCTGAGACAGATCCAAACCGACCACCGCAGTCGATAAGGTTCCGTCTTCCGTTCCTAAGGCGCTAAAACCCGTAACTTTTGCCGATTTCACTTTTCGGCAGTACGTAGCGCCCCTTTGAGGCAAGCACATCCATGTTCCCGGCTTCGGTAAAGCCTATCTGAACGGATGTGTGCAATCTTAAGCAGACTTGCCGACAGTCAGTGAGATCACCAACCGTCGGCTTATCCTGGTAGTTTGGTTGGGCCTGCAATAATGCAAGCCCAGCCTTACTTGAGTTCGGCAGAAGCGCCGGCTTCTTCGAGCTTTTTCTTCAGCTCTTCGGCTTCTTCTTTCTTCACGCCTTCCTTAACGGGCTTCGGTGCTGATTCAACCAATTCCTTGGCTTCCTTCAACCCCAGAGCCGTGATGGCGCGGACTTCCTTAATGACGTTGATTTTCTTGTCGCCTGCGGCGGTCAGGATGACGTCAAATTCGGTCTTCTCTTCGGCGGCTTCGCCACCAGCAACGGGGCCAGCAGCAGCAACGGCAACCGGTGCAGCGGCGGAAACGCCCCATTTTTCTTCCAGAAGATTGGAAAGCTCGGCCGCCTCCATGACGGTCAGGGCTGATAGATCTTCAACGATCTTTTCGAGATTAGCCATAATATGATAACTCCTTGGGCTTTAACTGTCGTAATCGAGTTTAAAAATCGGATTTCTAAGCGGCATCGCCTTCGGCAGCTTTCGCAGCCAAAACCCTTGCGATCTGTCCACCAGGTGCCTGAAGGACACCAGCGATACGTGTTGCAGGGGTGCTGATCATGCCGACGATCTTGGCGCGAAGTTCATCGAGTCCCGGCAGGCTCGCAAGAGCCTTTATTCCGTCAACATCGAGCATCTCTTCGCCCAGAGCGCCGCCAAGAACAACAAGTTTGTCGTTAGACTTGGCGAATTTTACAGCCACCTTGGCGGGAGCCACCGGGTCGTCCGAATAGGCGATAGCCGTCGGTCCGGTAAACATGTCGCTACGGGGGCTGAACTTTGTGCCATCAATGGCACGCCGCGTGAGCCGATTTTTGGTGACTTTAAAACTGGCACCTGCTTCGTGCATTTCACGACGAAGAGCGCTTATTTCGGCGACCGTCAACCCACTGTAATGGGTGACGACGACCATTTCGGCGTCTTCGAAGGTCTGATGCATTGAAGCAACCAGTTCTTCTTTTTGTCCTCGGTCCACTGTCTTCTCCAGCTTCTTTGGCCCCTCCCCGCTTCCCTTAAAAAAGAAAAACGGATCGGAAACCGTTGGACTTATTGGTTCTTTCAAAACAATTGAAAGAACCGGTAAGCCTGTCCAGTGCGCCAGTTAAGCCGTTGTAAAAAACGTCCAAAGACGCCTTAAAAAACGGTTCTTGCACTGTCTGTGCAGGTGGAAATCCATTATGGCAACTTGGCCTATTGGCCTTGTCGCCGCCTACAGTCTTGGACAGGTCGGGAACACATAAATAAGCATTCCCTGACCGGCAGATGTTACCGAAGCAACATCGACCGGAATTGGTTTAAACATTAGCCAGCCAAATTGCCGACATCCAGCTTCACGCCAGGGCCCATCGTCGATGAGATGGTGACGCGTTTCATATAGGTGCCTTTGACGCCGCTCGGTTTTGCCTTGTTGATGGCGGCTATAAAGGTCGAAACGTTTTCGGTAATCGCATCGGCGGAAAAACTGGCCTTGCCGACACCGGCATGAATGATGCCAGCCTTTTCGACACGGAATTCAATCTGACCGGCCTTGGCGGCTTGCACGGCCCCGGCGACGTCCATGGTCACGGTTCCAAGTTTCGGATTTGGCATCAGGCCTTTGGGACCCAGAACCTTGCCAAGCTGACCAACAACGGCCATCATGTCGGGTGTGGCGATGCAGCGATCAAAATCAATTTCACCTTTTTTGATCTTGGCGGCCAGTTCGTCAGATCCAACCAGATCGGCACCAGCGTCTTCGGCTTCCTTGACCTTGTCACCCTTGGCGAACACGGCGACGCGCAAACTTTTGCCGGTACCGTGGGGCAGCGAAACAACGCCGCGAACCATTTGGTCCGCATGTTTGGGATCGACACCCAGGTTCAGGGCAATTTCGATGGTTTCATCGAATTTTGCGCTGGCGTTGCCCTTGACGATTTTGACGGCGTCGCTCAACGCGTAAACGGAATTGCGATCGATATTTTCGTTTGCCTTGGTCAGGCGTTTCCCTTGTTTTGCCATGATGCTACTCCCCAACCACTTCAATGCCCATGGAACGCGCCGAGCCTTTGATCATCTGGCAAGCGGCATCCATATCGTTGGCGTTGAGATCGACCATTTTCAGTTCCGCGATTTCCCGAACCTGCTTCATGGTTACCTTACCAATGACTTCACGGCTGGGCGTACCCGAACCCTTGGGCAGTTTCGCAGCCTTCTTCAGATAGAAGCTGGCTGGCGGGGTCTTTGTGATAAATTCGAACGTGGCGTCCGCATAGGCGGTGATCACCACTGGAATCGGCATACCCTTTTCCATGTTCTGGGTCTGGGCGTTAAACGCCTTACAGAATTCCATGATGTTCAGGCCTGCCTGACCCAGCGCGGGGCCAATCGGCGGTGACGGGTTGGCTGCGCCTGCCGGCACTTGCAACCGAACGTAGCCCTTAATTTTTTTAGCCATTTTAATTCCTCAATAGTCTTGCTTAAGCTTGAGTGCGTGGTCCGGTCATGGCTGACCTCCCACACGGTTAATGCCGCCCGTCAGAGCTTTTCGATCTGTGAATATTCCAGTTCCACAGGCGTCGCCCGGCCAAAGATGGACACTGTCACCTTAAGTCTCGCGCGCTCTTCATCAACGTCTTCAACGGTGCCGCTAAACGAATTGAACGGTCCATCGCAAACCCGAACCTGTTCACCAATTTCAAACAGGATCGAGGGCTTGGGCCGTTCGATGCCTTCCTGAACCTGATGCAGGATACGTTCCGCCTCGGCGTTGGAAATGGGTGACGGACGACCGCTAGAGCCCAGAAATCCTGTAACTTTCGGCGTATTTTTTACCAGATGCCATGACTCGTCCGTCATTTCCATCTTGACCAGTATATAGCCCGGGAAGAATTTGCGCTCAGCGGATACACGCGCACCGCGACGCATTTCGACAACTTCTTCGACCGGAACCAGAACCTGTTCAAACATTTCGCCCATGCCGGCCTGTTCGGCCTGCTCTTCAATCGAAGAGGCGACTTTCTGCTCAAAACCGGAGTAGGCGTGAATGACGTACCAGCGCAATGCCATGGTCAGCCTCCCAATCCGAAAACTGTGCGCACGCCAAGGGCCAGGACCTGATCAACCGCAAAGAAGAACAAGGCCGCCAGAATGACCATCACAAAAACCATCGCGGTGGAAACCCCGGTTTCCTTACGGGTCGGCCAGGTCACCTTCGAGGTTTCCTGACGAACTTCCTGTATGAACTGTGCCGGGCTTATCTTGGCCATTACATAAAAACCTTTATCGCGTTTCAGGGACCGTCAACCGAAACCGCCGGAAGATGGCAGGGGCAGCAGGGTTCGAACCCGCGACCTACGGTTTTGGAGACCGTCGCTCTACCAACTGAGCTATGCCCCTAAACGCGCAATTCAGCGGACCTAGAAGGACCGCCACTAAAACAAATCATCATCGGTGGATTGGCTGACCAGCCCACCGATGACTTAAATACCCATCTACTCGACAATCGAAGCGACGACACCGGCGCCCACGGTACGGCCACCTTCGCGAATAGCGAAGCGCAGGCCCTCATCCATGGCGATCGGTGCGATCATTTCAACGGTCATCGTAATATTGTCGCCCGGCATTACCATT
>MPLX02061133.1_pt1 | contig 13062 bp, 15 predicted proteins | sample 1617341 | NCBI WGS metagenome assembly MPLX02 (sample SAMN05944804, study PRJNA350692) | marine metagenome | biome: marine; feature: ODZ; material: water; isolation source: 120 m water sample filtered on 0.2 um supor filter | place: Pacific Ocean | collected 2012-04-08 | depth 120m m | reverse complement strand
GACATCACTAGTAATAGGTGTTTTATTCTTAGCATGTTTGTTCTTTTCGCCATTGGCAACAAGCTTACCAAAAGAAATAGATGGAGCTGCTTTAATTTATATTGCAACTCTTTTTGTTCGTAACATAGTAGATATCGAATGGGACGACATTGCAGAAAGCGGCCCCGCCGTTCTTGCAATGATAGCTATGCCATTTACTTATTCAATTTCTCACGGAATAGCTTTGGCATTTATTTCTTACGCAGCTATTAAAATCTGCACAGGAAAAACAAATGTTAGTCCTGCGATTTGGGTAATAGCAATAGCGAGTGTAATAAGTTTCGTTGTAGCTTAAAAAATTTAAATATTTTTATAAAAAGGGCCGGATTTAATTCTGGCCCTTTTTTTATTTGGTATATTTCTTTCTTATATCTTCAATTCTAATTTCTTCATGAACTTCAAAGGGCTGCACAATCCATGGGGAGTTGGGTAAATTTACAGCACAAAAGTCTGGTGTAAAGGTCGACTTTTTCTTCCTCCATAAACAGCCTGTTTTAATCTCTTTGATAAAATTTTTAATTGGATCGTGGTTTTTTAACCATTCTATGCTTTTATTAAGAGTGAGCCCTGTATCACTTAAATCGTCTATTAATAAAATTTTTTCAAAATCATTACCTTCTGCGATAGAACTTATCTGTCTTGACAACATTATAGAGCCCTGCGTGTCCTCTACTCCTTTTCCCGAATAGCTTTGAACTGATAAATATCCTGTTTTTATTTTCCATATTCGTGAAAGAAGATCGATACAAAGTCCAGCTCCTCTCATAATTCCAATTAAAATAGTAGGCTTATAACCGCCATGATCAATTTGGAGTGCTAATTTTTCTACGGTATTTGTATACTCTTCCCAACTAATAATTAATTTTTCTGACATACAAGTTCTGCTATCATAGTTAAAAAAAACTTAATTAAAAAGGAGAAAATTTATGCCAAAAGGAATTTGGTTAGCTGTCTATGATAAAATTGAAAACATGGAAACCTTAAAAAAATACGCAGTAAAAGCAACGGCGGCTATTGGTAAATATTCTGGAAAATTTCTTGTGAGAGGAGGAAAAAATATAACTCTTGAGGGAAATCAATCACCAAGAACAGTAATAGTTGAATTTCCAACTTTTTCAGATGCAGAAAAATGCTACAATTCTAACGAGTACCAGGAAGCTCTTAGTATTTTAAAAGGCTTTGTAAAAAGAAATTTACAAATTATAGAAGGAACTTAAATTTTTTCTTTTGCTTTTAAGTTAAAAAAGTGGCGGGCAAATCCTAGAATAATAGCTAGCAACAGTAATATAATCCAGTTCCACTGACTTGTCCAAATAAAGTAAGCGTGCCAACCACTTAACATAATAAAAAGAACTAAAAAAGTGATGATATTATTATGCACACTGCGAATTTTAGCACTAAATGATAAATTCACATCAAACTCTTTTTTATTCAGAGCTGAAGCAGTAATATTCTTACCGTTAGGTATAATAACAAAAAATACATTGAAAAACATTATGCAACCTAAAATAACGCCAACAGATAAAAATGCAAATCGTGCTTCAAAAATTTTTGTTAAGCCAAACGAGATAATAGCTCCGATAATGAGTAAGACTACTGGAAAAATTATTTTGTTATTTATCAATTTAGACTTACAGATAAGATCGTAAATTAACCAAGATCCTATTATAGAAAAAATTGAAATTCCTATTCCCATTAAAGGTGTAATATTTTCATTTACGCTCTCATCAATCATTAAATTTTTTGAATTGACATAATAAATAATGATCAATAATAGCGCCCCAGTAATAAACGTTAGATAGCTTTGCCATTTGAATACAATTAAATTTTTAGAAAATTTTTCAGGTGCGACTTTAAGTCTTTCCACGCGATAAAACCAACCACTATGTTGTAAAATTCCATCTGCATCCACTTCCCCACTTGTCATATTTTTTTCTAATTTATTATCTAAAAAATTAAATAAAAAACTATTGCCTACCCAAAGAATTGCAAACATTACGTGAGACCATCGTAGTAAGATTTCGATCCATTCAGAGATGTAAGATAAAAATTCCATTTAATATTTAACTTTATCTGTTTTTTTATCCCACAATTCAAAAGCTTTTAAAGCTTCATTTCTCATCATTTGAACCATTAAAATTTTTCTTTTTTTAACATTTTTTAGAAGTTCTGAATAAATTAATGAATCGTCAAAATCAATCTTTTGAGCATCATCCCTTGTATTGGCATAATATATTTTTTCAATACGTGCCCAATAAATTGCAGATAAACACATTGGACACGGTTCACAACTTGTATATAAATCGCACCCGGTAAGATTAAATGTGTTTAATTTTTTACATGCTTCTCGAATAGCAACTACCTCAGCATGAGCTGTTGGATCATTTGAAGAGGTAACTTTATTTGAGCCTTCGGCAATTATTTTATTTTCTTTAACAATAACACACCCAAATGGACCTCCTGCAGTATTAACGCTATTTATTGAGAGCTCTATTGCTCTTAACATAAAATTATTTTTTAAATTCATTTTTATTACCTAATATAATTAAATCTATTTTTTAACTCATTTAAACTCATTAAAATTTTTTCTGGTGTTGCAGGAGCATCAAGAGTTGGTATTTTTTTATATTTTCCAACAGAAGCAATAGCATCCTTGATTGCGTAAAATACACTCATAGCTAACATAAGAGGTGGCTCTCCTGTTGTTTTAGCTTTATTGACAACATTTTCTTTATTTTTTCCTTGTTTAAAAATTTCTACATTAAATTTTTTTGGCATATCATTGACTGCTGGTATTTTATAAGTTGAAGGTGAAACAGTAGTAATTTGACCATTAGACTTCCAGTTTACCTCTTCTATTGTTAACCATCCTTGCCCCTGAACAAATCCTCCTTCAATTTGGCCTAATTCTAAAGCTGGATTAATAGCTTTGCCTGCATCATGTAAAATGTCAACGCGTTCTACTATATTTTCCCCTGTGAGTGTATCTATTGTAACTTCAGTTACTGCAGCGCCATAACAAAAATATAAAAATGGTCTGCCTGAAAATGTTTTTTTATTAAAATAAATTTTCGGTGTTGAATAAAAACCCGAAGATGATAATGAAATTCTATTTAAGTAAGCCTCCTTAATGATTGTCTTAAATTTAAATGATTTTTTATTAAATTTAATTAACCCCTTTTCATAAACTATTTTAATATTTTTAATATTATATTTTTTCTTGATAAATTTTTCTAAATTTTGTTTAATTTTTGAAACTGCATCAAGTGCTGCTGCTCCATTTAAATCTGTTGTGGAAGACGCTGCGCTGGCAGAAGTATTAGGAACTTTTGATGTATTTGTTAAAGAAATTTTTATTTTTTCAAATGGTAAACCTAATTCATTAGCAACAAGTTGGGCAATTTTGGTGTTAGTACCTTGACCCATTTCTACTCCTCCATGATTTAAATGAACACTTCCATCGGTATAAATATGCACTAATGCTCCTGCTTGATTAAGATGAGTGGTTGTAAAAGAAATACCAAATTTAACTGGCGTAATAGCAATGCCTTTTTTTAAATATTTACTTTTCAAGTTAAATTTTTTAATTTTTGAATATCTTTTTTTGTAATTTGATTTTTTTACTAGTTTATTAAAAATTTCTTGAATAACATTATCTTCAATCTTCATTCCATAATGGGTAATATTTTTTTTATTTTTTTGGTAAAAATTATTTTTTCTAATTTGGTAAGGATCTTTATTCAAATACCTTGAAATGTTATCTACTATATTTTCAATAGCCATCATTCCTTGATTTCCACCGAATCCTCTAAAGGCTGTTGAAGAAACTGTATTAGTTTTGCAAAGATAATTCTGCACTTGGACATTTGGAAGGTAGTATGCGTTATCAATATGCAATATAGCTCTTCCATTAATTGCACCTGATAAATCTGGAGACATTCCACATCTTGACGCTAATTTAATTTTTAATCCTTCAATAATTCCACTATCATTAAATCCAACCTCAAAATCAGAATGAAACTCATGGCGCTTTCCAGTTATAATAATATCATCATCTCTATCTAATCTAAGTTTAACTGGTTTTTTTGTTTTGTTTGCTAATAAAGCACAAATACTAGAAGTTAAAAAATTTGTTTCTTTTCCTCCGAAAGCTCCGCCTATCCTTCTAACTAAAACAGTTATAGTATTACTTTTTTGATTAAGCATCTTGGCAATAATTTGTTGTGTTTCTGATGGATGTTGTGTGGAACTATAAACTAATAAATCATTATCTTCCTTAGGTATTGCAAATGCAACTTGTCCCTCTAAATAAAAATGCTCCTGACTACCTGTTGTAAAATTGCCTTTTAATTGATTTTTAGATTTGAGAATTGCTTTTGCAGGATTGCCTCTTTGTATTTTTATTCCATTTAAAACAAATTTTTTTTTCTTTAATGCTTCTTTTATCGTTACTATAGGTTTTAAAACTTTATAAATAACTTTAGCTTTTAAAACAGCTTTTCTTGCAAGCTCAGTGGAAATTGCAGCAACGGCAAATAAAGGTTGTCCATAATACTCAACTTTATTAGGCGGAAATATTGGGTCACCATCAAAAACAGGACCTACATCATTCCTCCCAGGAATATCTTTATATCCAATTACTGAGATAACTCCTTCACTTTTCCATACTTCACTTAGGTCAATTTTCTTAATTAAAGCATGTGCTTTTTTACTCCATCCAATTGCTCCATGTAGAGTTCCATTTGGTTCGTTAATGTCATCTGTATAATCGGCATATCCACTTACATGTTTTGAAGCGCTGTCGTGTGGTCTTTTTTCGTTAATAAAAATATTTTTACTCATTATTTAATTTAATCTTACTAATTTATTATCTTTAATTTCTATAAAGCATTTCATTAGTAAATTTTTTGCTATCTCCATACGATAATTTTTACTTGCTCGCATATCATTTATTGGTTTAAAATCTTTCTCTAAGATTTTTTTTGCTTTTTCAATATTTTCTTCAGATATATTTGTATTAATAAGAGTTTTTTCACAATTAATTGCTCTCTTTGGAATTGACGCCATACCACCATATGCAATTTTTATATTTTTTATTTTTTTATTTTTTATTTCTAAATTAAAAGATGCACAAACTGACGATATATCATCATCTATTCTTTTTGATATTTTATATGCTTTAAAAATATTTTTTTTCAATATTGGAATTATTATTGAATGAATAAACTGCCTTTTTTTCAACTTGGTCTTGCGATAACTAATAAAAAAATTTTTTAGAGGTAAAATTTTTTTATTAGTTAAACTTTGCAAAACAACTTTGGCATCAAGAGATAATAATAATGGTAAAGTATCACCAATTGGTGAAGCCGTAGCAATATTGCCTGCTATTGTTCCAACATTTCTTATTTGAACTGAACCATATCTTTTAAGGATCGCAGTAAAGTCAGGGTAGTATTTTTTTATGAATAATTCAAATTCTCTCAATGAAGTTGCTGCACCCACTACTATGTGTTCTTTTTTTTCTTCAATAAAATTAAGTTCATTAATTGAATTTAGAGAAATAATGTTATCTATATCTTTTCTTTCTTTTGTGACAATCAAAGAAAGATCGGTTCCTCCGCTTAAAAATATTGAATTTGGATAATCTTTAATTATTTTTTTTAATTCGGTAATAGTTCTTGGTGCAAAATATTTTTTATTTCTATGTTTTATATTTAAGTTTTTTGGTTTTATTTTTTTTAAAAGACTTATAATTTTTTTTTTACTCTTAATAAATTTATCTGATCTATTTTTATTGTTTAAGCTTTTTGCAGCATCTATGATTGGTCTATAGCCAGTGCAACGACATAAATTCCCAGAAATAGAATCTTGAATATTTTCTTCGCTGTAAGAAGAATAATTTTTATACATCGCAAATAGTGACATTATAAAACCGGGTGTACAAAAACCACACTGTGATCCATGATAATTAACCATTGCGTCTTGTACGGCATGTAAGTTTCCATTATTTGAAACTAAATCTTCAACTACTAAAAGTTGCTTACCTTCCAAGCTAGGTACAAAAGCAATGCAGGAATTAATTGCTTTATAAATAATATTATTTTTATTTAGTTCTCCTAACACAACGGTACAAGCTCCACATCCGCCTTCTGCACAACCTTCTTTCGTTCCTGTTTTCTTTAATTTTAAACGAATATAGTTAAGTATAGTTTCATTAGGATCTGGATTATCTACTACGTGAATCTTTTCTCCTAAAATAAACTTAATAGTATTGGAAGTCATTTAGCTTCCTCGATAAGTAGAATAACTCCAAGGTGAAATGAGTAAAGGCACATGATAGTGCTCTTTAGAATTAGATATTCCAAATTTGACAACCACATCATTTAAAAAAGGAATTTTAGGTAAATTAGTTATTTTTTTAAAATAATCTCCAACAAAAAATACAAGTTCATACTGACCTTCCTTAAAATTAGCCCCCTCAACTAAAGGTTGGCTAGCCCGCCCATCATTATTTAATACAACGCTATTAATTTTATTTCTTTGATCGTTTAAAATATAGTAAAGATCCACCTTAATACCCTTTCCTGGTTTACCTGAATAAACGTCTAAAACATGGGTAGTTAATTTTGTCATATGATAAATGTATATTATACAATAATTAACAAAATGAGCACGATCAATAAAATTAATAATTTATCTCAAAGTGAATTTATCATAATTTTCGACAATATTTTTGAAAAATCTAGATGGATTGCAAAAAAACTATATGATCAAAAACCTTTTAATGATTTTGAAGATTTATGTTTAAAGATGTTAGATATTTTTGAAAATGCATCTAAGGAAAATCAATTAAAAATTATTAACTCTCATCCGGATTTGGCAAGCAAAATAAAGGTTAGTTCATTGACATCAGATTCGCAAAAGGAACAAAGTAATGCGGGATTAGATCATTGCTCAGAAGAAGAATTTAATGAATTTAAGGATTTAAATGACAAGTATAAAAAAAAGTTTGGTTTCCCTTTTATCCTGGCTGTCAAAGGCAAAAATAAACTCGAAATTTTGAATAATTTTAGACAAAGAATATCATATGATATAAATGTTGAATTTAATGAAGCTAAAAAACAAGTAAAAAAAATTGCTAACCTACGCTTAAATGAAATAAATAAAAAATGAAAAAAATTTTTTTTAAAAATGGAATGGTTGATCTTGCTCAATCAAGACTAGGTACAAAGATTGTATATAAAACAGATGAGTTTTTTGCTCCAGCAAAAAGAATTATTAACCCTTGGCCACCTGTATTTAAAGAAGGAGTTTTTGATAAGCATGGAAAATGGATGGATGGATGGGAGACAAGGAGAAAAAGAAGTAAAGGACATGATTATTTAATTTTAAAATTAGGTAAGCCAGGCAAAATACATAAAGTTGATATAGACACATCTTATTTTTCTGGAAATCAACCCCGTAAAGTTTCTCTTGATGCATGTTTTAGCAAGAAAAGATTGCCTAATAAAAATTCCAATTGGATTAAAATTTTAAAAAAAAAATCAACTAAGCCCAATAGTCACCATTTTTTTAATATAAAAAACAAATCTATTTTTACTCATATTAAATTAAATATTTTTCCTGATGGTGGTGTTGCTAGAATAAGAATTTACGGATCTATGCAAATTAAAAAAAAAATTACAAAAAAAATAATAAACCTTACTTCTGTATTAAATGGTGCAGTACCTGTTGCCTGCAATAACGAACACTTTGGAAGAGCAGAAAATATTCTTGCCCCAGGAATAGGAAAAAATATGGGTGACGGATGGGAAACTAGAAGAAGTCGAGGAAAAAATTTTGATTGGCTTATCCTTAGATGTGCAGCTCCAGGCAAAATTAAAAAAATTCAGATTGACACTCACCACTTTAAGGGAAATTACCCAGATAAATGTTCTCTACAAGCTGCATATTTAAATAAGAAAATTTCTGATAAAAATATTGTTAAAGGATCAAAAAAGTGGAAATTATTATTAAATAAGGTAAAACTTCATGCCCACAAAAAACATAATTTTCAAAATAAACTTATGAAAAATAAAAAAGTAAACTATATAAGAATTAATATTTTTCCTGATGGTGGAATTTCAAGGATTAGAGCTTTTGGAAGAGCTGAGTAATGGAAACAATTATTAAACCAATAAAAATAACTAGAGAAAACTTTGCTTCATATGGAGATTTGATTTCAAGCAATGCAATTAAACCAATGGATATAAATGAAGGATATGCAAAACGTTTCGATGATTTAGCGAAAATTAATACTTCGAAAGACAAAGGTAAAACTGTTGTTAGTATATTTTCAGCTTTAAAGAGATCGTTTCCAATGAAAATTGATATGATGGAAAAACATCCTTTGGGTAGCCAGATGTTTGTTCCCATGAAGGAAACAATTTTTTTATCTTTCGTTGCTCCACCAGCAAATGTCCCAGAAATAAATAAAATTCAATCTTTTATCATTCCTCCAAAAATGGGAATAAATTATAAGCCTGGTATTTGGCATTTTCCTTTAATCTCGACAGAAGATACAGATTTTCTTGTAATAGATAGAAAAGGAAATGGAAATAACCTCATCATACATAAATTTGATAATGAAGAAATTATATTAAAATATGAAAAAAAAATATCCTAGAAATATGATTGGCTACGGCAAAAATTTGCCAAAAGTTGTGTGGCCGAACAAAGCAAAATTAGCTCTTCAAATAGTTTTAAATTATGAAGAGGGCGCCGAAAGTAATGTCATGCATGGAGATAAAACATCTGAAACTTTTTTATCAGAAATCATAGGTGCAAAACCTATTAAAGGAAGACATATCAACATGGAATCTTTTTATGAATTTGGTTCAAAAAGAGGTTTTTGGAGACTTAATGAATTGTTCAAGGAAAAAAAAATACCTGTCACTATTTTTGGAGTAGCAATGGCATTGGAAAGAAATAAGGATGTTTGTGATGAAATTAAAAAGTCTGATTATGAAATAGCATGTCATGGCTGGAGATGGATCGATTACCAAAATATTCCAAAAGCTACAGAAAAAAAACATATGCAGCTAGCCATAAAGTCAATCAAAAAAATATTTGGTAAAAGACCTTTGGGTTGGTATACGGGGAGATGTAGTCCAAACACTCGAGATTTAGTTATGGAAGAAGGAGGATTTCTTTATGATAGTGATTCTTATAGTGATGATCTTCCCTATTGGGAAATTCGAGGTAAGAAAAAACAATTAATTATTCCTTACACACTTGACAATAACGATATGAAATTTGCAACTAATCAAGGATTTAACTGTGGAGATCAATTTTATACTTATCTTAAAGATAGCTTTGATGCCCTTTATAATGAAGGGAGAACATTTCCAAAAATGATGTCGGTTGGATTACATTGTAGATTAATTGGCAGACCAGGAAGAATTCAATCGTTAAGAAAATTTTTAGATTATGTTTTAAAACATGAAGACATTTGGATTTGCAAAAGAATAGACATTGCTAATCACTGGATAAAAAATTACCCTATTTAATACTCAACATCCGTAGGATCAATTGATCTCCACATATACCAAGTTAAAACAGTTCTATAACCTAAGTGAAGATTAGAAATTTTATCTAAAAATCTTTTACTTGGTGGATATGATGTTTTATAATTTAATGATAAAGCCTTTAGAAATCCTATGTCGCCCGTAGGATACATGTCTGATCTATTTAAATTAAACATTAAAAACATTTGAGCACTCCATACCCCTAGACCTTTTAGACGTGTTATATAATTTATGGCATCGTTATCATTCATTTTTTTAAGTTTTTTAATGTCGAAAGATTTATTGTTAAAATTCTTTGCAATATTTTTTAAGTAAGAAACTTTTTGACGCGATAGACCTACACTTTTTAAAGTACGAGTGGATAGCTTTAATACAGTTTTTGGATTTATTTTCTTTTTACACTTTGCTTCAAATTTTAACCAAATTGAATCTGCAGCTTTAGTACTTATTTGTTGACCTACAATTGTACGACATAAAGAAAAAAAAGGTTTATTTTTAGTGGTTAAAAAACCTTTGTTATATTTTTTAATTATTTTTCTTAATACTGGATCTCTTTTAGATAATACTTTTTTTGCTTTGTGCCAATAACTAGGAGGTTTCATTGTTGTCTAGGCATAACAACGGCTTTTTTAAGCTGACGTTCTCTTGTGAAAATGATTAAAGAAGAAATAACAACTAATCCTGCTCCGAATATTGTGTAAGAAGATGGTATCTCTTGAAAAATAAAAAATCCAAAGGCAATTGCGTAGACGAGAGCCAAATATTTTAACGGCGTTGTTAACGAGACCTCAGCAAGTTTGTATGAAACGGTCAACAAAATGTTGGCGACGGATCCGAAAAGGCCAATAAGAATGAGCAGGATAAAATCAATTTTTGTGGGCATTAACCAGCCACCAAAGGGAAGTGTCGCTAATCCGCATAATCCACTAACCAGAGTAAAATAAAATGCTATTAACCATACACTTTCACCACACAGCGTCAATTTCCGAATAAGAATGCAAACAGTTGCAAATCCTAAACAAAATATTATGGGAAAAATATAGAAGATATTTGCAGTTTCAAATCCTGGTCTTGAAATAAAAATCACTCCGATAAATCCTAAAATTACAGCGGACCACCTAGTTAGTCCGACTTTTTCACTTAAAAAAAATATACTAAACAATGTGACGAAGATTGGACCTGCAAACGTCATGGCAACCGTTTCTGCTAATTCCAGGTTGCGCAAAGCAATAAAAATTGAGGCCATAGCTATGGCTCCGAAAAGGCTTCTCCAAAGATGGAGGCCAATTTTTTGTGTTTTGTAAAAATTTTTTAAGCGATCTTTTGGTATTAAAAAGAAAATTGGTAGAAAACCAAATAGACTTCGAAAAAATAAAATTTCTCCCAAAGCATACTCGCCGGTTAATTTGACGCAAACATCCATTAAGCTAAAAAATGTCACGCTAACCAGCATATAGAAAAGACCTAGAATATTTTTGCTCATTTTGTCTAATTGTTTTGTATTGTGAGTGCTTTTATTAGTATTATAAAATTATGCAAACAGCAAAGTTTTGTATCTACTGCTTTTGGAAGCCACAAAAACAGTTCGAATCTGTAAAAGGAGTTTTGAGAACAGAAGTAGGTTATATTGGAGGTAATAAAGAAAATATAACTTATGAAGAATGTTGCGCAGGAAAAACTAATGCCTGTGAGGCCATAATTGTAGAATTTGATGAAAAAATTATTTCCTATAAAGAAATAGTCACACATTTTTTCAACTTTCATACCCTCGATCAACTTAATGGTATTGACCCCAATGTAGGTAGCAATTATCGAAGTCATATTTATACCGTTGGAAATGATCAAAAAAAAATAGCAGAAGAAGTTCGTGATGAAATAAACAAAAAATTAAAAAAAGAGGTTGTAACAAAAATTACTTCGGATGTAGGCGTTCGCTATAGTTCTGCGGAAAATTTTCACCAACAATATTACTTAAAAAAAATGAAATAATGTCACTTGTCTCAACAGAATGGCTCGATGAGAATTTAAATAAAGTTAAAATTATTGATGCATCTTGGCATTTAACTAAAAATCGAAATGCAATTGAAGAATACAATAAAGAACATATAGAAAATGCAATTTTTTTTGATCTAGATAAAAATTCTAATCAGAGAAAAGATTTACCCCATGGCCATTTTCTGCCATCAGTAAGAGACCACGAAAAAAATATTTCAGAAATGGGTATTTTAAATACCGACAGAATTATTATTTATTGTTATAGCGACCTTATTTCAAGCTGTCGTGCTTGGTTCCAATTTCTTTATTTTGGACATGACCCAAAATTAGTTTCAGTTTTATCCGGCGGAATGAAGCTCTGGAGATTGGAGGATCGAAAAGTTACAAATTTAAAAACTAAGATAATGCCATCCAAGTATAAAGCTAGCGAAAATAAAAATATGATTAAAGTAAAATCTCAAATTGATGAAAATATAAAAAGAAAAGAATTCACTGTACTAGACGCTAGAAGCAAAAATCGATTTTTAGGTTTGGAACCTGAACCACGACCGGATGTTAAAAGTGGATCAATTGAAAACTCCAAATCTTTACCATTCAGTGAATTGATAAATAAAAAAACTAACACATTCCTAAATAAAAAAGATTTAAAAAAAAAGTTCGATTCTGTAGGAATTAATGGCTTTAAAATAGTATCTAGCTGCGGAAGCTCAGTAACAGCGGCAACTCTTGCTCTTGCATATTCTTTAGTAAATGACAATTATATCCCAAAAATATATATTGGAAGCTGGACTGAGATGGGAAAAAATGAAACGATCTAAAAAAGTCACTATAGGAATTATAATATTTTTTATCATCATTGCCAGTGTAATTGGTGGCAGAACAGCAATGGGTATTTATTTTTCTAAGAAGTTTGGAAAGCGCCCGCCGCCTGGTGTTATTGTTGAAATGGTTTCTAGAAAGAACTTTAATCAAACGATTGAAAGCTATTGTACGGCTTTAAGTAGCAAAACTACTTCCTTTAAAATTAAAAAAAGTGAACTTGTAGAGCCAATAGACTTTGAGGCAAAAGTTAAAAAGGGAGATATAATTGCTAGACTATCGTCCAAAACTATTATGGCACCCTTCGAGGGTAGGATTGGTACCCGAGGTATTAGTTCGTCCATTCTAGGAACGGACTCGATAATATTAACTCTAGATGACTCAGAAAAAATATTTTGCGATTTGCAAATTCCAGAGGTTTTCGCGGCTGTTTTAAAAAAAGATCTCAAAGTTAATGCCAAATTTCTAGCTTACAAAAATAAATTGTATAGAGGAATAATTATTTCCAAAGCAAGTAGAGTAGATGCCCAAACACGTTCTATTTTAGCTCGGGCACAAATTAATAATAAAGATCTTGAAATTCTTCCTGGCTCCTTGCTAGATATTGAGCTTTTTTATAATGAAAAAAGTGCCCTTTCGATAG
>MPLX02049282.1_pt1 | contig 13114 bp, 14 predicted proteins | sample 1617341 | NCBI WGS metagenome assembly MPLX02 (sample SAMN05944804, study PRJNA350692) | marine metagenome | biome: marine; feature: ODZ; material: water; isolation source: 120 m water sample filtered on 0.2 um supor filter | place: Pacific Ocean | collected 2012-04-08 | depth 120m m | reverse complement strand
CAAAAGAGCAAAACCCCATAGGCGAAGCACCACACACCTCGACTGACTGCCCATAGAGCCATTGCATACGAAGATGTCTCAATGCTTCGCGATACAAGCGCATGACAGCAACCCTGCTCACTACTGCAGAGCTCTCTGGCTTAACTGAAAAGCTTTCTAGTTGGAGCCTCACAGGTCAACGGCTTCGGCGGCAATGGCACTTTCAAAATTTTGTAGAAGCCTTCGGCTTCATGACCCGTGTGGCCTTATTAGCCGAGGCAATGAACCATCACCCAGAGTGGAGCAACGTTTATGCCACCGTAACCATCGAGTTAACCACCCATGATCTAGGTGGATTGAGCGATCGTGATTTACAGCTAGCTGAAGCGATCAATTCACTTAAGCGGGACTAAGCAAAACTCACTTAGGCGAAACTGCTGCCAGCATGGAATCGACGGCCGTGGTTTCGGCCTTCTCCCAACGGCACACCGATGAGCACCACAAGCGCCCCAGACTCAACCTCCCAGTTCAACCAGGAACTAGAGCAAGAGCAAAACCGGTGCGTACCGGTAACAATCCTCACTGGTTTCCTAGGCGCTGGTAAAACCACCCTGCTCAACCACATCCTCAGCAATCAAAGCGGACTAAAAACAGCCGTACTAGTTAATGAATTCGGTGAAATCGGGATCGACAACGACTTGATCGTGACCACCGGAGAGGACATGATCGAACTCAATAATGGCTGCATCTGCTGCTCCATCAACGGAGAACTACTCGAGGCAGTTGATCGAATTCTCGAACGTCCAACCCCAATCGATTACCTCGTTGTTGAAACCACAGGGCTAGCAGATCCTCTGCCTGTAGCCATGACCTTTCTTGGCAGTGAACTACGAGACCTAACTCGATTGGATTCGATCATCACCCTGATCGATGCAGAAAACTTTGACGACCAACTACTGGAAAGTGAAGTAGGCAGATCCCAGGTGATTTACGGCGACATCCTGCTGCTCAATAAAACTGATCTCGTAGCAGAAGAACGATTAAAAGAGGTTGAATCCAAGTTGCGGGAACTCAAGCAGAATCCACGCATCCTTCGATCCATCAAAGGAGACGTGCCCTTAGCACTGCTGCTGAGCGTGGGACTTTTTGAAACCGATCGCGTAAAGCCAGCCAACTCTGCAGAGAGCGCAGATCACGACAATTGTGATCACGAACACGGTCACTGCACCCACAACCACAACGAAGGCCACGAGCATCACGATCACGGTGACGACCCTGATCACCTCGCAATCGAAGGATTCTCATCTCTATCCTTCAGCAGTGATGGGCCTTTTGCTCTCAGGAAGTTCCAAAATTTTCTAGATAACCAACTCCCTGCAGAAGTCTTTCGTGCCAAAGGGATTCTCTGGTTCAACGAGAGCGAACGTCGCCATATCTTTCATTTGGCCGGCAAGCGCTTCTCCATTGATGACAGCGACTGGCCTGGTGAACCCAAAAACCAACTGGTATTGATTGGACGCCAACTCGATCACGCCACTCTGCGACGCCAACTTCAAGCCTGTGTTGCTAAGGATGCCGGCAAAGGTTTCAACTGAATCCAGCCCAGGTAAGAATCACTCAACCCCCTTTGGCCACTGCGTATTTAGGCGTATCGATCAAGAGCCCTCATCAACAAGCACAAGGCTGATGGCCTTGATTTCAATACAACCAGCTATAGCCCCGCGCAGAGTTCTGACACAGGGGAAACACCTAAACAGTCGTTGGTTGTGATTGCTGTGCTGAGTTGAAACTTCAGTATTTGCAAAATCAAACTTCTGATACGTCCTAATTGAGAAGCAACTGACTAAAGTGTTTATCCAACGGAGAGGGCCATGCTTGAACTGCTGACCGTCATCACCGCCCTGGCCCTAGTGATGCTGGCCTTCTGGTTGCTGGCTGATTCCGATGACGACAACAGTGGCGGGGGGCTGATGGAACCCTCGCTTGTTCCTATTCCGGTTCGTGAGCGACGCCTCTAAAACATTCACCGTTAACAAGCGAGCTGTAAAGCAACACCATTCGGATAAAAAGCTCCCGAACGGCATTCAAAAAGCCATCAGAGCAGAAAAGCATGACTCGACTAACCATGCTGGTGAAAGCAGCCGAGATAGTGAAAGCAGCCGAGGCAATGCTGAAGAGCTTTTCACCAGCAAAATGGGCCTAAGTACTCCTGCCCAGTTCACTAACTCAATCATCAAAATCTTCACCTTGATGGCCACAAACGGTTGAAATCAATAACTCGATGAACCAAGACATCGTCCCGTCAAACAAGGGCTCAAAGCAATTGCGGAAACGCCATTGGCAGCCAAATCTCATGCTGCTAAACAGCATGGCGATTCTGATTGCCCTGCTTGCTCTCTGGCCAATAATCGGCCTGATCGGTGAGGCCCTGCAGGGATTTATCAATGGATCCGCCAGCCTGGGAATCGATGGACCACAACAGATTCAAGGGACCTTGATTCTGCTTATAGGAACCTCCCTATTAGGAGGCCTACTAGGCACTGCTAATGGCTGGCTATTGGCAAACTGTCGCTTCCCTGGCCGCCGAGCCCTACAAGTGGCGCAACTGTTGCCCCTTGCAACCCCTGCATATCTTCTCTCCGCCATCTTGATCGATCTAGGCAGCCGCAACGCCATACGAATTCATGGCATGGGATGGGGAATTTTGATCATGTCACTAACAACCTATCCCTACGTATTTCTACTCAGCACCGAAAGCTTTTCTATCTGCGGACGCCGCCAACTGGAAGCCTGTCGCAGCCTTGGTGTTGGACCCTGGAACAGTTTCCGGCGCATTGCTTTGCCACTGGCGTTGCCAGCTATTGGAGCTGGGATTGCCCTGATGGGTATGGAAGTAGTGAATGAGTACGGGGCGGTGGCACTACTAGGAATCCCAAGTCTGTCGGCCGGCATCGTGGAGACATGGCAAGCCGAAGGTAATCCTGCTGGCGCCGTTGGACTAGCAATGATCGCGCTGATCATCGTGATGTCACTGGTGGGATATGAGCGTCGCTTAAGGCGTCGAAGTCGCAGGTGGACCGAGGGCGTAGCGGGTGGTGATTCTCCAGCCTGGCCACTTAAAGGAACAAGAGCACTAATTGCTCAATGCCTAGCTCTGATTCCTCCCACCATCACTCTCGGCGTGCCTCTGCTGTGGGCAATTCTCAATCTCGATCAATTTGAACAAGGAATAGACCCTGACCTAATACCACTTACAGGACGCAGTCTTGGGCTTGGACTAGCAGCAGCAAGCCTGGTTGTAATAGCAAGTTTGGTACTTGCTATCGCCAAGCGTTGGTCATCGTCGCGATGGATGAACAACCTCTCATTCATGGCAGGAATCGGCTATGCCATTCCAGGAGCGGTTTTAGCCATTGCGCTGATGCCATTTAACGGAGCTCCATGGAACCTCGCATCGATCCTGTTGCTGCTATGGGGCTACAGCGATCGCTTCCTTGCTGTGGCAAAAGGAGGCCTTGATGCTGCCTTCGAGCGCCTCTCCCCAAGCCTGGATGAAGCCGCCACCGGACTCGGCTGTCGATGGCAGCAGGTGCTACGACGCGTTCATTTGCCTCTATTAAAAGGCCCCCTAGCGGTAGGTGCCCTTTTGGTATTTGTCGACACGATCAAAGAACTTCCGCTGACTTTTGTGCTGCGTCCCTTTGATTTCGATACTCTTTCGGTGCGGCTTTATCAATATGCAGAACAAGAACGCATGGGGGAATCCATCTTGCCGGCACTAATAATCATCACTCTAGGATTAATCGCTTCCTTAGCACTAGTTCCAGGGCTCGATCAAGGACAACGAGCTAAGACTACCTGCAATGAATGACATTTTCAGGCCTATATCTATATAATTAGTCTTCAGCAGTTAGTGAACAAAAGGCTGTAGATTAATAACCCTTAGCTGTTGATTTAAGAGTCACTGATAACTCCATATCGCCCTGTTTCAATCACTACCACCATATCTCCAAAGCTGACTACCTGATCTGAACGTATCTACTGGCTGTTATTGAGAAGAAGCCAACTGTTGTGCAAAAAAGCCAGTCATCTTTCTCCTCATTTAGAGCCTAGTCGTAGCTCACCTCACCTCTAGCCAGCAAGAGCAATTTCACCACCAGCAATTCCTTACCTCGTTATCAAACAAACCAAGCCCATAAGTCTGGCAGCAACTACTTTCCTGCATTCGTAGGCAAGAATGATGCTCTTAACGACTTTGCCGTCTTAATAGAATCTGCGAAAGCAAAGGAACAAGTGAATTGATCAGATTAAATTCGCTGGTGGTTGATATCTGTGCTGAGCTGCAGAAGGTTTTCTCCATTCAGATTGATACAGAAGCCGAGCTTTATCAGTGTTCCTTTTCAGTATTGGCATTAACTGCTGTAGCGCTTTAGCAACACCTGATCCCCCCAAACGGCAGCGGCTGCAAGTCCATCAGCAATGGTGGCAATCACCCTGTAGCAGAGCACCACTGCCAAAAGAGACGCTTCCGGCACTTCAGAGCCCAGGCGCAGCAAGAGAGTGGCTTCAAATACACCTAAACCGCCAGGGGCACCAGGAACCACTAAGCCCACTGTCCAGGCCAAAGCAAACCCTGCCAACCATTCCCCCGTCGACAAGCTGGGGCTCAAGGAAAACGCCATCACACAACACCAGAATCCACCAAAACGAAACGCCACGAAAAGCATCTCCATCGCCAGTGCTCTCCAGGGATAGTCATCTCGGCCACTGCCTAAGGCCTCTGGCGAGACAGCCCCAACCAGACCCGCATCAGCACGGTCGAGCTGCTTGGCTTTGGTCCGCTCCAAACGCTTGAGTAGAGGCTCGCGCCAACGAGGAACCAACAACATTGTTGGCAAGCAACAAGCGATAGCAAGGCCTGACTGCCAACCGCCAAAAGGAACCCAAAGCAGAGCCGCCACAACCATCAACAAAGGCTCGAGCAACACAGATGCCAATGCTGGCCCTGCCCCCATATGGGGCCTTAGCACCCGCATTCGCTCAACAAAATGCCAAATCCCGCCAGGTAGATACTTGAGCAAATTGCTGCTTAAAAAAAGCGGCACCAGTGAAACTTCACTAGGACGATGCCCCAGCCAACCAACCAGCACCCGCCAAGCGAATGCATTTACTAGGAGACTGAACCAAGTAATGCCTACGCCAAGTAACAACCAGCAAAAGGACAAGCCGGTCAGCGAAAGTTGACGCAATTGCTCCCCATGGCTGACCAAGGCCACCACCACAAAAGCAAGACTCGCAAGCGTGATCCAAAGCCGAAGACCACCGGGTATAGATACCTTGCCCAACCAAAGCCTCAAGCTGCGTAAATAACCAAAAAAACCTGTCCTCACCATGACCAGTCTTCAGTTGCGGTGAAATCCTCAGAAGCCAAAAACACTTGCCGCCGCACCTCCTCCACTGAATGGCCCGTCTCAAGGCTGAGGCGCAGAAGATCATCGTGTTCAGGCTTAAGGCTCAATCCACCACCTGGACGCCGCACCTGCTTGACACGTACCTCACCCCAGGGGGTGGAACAAGATCCACCGCGACGGGGCAATAACCAACGCCCGTGGGAATGCTCCCGCAGGCCCAGGGTTGTTCCCTGAGAAAACCACACCACGCGCAAGCCAGGGGCTTGATCAGGAGTCACTAATGCTTTCAAGCTCACACCCAAACGTCCTTTCTTCATCTGCAGCTGTTCAGAGACAACATCTAGAGCTCCCGCATTCCGTAATTGATCACTAAGAACCGCGAGATCCTCAGGGGTGGTGTCATCAAGCCAAGCTTCCTGCACAACCACCGGCTGCCATCTCAAGCCAGCCATCTCTTGATCTGATGGCTCCTTGGTTAAGCCATCGAGCTCACAGATTCGCAGCAGGTTGGGGCGATCAAGATTGCGATGCCCCAAACCCACACCAATCGCCTTGATATTTAGCGAGGATGGCTGGCCAAAGCGCTCTGCCAGCACAGCCATCAATGCAAGCCCCGTTGGTGTAGTGAGTTCACAAGCGGGAAGCTGATCGCCAACATCCAAGCCTATTTGATGTCGCCTGGCTAGCTCCAACACAGCCGGGACTGGAACCGGCAATAAGCCGTGAGCAGTTTCTATGTTGCCGCGTCCTGCCGGAGGGGCTGCACAGACAATCTGCTCGGGAGCCAAGTGCTCAACTGCCGCACAAACAGCCACCACATCCACCAGGGAATCAATCATGCCCACTTCATGGAAATGCACCTGATCAACGCTGCAACCATGAACCGCAGCCTCTGCTTCTGCTAAAGCCTTGAACACCGCAAGCACCTTGATCTGTAAAGGCTCCGGCCAATCAGCCTTGAGGATCAGCGCTCTGATGTCATGCCAACGCCGATGAGGAGGCTCAGTTTCGAGCCTTTCCACGGATACTTTCAATCCCCTCAGCCCAGCGCTGCAATCCTCCGCAACCGTAAGGGCATAAGCGTGCTCTAAACCAAGCACTGCAAGAGGAGCCTCAATCACTGCTCGTGGCACCCCAAGATCCAACAATGCTGCTAAGAGCATGTCTCCAGCTAAACCCGTTGGGCAATCAACAAACAGGGTCGTCATTAACCCAGCGAGAAAACCTCAGGGAACTGGACACACCACCGAGCAGGAAAGCAGGCATAGGCAAGCCGAACGGTCAAAACAATTACACCTAAACCAATAAAGATCAGCGCAACAGGCTCAGCCAACAACATCAGCTATTTGACTTGGGATTGGGATTTGAATTGGTCTTGCTACCGCGACCATCTCGCCGAATCAGTGCACCACGGCCTCCTCGCCCCTTGCCACCACGAGTTGGCATCGGCCCCATAACTTCATATCCCTCAAGATGAAGCTGCTGAGCGCGTCGTCGCACATCCAAACTCACAAAATGGCGCAGGTGAGTTAAGGGAACATCCCCTTTTATTTGCAACTTGAACGGCACTGGTCTATTGCCATCACCCCTGGGCTGCTGGCGAATTTTTAAGACCAAGTCACCTGTTTCAGGTCTGGTGTAGATCAGTTCACCGCGAATTGAGAAGTAGTCGTCTCCCTCGGGAAGCTGATCTTCAATTGTCAAGCTGTTTTCACACTGAGAATCTGACTCACTCTCATCAGACAATGCTTGTTTGAGGGTGCTGGGCTCCCATATTCCAGCGATCTGTAGATGAAGATGATCTTGCTCGCGGCAGCGAGGATAAACAACCCAAAGATGGGGCTGGTCCATTACCAGATGACGACGCATCAAGGTGAGCACACGTCCTAGGACTACCGCCTCAATCTCAACACCTTCTGAATCCACCAAAAAACCTCTGGTGAACTGTTCAGGATCTTCTGGCCGATAGGTGCCTCTTACGACACCGATGGCCCTGTATTGCAACGGCTCGGTGACCGCAGGAATCGGATGGTCGCGCATCGAAAGAAAGGGCATCCACTGGCCCATGCACGAATCTAGCCAGCCTTCGTAAACCGTCCCAAACTAAATAAGTAATTTTCTACTCTCTGTGGCGCTCAAGTCCGAAAGGATTCTGCCCTTCCGCGGAATAATCCTGTTTGCAACAGGACTCATCACAGCTTCCGGACTGGTCTGGTTTGGAGCACAATTGATGACACCTGAATCCAAAACGCTAGGCAATCGAGAAATACTGAATAAGCAAGTGAAGAACCTGCTCAATCGTCAACAGAATGGTTCCCTAAACAGAGAAGGGCAGCAGCAGTTGCTGGAGCGGCTGTTGGTATTGGACCGTTATGAACAAGCGTCAAGCATGCTTGAACTGCTGATAGCTAGAGAACCAAAAACTTGGGTCTGGGGATTGATGCTCGCGGAACTAAAACGTCAACAGGGAGATCTCGATGGAGCACTTGAGCAGACAAACCACCTGCTGAGCCTTCATCCTCAGACCCTAGAGGTTCTCCAACTAAAGATATTGCTCGACTTAGAGACTGGGCGAGGCAAAGCAGCTGTTGCCGAGCTCAAAAAAAGATTTGAATCCAAAACAAAAGGAGAGCGGCTTGCAATAGGGCTTCTACTGGCAGATTTGCAACGCCAAACAGGACAAGTTGCTGCTGCTGCTTCGCTCTATCGCTTTCTAGCCAATGAATCAGCCAACGATGCACGCCCTCTGATTGCTTTGGCACTTATGCAACAAGAACAAGGCAATAGCCAGCAAGCACAGGCTCTGCTTAGAGAAGCTCGAGCACGTCGTAGAAAACCTGGAGAAGCCGATCCCCTAATAGATGGCCTGGCTGGCCAATGGGGGCTTGATTCGATCCGCACAAAAGGTGCGAGTGCTTATCTCAAGGCTGGCTCATAGAAAACTAGGGAGTGGAATCCTGCTCCAGAGCCTCGAGGGCTGCATCGATTGCATCTGAAGGATTTGTGGCGTCATCCATCGCTGTAGACCTTCGCAAACGATTCATAAGCTCCCATGGATTAGCGGCATCAAACATCGTTCCATTGTCTTCACTGCCAGGAACGGTGTTATAAAGCTCGCGCTCTTGAAGTGTCTGATATTCATCTGAAACCTGAGCTTTGACGCGATCAAAACCTATTGATAGAAAGAGAAGAGCTATTGGGAACGCAGCAATACCAAGTTTGCGCAAGGCAGGAGGAACTAAGGGGACTCGGTTGACCAATGAAGTATCCCCCAAATTCATAGAGAGGAGTTAATGCTAATGGTCGTGGACAAATCACTATGACCTGTGCAGATCGCCACCTGGAACGTCAACTCGATTCGCAGCCGCCTCGATCAGGTGCAAACTTGGCTAAAGGACGTCAAACCCGATCTGCTCTGCCTACAAGAAACCAAAGTGGACGACCCACTTTTCCCTCATCAGGCATTTGAAGATCAGGGTTATCAGGTGAGTTTTTACGGACAGAAGGCATACAACGGCGTAGCAATCGTTAGCCGTCAACCATTAGAAGATGTACGCCTAGGCCTGAGTGGTGAGCTACCAGAAGATGCCGAAGCCTTGCGACTAGGAGAGCAAAAGCGGGTTATTAGCGCTCTTATAAACAACATCCGTGTGGTGAATCTCTACGTGCCCAACGGCTCCGCTCTGAAATCGGAGAAATATGCTTTCAAACTCGAATGGCTCAGCTGCCTGAACCGCTATCTAAATGCCCAGGCCAAACGAGATGAACCCCTCTGTTTAGTGGGGGATTTCAACATCGCATTAGAAGCAAGGGACATTCACAATCCTGATCGACTAACTGGAGAGATCATGGCCAGTGATCTAGAGAGGAAAGCTCTGCTTCAGGTTCTAGGAAATCGACTCCACGATGTGTTCCGTGTCTTCGAACCAGATACAAACCATTGGAGCTGGTGGGACTATCGGAGTGGCGCCTGGGACCGTGATCGCGGTTGGCGTATTGATCACATCTACTTATGTGATGAACTCCTCTCTCAAGCCAAAAGCTGTGTGATCCATAAGCATGTACGTGGCAACGAGAAGCCCAGTGATCACGCCCCGGTGACAGTCGATCTCAGCTGGCCTCCAACTGAAGACGATGAAGAAATATCTGAACTATTCGGCGATTGAAGAATTGACTTGTTTGATCCACAAAAACAACCAAAACACATACCCCTTCCACAGGTCAGAATGTCTTGACATCTGAAGGCATCTCGATACCTTCAGATGTCAATGTGACCTGACGTCGAGCCGACTCACCGCAGCTTTTCGGAGTAGGGAAAATCTTGCCTGGATTAGCCCTCATATCAGGATCAAAGGCTCTTCGTAGCAATTGCATAGTGGCCAGATCATCCGGGGCAAACATCCACTCGAGATAACAGCGCTTATCAGAGCCAACCCCATGTTCACCAGTGATGCTGCCACCAACCGCAAGACACTCCCGCAGAATGGCTGACCCCAAATCCCGAACACGGGTCTGAACATCAGCTGCGTCTGCTTTATAGAGAATTAGAGGGTGCAAATTGCCATCGCCAGCATGAAAAACATTGGCAACCGGCAGCTCATACTCCCTACTGAGACGTTGTATTGCCGCTAACACGCTTGGCAGAGCACTGCGAGGAACAACCCCGTCCTGCACGTAATAGGTAGGAGAGATCTGCCCAATCGCAGCAAATGCTGATTTGCGTCCCTTCCAAAGCAGGGCACAGTCAGCGGCATCTTCTGCACGTCGAATGTTCCTAGCTCCTGCCTGCCTACAAAAACCACTGGCCTGATCTGCGGCCACAGTTACTTCCGCCGCCTGACCATCGAGCTCGATAAGCAACACTGCCGCTGCATCACGTGGATATTCGTCGAAGCCAAACAGATCGTTGACCGCATTAATCATGAAGTTATCCATGATCTCCATCCCCGCAGGCAGCACACCAGCGGCAGTGACCTGACGCACAGCCTCGCCAGCAGACTCCATCGTGGGGAAATCTGCCAACAACACATTCACATGTTGCGGTGTTCGCAACAGTCGCAAAGTGATGGCAGTAGCGATCCCCAAGGTGCCTTCACTGCCAATGAAGGCGCCACGCAAATCAAGCTCAGCATGCTCCGAGAGTCCACCACCGAGAGTGGTCACCGTGCCATCGGGAAGCACTATTTCAATCCCTAAAACATGATTACTGGTGACGCCATATTTGAGGCAGTGCACGCCGCCTGAGTTCTCGGCCACATTGCCGCCGATGCTGCACACCACCTGGCTTGAAGGATCGGGAGCGTAATAAAAACCCTCCCCAGCTACCGCCGTGGTTACCCAACTATTGATCACCCCTGGCTGCACCGTAACGGTCTGGTTTTCAAGGTCCACCGAAATAATTTTGCGCATGCGACTGGTTACCACCAACAGCGCCTCTTGCTCGACCAACGCACCTCCAGAAAGCCCCGTTCCACTGCCACGGGCGACAAAAGGTATGCCGTGTCGATAACAACATGCCAACACCTGAGCCACCTCCTCAGTGGTCTCTGGCAACACCGCCAAGGGTGGGCAGTGACGATCGATGGTCAACCCGTCACAGTCGTACACGAGCAGCTCTTGACGCTTAAAGACCACTGACTTCTTTGGCATAAAACGCCTCAAGTCCCTGTCCAGAGCTGTCCAGTCGTAGGACACCATGCCCAAGCATCTATTCGACAAACTAGGCAGCAGAGCCGCTCAAAAGCGGATGACCTGACATAGTTCATCCGCTTCTGACCATTTTGGGTCAAGATGGCAAACGGTTCGTATCAGCCACTTGGCTTCGGTCCCTGTGACAGCTTCAGCCTTGAACACCAGCCGCTCCCAGGCAATTTTCACCGCCGCCCAGCGGTTAATGCCTGGTGGAGTCAGTTCACCAGTGCGGGCATTCCGCTCCGTAGGCGGTCAGCCGATCGTCTTTGACCGCGTGAAAGGTGCCTACGCCTGGGACGTGGATGGCAATCGTTTCATCGACTACATCGGCAGCTGGGGGCCCGCAATCTGCGGCCATGCACACCCAGAGGTCATCGCCGCCTTACAGGAAGCCCTTGAAAAGGGCACAAGCTTTGGTGCCCCCTGTGAGCTGGAAAACCAACTAGCCGAAATGGTGATCGACGCAGTGCCAAGCGTCGAAATGGTCCGTTTTGTAAATAGCGGCACTGAAGCCTGCATGTCTGTACTGCGGCTGATGCGTGCATATACGGGCCGCGACAAACTGATCAAATTCGAAGGCTGCTATCACGGGCACGCCGACATGTTTTTGGTGAAAGCCGGATCCGGTGTGGCAACTCTCGGACTGCCCGACTCGCCTGGCGTTCCCCGCAGCACCACAAGCAACACCCTCACTGCGCCCTACAACGATCTAGAAGCAGTAAAAGAACTGTTTGCCGAGAATCCTGACGCAATTAGCGGAGTAATTCTTGAGCCGATAGTCGGTAATGCCGGATTCATTACACCTGAGCCTGGCTTCCTTGAGGGATTGAGAGAGCTCACCCATGAACACGGCGCCTTGCTTGTCTTTGATGAAGTCATGAGCGGCTTCCGGGTTAGCTACGGAGGTGCTCAGGCTCGCTTTGGTGTAACACCTGATCTAACCACCATGGGGAAAGTCATCGGTGGGGGACTCCCCGTTGGTGCTTACGGCGGCAAAGCCGAAATCATGGAGATGGTGGCTCCCGCAGGCCCCATGTATCAAGCCGGCACACTCAGTGGCAATCCACTGGCGATGACAGCCGGCATCAAGACCTTGGAGATCTTGAAGCAAGAAGGCACCTATGAGCGCCTAGAAACCACCACTCAGCGTTTAATTGGCGGCATTATCGAAGCGGCCAAAGAAGCGGAGGTGCCGATCACCGGCAGCAGTATTGGTGCCATGTTTGGCTTCTTCTTTTGCGAAGGTCCAGTACGAAACTTTGAAGATGCCAAAGCAGCCAATACGGAACTCTTCGGCAAGATGCATCGAGCCATGCTCGAAAGGGGCATCTACCTAGCACCCAGTGCCTTCGAGGCAGGCTTCACATCCCTAGCCCATTCAGAAGCAGACATTGAAGCCACCCTGCAGGCATTCCGCGATAGCTTCGCGGCAGTGAGCTGAGTAAACAAAGAAGCCAATGAGAGCGGATCATTACCCCTCTCGTTGGCTTGATGTGAGCTTATGGGGAGCACCAATATCAGCAAACTAATTAGTAAATTTGCAGAATTCACCCTTCTGCCAAACCCTTATACCAAAAAGGGATACTGATTACTGCACTCAATCCCAAACACTAAGAAGGGAGTATGAGTTGAGGCAAATACGGCCTAATAAGTGACTAATATTCACTTATAAGCCTTACAATATGCCTATGAGCACTTCACTCTGCAGAGCAAAATAGCCACAGCACTAGGAAGAGGCAAAGAGATTATTGGCTAGAACTCTTACTCACAAGACTGCGCAGATCGCTTATTCCGCTGAATAAAATCCTGCGTTTGCTTCTCAAAAAAACTTCGATACGCTGCCGGGTCGATATTCTTTTCCTTCGAATCACTTAAGAACTGCTTAAAACCACGCCAGCCAGCCTGTGTGATGAAGTAGTTAATTCCTTGTAAACACATCTTCACGAAAGGTAAGGAGTCATCTGCAGCCTTCAAATTTGGCAAAGGCCTATCAGGCAGCTGCGAAGCATATGCATGAGCAAGGCCTATTAAAT
>MPLX02062863.1_pt1 | contig 13126 bp, 8 predicted proteins | sample 1617341 | NCBI WGS metagenome assembly MPLX02 (sample SAMN05944804, study PRJNA350692) | marine metagenome | biome: marine; feature: ODZ; material: water; isolation source: 120 m water sample filtered on 0.2 um supor filter | place: Pacific Ocean | collected 2012-04-08 | depth 120m m | reverse complement strand
GACGACTCCGCCGCACTTCGAGCCGACGGGACAAGCGCTCGAGTCGGTGCAGGAACTTGGACGGGAGTTCACGCGGGGCAAGCTCATGCGCGACGAGGCCCTGTCCAAGCTATCTAGCCTGGCGGAGCAGTTGCGCGATCAATCCAGCAAGCTTGGCCAAGCGCAAACGCTCCGGAAACTGCAGCAGTCTGCTCAAGCTCCGCCGGGGATAGCCCAACAATCGAAAGCCGAGATGCAGCGACAACTGGACGAATTAAAGCAGAGCCTCGGCGACGCGAAGGACACCAAGCCGGAGAAGTTCGACGAGTTGAAGTCGAAAATGGATGCTATCAAAAATGCCGTTGCCGGCCTGCCGGACGCCAACACACCGGAAGGGCAGCAGGCTCGCCAGCAATTAGCCCAATCCCTGTCCGACCTGGTCAGGATGGCCGAGCAAGCGGGGCTGGAAATGCCGGATATCGAACAGGCACTGAGGGCGCTGGAGTCCAGTGATATTGATCAATTCCTTAAGGATTTGGACATTGCCGGAGAGGATTTGCAGGAAATGGCCGATTTGGCCAAGGCAATGCAAGACCTGCAAATGCAAATGGCCGAGATCGGCAAAACGCTTGGTGAACAACTCGAAAGAGGCCAGATGCACGCCGCGCTTGAGTCGCTGCAACGGATGATGTCGCAATTGGATTCCGCTCTGTTGGCGCCCGAACAACTCGATAAAATGATTCAGGAGCTGCAGGACGCGCTCGAGCCGGCGGAGAATTTCGGCGAGTGTTCAAACTTCCTTTCCAGCGCGAAGGAAAACGCCAAGGCGGGCGACAAGGCCGAGGCTTCGCGGTCACTGGCCGAGGCCGCGGAAGAGTTGAAGAAAGTGCTGCAACAACTGGGCGACATGGAAAACATGATGGCCGCCCTGCAAAACCTTGAGAGGGCGCAACTGGCGGTAGGGAACGGCCTCTCGTTTGGCTCCTGCCAAAACCCGGGTGCTGGCCCCAGCAGCACGCCGGGTGGCGGCGTCGGCACATGGGGAAATGACAGCTATCAACTCTCCCCGGAGGACATGGCTCAACGATGGGACAACTCCGGCATCTCGCGACCCGACATGGACGCCCGAGGCAACACAGATCGCGGGGAGGGCAAAACGCCGGAGGACATGGTGTCGACCCGCGTCAAGGGGAAAATAAACCCCAAGGGCCCGATGCCCAGCATCTCGCTTCGTGGTCTGAGCATCAAGGGCGACAGCAGGGTGCAATTTCAGGAAGCGGCGAGTGCCGCGCAATCGAACGCCCGCAATGCGTTGAATCAGGACAAGGTGCCGCGTGCCTATCGCGACTCGGTTCGGAACTATTTCGACAACCTTAAAAAATAGCACTTGGCCAAGCGCCAGGCCGGTCACTTAGCAACAAGAAAAAAGAGATGAATCCCGAGGAAAAGATCGGTAAGTTCAGGGAAATATATGACGCTCTCCGTGAGGAAATCGGCAAGGTAATCGTCGGCCAGGAAGCGATCGTTGACGGCACCCTTAATGCTCTTTTTGCCAACGGCCATGTGTTACTTGAGGGTGTGCCGGGATTGGGCAAGACACTGCTGGTTAGGACGTTAAGCCAAGCGCTCGACCTGTCGTTCAACCGCATCCAGTTCACGCCCGACCTCATGCCAGCGGATATTCTGGGCACCAACATGGTGCACGAAACCGACGATGGAAAACGGGCTTTTGAGTTTCAGCACGGGCCGATTTTTGCCCACTTGGTTTTGGCTGATGAAATCAACCGGGCCACCCCAAAGACCCAGTCGGCGATGCTGGAAGCCATGCAGGAACGCAGCGTCACGATCGGTGGCGAGATTCGAAAACTTGACCTGCCGTTCTTTGTCTTGGCAACGCAAAACCCAATCGATCAGGAAGGCACCTACCCGCTGCCCGAGGCACAGCTCGACCGCTTCTTTTACAAACTTCTCGTGGGCTACCCGAGTGCCGATGAGCTTTCCGAAGTGGTAACGCGCACAACAGAAGGCGGCCGTGTTGAAGTCAAGCATGTCGTTAATAGCGCCTCGCTCATCGAGTTGCAGCAACTGGTTCAACAAGTGCCGGTTGCCTCCCACGTGAAAGACTACGCCGTGCGCCTTGTCCTGGCGACTCACCCCAACTCGGAAACGGCATTGGACATCACGAACCAGTTTCTGCGGTTTGGCAGCAGCCCTCGAGGTGCACAGACACTGCTGCTAGGCGCCAAGGTTCGGGCACTAACGGAGGGCCGTTTCAATGTGAGCTTCGATGATATCGCCGCTTTTGCCGCGGCTGCCCTGCGTCATCGTTTAATTCTAAATTTCGAGGCGGAGGCGGAAGGTGTCTCTACCGATCTTGTGTTGGATAAAATCCTAGCTGAGGTTCCACGAGATGCCGTGGCCGCTAAAATGTCTGCCTGATTTTCCATTTTTTCCGCTTGGCCTAGCTCTAGAAAACCTGGTCTTTGTTGTGATGTGAATAACTTTGTGCATTTCTTCGCTTTTGGTTTTATTCAGTCTTGTTCACCTCTTGTTCCCTGTTCATTCCCTATAGTTTTCCGCTGTTTTTCGCATTGCTGTTGTGGTTGGTGCTTTTTTTCGGTAGGGAACGGCAAGTGAAATCGATTTATCTCGATTACAACGCGACGACCCCCCTTGATCCCGCCGTTAAGGAGGCGATGTTGCCTTTTTTGAGTGATTATTATGGTAATCCCTCCAGCATTCACAGTATTGGCAGGAAGGTTCGTGCTTTTTTGGATGACTCTCGCGAGCGGGTTGCCGATGTATGGAAATGCAAGGCTAGCGAAGTTGTTTTCACAAGCGGCGCAACTGAGAGCATTAATCTGGCAATCTGTGGAACGGCCCGGTTTTTGATGGCCAAAGGCCGACACATAATTACGTCGGCTGTGGAGCATCATGCTGTTTTACACACTATTGAATATCTTGTTAATAAAGAGGGATTTGAGAAGACTATACTACCGGTTGATGCTGAAGGACGTGTTAACCCACTAGATTTAGAGAACGCCATTCAAAACGATACTGTCCTTGTTTCGATAATGGCTGCCAATAACGAGACCGGTGCTATTCAACCTGTTGCTGAATTGGGTGCTGTTTGTCGTCGGCTTGGGGTTTGTTTTCATACGGACGCCGTTCAATGGTTTGGAAAGGAGCCCTTCGACAATATTCACCAGTTTAATGCTGATTTAGTCTCCATCTGTGGCCATAAATTTTATGGCCCTAAAGGAAGCGGTGCTTTGTTCGTTAGGTCTCCCTTGTTGCCGGACCCTATTTTGTTCGGCGGCAGCCAAGAAAATAGTCGTCGTGCTGGTACTGAAGATATGTCTGCTATTGCTGGCTTTGTTAATGCTGTTGAAAGGTTTGTTCCTTCTCCGGTTTTTGAAAAAAGTTTTCTTTTGCCTTTAACCACTCGGCTTTCTTCTCTCTGTTCCCATTCTGGCGTCAATCTCGTTTGTTCCTCGACTCTTCGCTTAGCCAATACTTGTTGTTTTACTGTCTCTGGTGCTGACAGTCTTTCTTTGCTTGCTGCTTTTGATCTTAATGGGTTTTGCCTTTCTGCTGGTTCCGCCTGTTCTGCTGGTTCCCTAACTCCATCTCACGTCCTTTCTGCTATGGGTTTTTGTAATGAAGAGGCTGCTTCTATCGTCCGTATTTCTCTTGGTCGTGAAACCCGTGAAAAGGATATTGACCTTTTCTTGTCTCTTTTTCCTCTTGTTATCAATCAAATTCGTAATCCCTGAATTTCTCCTTAATATCCTGTTAAATATTTGTTCTTTGCTTTTCCAAAATCTAGATTATCTCATCTATGCTTGGATTATTTACCATGATGAACTTTACTTAATCCATGTAATAATGCCTATTTGCTGTGTTTTATTCACTTTTTCACAACCCTTAATAATAGGATTTCTTTTTATTTGAAATTGTAATATTAACTGTGCGCAGATGAAACTGACAATAGAGAGAGAAGAATTCATCACTGGAATACAAGCCGTTCAAAATGTTATTTCAACGAGGACAACATTGCCTATTCTTGCAAATGTCTTGATTTGTGCGAAGGAAAACCAGTTAAAATTAACGGCAACTGATCTTGATGTTACAATAACAAAAAATATAAAAGCGAAGGTTATTGAAGAAGGTTCAATTACTTTACCAGTGAAGAAGATGCATAGTATTGCAAGAGAGGTAAGTGGAAGTTTGGTGGAAATTGAAGTAAGTAAAAACAATAGCTTAATTCAGTCTGGAGCTTTTTCAACCCGGGTAAAAGGTCTTCCATCAGAAGAATTTCCGCCATTGCCAGAATTTTCAGAGTCTACAAGTATTAAAATGAAGCAAGCCAAAATGAAATCAATGCTAAAGAAAACTGGCTTTGCTGTTTCAGTAGATGAAAATAGATACGTGCTAAATGGTCTTTTTCTAAGTTTTGAGGAGAAAAAATTAACCATGGTGGCAACAGACGGAAGAAGATTGGCTTTAACAGAGGAAGAAACAGAACAGACGATAGAAAAAAAAATAGAGATAATTGTACCAACAAAGGCAATTCAAGAGCTAAATCGACAACTAGGTGAAGAAGGAGAAGTAGAAATAAGAATAACAGAAAATCAAGCTTCTTTTAGTTTAGGAGAGGAAGAAGGGGGAGCCGAAGTGATAACAAAACTGGTTGAGGGAGCATATCCCAACTACAAGCAGGTAATTCCGGCAGAATCCAAGCAAAGAGTGAGCTTGGACAAGGATGAGATGTTACATGCGATAAGAAGAGCGAATATCATGACGAGCGACAAGGCAAATTCGATAAAATTGAAATTTAGCGAAAACAACTTAAAGCTGACGTCAAATACTCCGGAAGTTGGAGAAAGTGAAGAAACCATGGCAATAAATTACTCAGGAGAGGAAACAACCATAGCTTTCAACCCGCAGTATTTTATAGATCCTCTTAACGCATTGGAAGGAGAAGAGATACACTTTGAATTTACAGACCAACTCAGCCCAGGGGTAATAAAAGTAAATGAACCTTTTTTGTATGTGATTATGCCAATGCGAACTTCGTAGAATGAAAAAAGCTTAGTGATTTAAAGCTTCCATCGGTTATGCACCCAAAACCAATTGGCAGGGTCTTCGAGAACAAACCGTTCGAGAACAGAATTAACATCAGTCGTAATATCCTCAATTGGTCGAACATTACCACATAAACGAGTAGGAATTTCTGGGGTTATCTCAAGTTCCCAACGGCCAAGACCAACACGACGACAAAGGCAGCAGTAGAGCCTAAGATTATACCTAAGAGAGAAGATAGCAGGGGCTGCGGAGGTGGAACAAAGCCGCCCAAGAAAAGGCAACCTCAACCCCTTTCTGCCCGCAGATTGATCAACCAACAGACCTGTGATGATTCCAGGACGATTCATAAAGGCCCTCAATTTTTTCCCTTCAGATCGACGTTCAAAATAAAAAGTGCCTGTCTTATTGCGGACAGACTTGATCAAGCGATCTATCCAAGGTTTAGAAAATCCGCGATAAGAAGTGGCTATCTCATATCCGGGAGTGAGAAAGGCCAACTTGGCATAAACCTCAAAATTACCGAAATGACCAATAGCAAACATGAAGCTTGGAAGGGTCCCGTTTTCACGTCTTGTCATATCAAGGTTCTCATGTCCTTTTATCGTTAATGATCTACAAAGCTTACCAGCGGGCAAACCTGCTGTTTTAAGGGCGCACAAATATGATTCACCAATACGCGCAAAGTTCTCACGGGCAAGCGAAATAATTTCTTGTTTTGAAAGTGAATTACCCATGATTGCTAACAGGTTATTTACAGCAACACGCCGGTGCCTGGCATCCAAAAAGTAAAATAGAAATCCTCCTATCCGCCCAATCAAGCCGACCAACATAAGCGGCGTTATTTGAATAATTCTCACGAATGAACAAGCGATGAGGTAAAACAGAGAATCCACGACTTTATTGAAAGCAGATTTGACGGACACAATCCCGAAAATTCTTGGCCCCCTTCAGTATTTTGATTTCCACCCTCATGAAATAAATAGGAAGGTCACGCCGGTCGATTTTTGGAAACCGGACCGCGTCCTTTTGCGTGGTGACAATGAAATCCGCCAACCTTGTTTTGCCGCGATTAATGACGTTCAGGATTTCCTGCTGAGAGAAGCGGTGATGATCCACAAATCGCTTGGTGTATACGAGATCTCCCCCCAGCCCAATCAGGCTTTCCTCGAAACTGACCGGCAGGGCGATACCACTAAGAGCGGCGATTTTTCTCCCTTTCAAGAGGTTGAGATCGGCCCGTTCGCCGGTGAACACATCCTCAAAGTACAGCGGACTGTGCACACACTCAATAACGCTTGCCTTGGGGTTGTGCTTGGCAAGCATGCCCCGCAATTCCTCCGTGTCGCCGTCACTTTTGGTGATAAAAACAATGTGTGCCCGGGAGAGGTGAGAGGGCGGCTCTCGAAGGGTGCCTCGAGGCAAAAGCTTGCCGTTGTTGCCGAACGGTTGCTGGCGGTCGATCAACACCACGTCACGCCTCCGGCCCTTCAGTTTCCAGTATTGGAAACCGTCATCGAGCAGCAGGGTGTCGCAGCTGAATTTGTCGATGGCAAAACGCCCAGCCTTGACCCGGTCCTTATCCACCAGTACGACTACATCCCGAAGATTGGAAGCGAGCATGTACGGCTCGTCGCCGGCGGTCTCCGAGTCAAGTAGCAAGGACATTCCGTCCGACACAACTTTCGGCGGAGTGATGTCCTCGCGAAACAGAAGCTTGTTCAGGAGCCGCTCATGCAAGGGTGCCGGTTTCGAGCGGTAGCCGCGGCTCAGAATGGCCACCTTGCGGCCGGCATCCTTAAGTTCCCGGGCAAACTTCTCCACCACGGGCGTCTTCCCGGTGCCACCGGCGGTGAGATTGCCAATCGCAATCACCTGTACCCCAAGGGTGGAGTCGCGCAGGATGCGGAAGTTATACAGAAACCGCCGCGTCTTGACGGCGACCGTGAACACCTTCGATAGCGAATAGAGGACGGCGCGGATCAGGGCAGCGCGCTTTCCTGTGCGCTGTCCGTATATCACGTCCAGGACGAATTGTTCGAGCGACTCCGTCCATGCCAGGAAGTATTCCCTCATGCGCGGCGGAGTGTGCCTGCGCGATTAAAACGCGGCAACGTTTTCAATGCTTCCGATGGATTAGGCAGCCTTCCCTCACGCATTTCTGCCTTCAGCCTCAGCCGTCGTCGTAAATCAACTGATGCCCTGCAGTGCTCATAAAAATGGTGGGCCCAGAGGGATTTGAACCCCCGACCAAACGATTATGAGTCGTCTGCTCTAACCACTGAGCTATGGGCCCAAAAAAACTCGGTTGCCGAGCGGCAGGCATTCTGCGTGATGCCACTCACACGGCAAGGCAAATTCAACTCTCCACCGGCTTAAAACCGTCATTGACCAGCAGAAAACTAGAATCGCCATCCGGCAGCATGAGTAGCGAGCGGGCACTCTCACCCGCTTGGCCAAGCGAGGGCTATACCACGGAAAGCGGCCCGCCGACATTGATGCCATGCTTCAGGCAGTAGGCGGCGTTTTCCACATACTTCATGGCCCAGTCTTTCAGCCCGGCTCGTTCCTCGTTAGTGAGCTTGCGAATTACCTTGGCCGGGCTGCCTACGGCCATCGAGCCATCGGGGATTTCCTGTCCCTGTTTCACGAGGGCGTTGGCGCCGACAATGCATTGGCTGCCAACCACCGCCCCGTCGAGAATTGTCGCCCCCATCCCGACAAGCGTCTCATCACCGACCCGGCAGGCATGCACCACGGCGGAGTGGCCGACCGTCACATAGTCGCCGACGTAACAGCCGAAATCATCGGCAATGTGCAGCACGGCGTTGTCCTGAATATTGCTGCCCTCCCCGACAACGATCTCGTGAATGTCACCCCGTAGCACGGCGTTGTACCAAACGCTCGACTGTTTCCCGAGGGTCACCGCGCCGAACACCACCGCCGACTTGGAGATGTACACCCCTTCGCCGATTGTCGGTTCCTGGTTGAGATATTTTTCGAGGCGATGATCGACTGAATGATCTGATTCCATACTCCGCCCGCACGCTAAGCTGCCTGTCGACAGGGGTCAACGGCAGCTTGGGCAGATGACCCGGGCGCGAACTTGCTGGGTGTCATTCTGCTTGGCCAAGCGGTCTCGGCGTGCCGGAAAACAGGTCGAACAACTCGAGAACCGATCGAGATTCCAGAGGTCGGCGAAAACGCGTCCGCGTTCTTGGCCAACGCTGTAGTCCGTCGCGTCCTCCAGTTGGCCAAGTGTAGGTTCAATAAATTTCCCGATTGCGGCCAGGTGATCCATCGCGCCATTGCCGGTGCGGGTGGGGATCAGCGAGGTGACCGCCGCGCCGCAGTCCTGCGAAAAATCAACAGAACGATTGACCCACTCGACGGATTCGTCTACCGGGATGAATGGCGGCTGCAGCAGGACAAAGGTGCGCAGAGCCATGTCATTCCTCATGATAAAGTATGCGGCATCACGAAACTGGTCGAGCGTCACCCGCTTGTTGAGTTTTTCCAACGCCTCCGGGTGGACGGTCTCGAGGCCAAGCGCGACCTCGAGCTGGCCGCTCAGCCGGTCGCGGAACCGCAGGCAACGATCCCCGACCAAGGCCGGATGACTCTCGACGATGACCCGGTTAAAATTGGCCAAGCGCGAGGCTATCGCGGCATCCTCGGCCTCGGGAATCGCTTGGCCATCGAAGAAACAGCCGGCGTTGTACAGCTTGACTTGGCGCAGCTTGGCCAAGCCGCGGAGCTCGCGTTCCGCTTGGCCAAGCGCAAAGTCAATCTGCCCGGCGATCGCTCCGGCGGGCACGGTTTCATCGAGCGTGTTTTGCCAGAGATCGCACATCAGGCAGCGCCAAGGACATTCCTTGTTGGTGAGAAAAATCGCCAGGCCATCGACGAGGCTGCTGTCGGCAGCGCGCTCCTTCTCGAGCAGCCAGGCGTAAGGGCGGTTTGGGTCGAGGCGGTTCTTTGAGCCGCGCTGCCCGGTGATCCAGCGACTGCGGGCTGCGGGTGTTTCCGGATAACTCAGACCGGACTCTGCGGGGGGGTCAGGAATAAAGCTCGAGGAATTGTTTGCGCAGTTGCATCTCGCGGGCGGGGATATTTTCGCGGAGCGAATTGACCGAGGTTGCGCCATGCTGGAAGCGGCGCTTCTCGAAAACCGGCATGTCGAAGCCCAACACAGATTTAACTCCGCGAGCGACGATGTCGCCCTTTAGAGCGTACAGCTTGTCGATGTCGTACCCGGTCAACTCGATGAACGGGATGCCTTCGGCCACCTCGACCACATCCGGCCGCGTGAACGGGCTAAACCCCTTGAAGCCAAAGTGATGGCCCGGGGCGTAAGTGCGGGCGTACGACCGACTCAAACCGCCGGAGTAAGTGAGCGAATGCTTGATCGTGCCGACGCCCCAGCCTTCCTGATAGAGCATCCGGTTGTTGACAACACTGCGAATCGTCAGTTCCGGATTTTCGTCGTTCGTATCATCCTTCAGGTTTTCGTCGCCGCCGTCGCCGTCGATAAGGTGTTTCCATTCAGGATATTTATTACGGATACCGCGGCAAAGCGTGACCGCCATCGAGGCGGACTCGATGTCGAGGATTTTGTAGTCCTCGACGATTTGAATCGTCTCCGCGACGTCGATCTCATCGAGGCTGGACTCGATCGGCTCAAGGAACAATTCCATGTCCAACTTGCCGAGAAAGTCCTTGCACTGCTGCAGGTCGGGGCCGTCGCCAAAACTCAGCGTGAACGCCTTGAGCCGGCCAAGATCGCAGTCCAGTTCGCGCATCACTGCGTACGTTGCAAGAAAAACCGCGCCGCTGTCGATGCCGCCGGAGAAGCAGCAGCCAACCGGCTCCGTTTCCGGGATGCGCTCGAGCCACTTGCACACTTCGTTTTTCAGCGCGGCGATGTAGTCGTGGCCGATCGGGTCGAGGTCGGTTGGGTAGTTGTTGCGCCGCGGGTTGAAAAAGCGCTCGTATGTCGGGTCGGGATCGGGGCAGCCGACGAGCTGAATCGTCACCAAGTAATGTGCCGGAACCATGCGTGTGTAGTAAGGATGAAACTGGTCGCCAAAACCCTGTTCTTCAAGCCACTGGCGAATGGCGTCGATGCGATGAGCGACGATGAGCGCCGGACCCTCGATCTGCTTGGCCAAGAAATAGCGCAGTGGCCGGTCGAGCGAGCGGGCCAGCTTGACCGACTTGCCACCCTTGGCAACGAGCGCGAAAGAGCCGTCGAAGTCACGGATGGTTTCCGGCGAGTCGGCAAGCATGCGCTGGCGCGCCTCGTCGGGGGTGAGGTTGAGCAGCTCGGTTTGATTGGGATCAGTCAGGTCAACGACCCGTTCGATGTACTCATGCATGTCAGGATAATTTATTCCACAACTTGAAATAACGTGCGTAAAACCGGCCCTATTATCTGCACTCCGACCTGAAACGTCAACCTAACGAGCAAAATACAGCTGTCACCGCAATGATGCCAAATAGGCCAGGAGATCGGCAGCTTCCTGAGGGGCAAGATTTTGCAAGAGGCCGGCTGGCATGGCCGAAATAGGGAGGTCGATGAATCGTTGCACACTTTGAGTGGGCATCGTCAATTCCTCGCCGGACAGCAGCCGGAAACGGGTCTTCTCCTTTGCCCGCTCAAGCAGGAACCCGGTTTGTATCTCACCGGATTTCATCTCCAACGAGTAGAGGTTGTAGCCTTCTGTGATCGTTTTTGCCGGCTCTAGCAAACTTTCAAGCAGTTGTTTGCGGTTTAGTCGGCTGCCGACTTGGCTCAAGTCTGGGCCGATATTTTTGCCGCTGCCTTGCACCCGGTGGCAAGAAATGCAGAGAGTGCGGTCGGGTTGCAGGAAAAGATTCCTCCCTTTCACCGTGCTGCCGGCCAGGTTTAGCAACATAGTTTTGTTCGGCTTCGGCCCCAGTCTCTTTATTTGCTCGCTGTCTGGTAGGAATTGCTCAAACAACTCGCGCACTCGGAAATCTTCATGCCCGGCGGCAATTCGAGAAATCGTGTCGCGCTTGCCGGCAGCCGCCTGATCAAGGGGAATGTTGCCTAACACCGCTTGCTGAAGCATTAACGCGCCGCTTGGCTTGGCCAACAACTTGACTAGCGAGGCCTTTTTCTCATCGCCCTTTGCCAAGCCAAGCGAATGAATCTGTTTCTGCTGTGTGCTCACTTGGCCGAGCCGCTCTGGGGACCAGCCAGTTTCGTCGAGTGGCATGTTAGCGATCCAGTCGTGGATTAACTTCAGTCCAGCGGCATCGATACGGCGTGAACCTAAATGTGGCATTCGGCCGTTGCCCTGCTTGGCCATTCGGTAAAGCAGCACCGACCTATACGGATCGCCAGGGGCAATGACACGAGCATTTTCAAGGCCGAAATTGCCTTGGGCAGGTGGCAGACCAAGTAACTTTGTTCGCTTAAGCGGCAGGTGATAGGAAAGGTCAAATACTGTTGCGCCTCCACCTCCCTGATGATGACAGTGAGCGCAATTGGCATGGAGATAAGAGCGGGCTCGCTTGGTCAATAATTCATCAATATTGTTAACTGTGGTCAAGCCGGGCCGATTGGGGGGAGGAAGATTAGCCACAATGCTGACTTGCTGAAGTTGAGCGGTGGTTTCTTCACTAAGTTGCTCCGGCGTGAAGCCAATGACCGTGCCGAAACGCTGGCCATGGCAGAGTTGGCACTCTGCTCGGCTGGCAAAATGCCAGCTCAACTCGCGGCGGCCACCCGGAACGAGCGTGTCCGGAATCAGTAGATCGATATCGCGACCTTTGCCATCCGACAACTCAGCGTCGGTACCTTCTTTGTTCCAAACAAAACTGTACGCCTGCCAAAACCCATTGACGAGTTGCAATACTTGCGTCTCGAGTTTTCGCGGCTGAGGCTGACTGCTTTCGGGAGAATCGAACACATCCATCGTTGTTGTCTTTGCCAGAACGGTTCTGTCGGGGAATCTCAACGATCCTTCAAAGTTCCCCAGTCGTGAGTCGTTATTTGGGTGCAGATCAATGACTCCATCACCGGGGATTGCTATAACTCGCGAATAACGGGCACCGTCCTGCCACGGCTCGGCATTGATTGCATAAGGCATGACGCCTTCTGCGGGTGTGAGCTTGGCCAGGTTGGAGAACAAACCAGTCCCACTCAGTTGGGTCGGGAACGGTGTGGCCGGAGTGCTCGCTGGATTCGGCACCAGTTTATTGAGAGAGCCCAAGTAGTCGACCACGATTAATTCCTCATCGGGACCAATGCCAAAACAAATGATTTGGTGCGGGGTATTGGCCAGTTCGCGGTGTTCGGTGACCAGTTTGCCGTCGTAGCGCAGACCCCAGATTCGGCCAGTGGTGTAGTCGCCGTAAATATAAGTGCCTCTGAGACCAGCCAGTCGGGAACCATGGTAAACGTGGCCACCAGTCATTGACCGGGCCTCCGAGTGGGAGTGCTGCACAATGGGCGAGGTGATGGGACTTGGCCCGGAATGGTCATCGGGGTGGATCGGCTGGCTCCCCTCCATAATGCTCCAGCCGTAGTTGCCTCCCCGCTCGACCTTGAAGACCAGTTCCCAAAGGTCCCAACCGACGTCGCCCACCCAAAGATTGCCAGTCGGTTTGTCAAAGCTCATGCGCCACGGGTTACGCAACCCATACGCCCAAACTTCCGGTCGTGCTCCTGTGATCCCGATAAACGGATTATCTGGCGGTATACGATATGCCTGGCCCGGATCGCGGTGGTTGATGTCGATGCGCAGGATGGATGCCAAAAGGTCGCTGATGTCCTGGCCGGTTTTAAGCCCGTCAGGCGGGTAGGGGGCTTCGGCGTCTCCGGAGGAAATATACAGCATCCCATCTGGTCCAAAATTTAGAGATCCACCGTTGTGCCCGCCGGACAACCAAGTGATCAACACCTCTAGCGAGTCCGGATCGACTTGTGGCGGTCCATCGACTGCCGGCATCTTTAGGCGAACCACATGCGTTCCGTCTTTGCGTTTCGGTTGAAAAACGTAGCAAAGAAACAGCTCGCGGTTCTCGCCAAACT
>MPLX02107645.1_pt1 | contig 13165 bp, 13 predicted proteins | sample 1617341 | NCBI WGS metagenome assembly MPLX02 (sample SAMN05944804, study PRJNA350692) | marine metagenome | biome: marine; feature: ODZ; material: water; isolation source: 120 m water sample filtered on 0.2 um supor filter | place: Pacific Ocean | collected 2012-04-08 | depth 120m m | reverse complement strand
TATATTTTTCTAGTAAGTTGGTAACTATGGGTGTCAGAATATCTTCTTTTTCTTGTAATAATTCTAGAATTCTATTTGGATTTGAGGCTTCAAAATACCTTCTATTGTTTTTTAGGATATAGCCAATAAGTCCTTTTTTGATTAACATTTCGGTTACGTCATATACGGTACGCCTATGTAATCCAGTTAGTCTTGATATTCTTCCGGCTAGAGATGACCCGTTATCAACTAAAGCTAGATAGACTTTCGATTCATTTTCTGTTAGGCCTGCCTGTTTTAATTCTTGTAACATTATTTAAATAAAATATTTGATTTTATATATCTTTCTAGTGTGGTGAGGTTTGCCACCTTATAAATTGAAATAGAGGATTTGGCTAAGTTATTTATCTTTTACAGAGAATTAGAAATTCTCTGAGAAGAACTTTGATGTATTCCCTTTGGAAAGATAAGGAATCAAAGTTCTCTGTAAGGAGGACAAAATAAAAAACAAAATGACAAACGAATTAGAAAGACAAGTAATAGGCTTAGTTGCTACAGATAGACTTTATATTCCTAGTTCAAGCTTTGATGGTAAACTTAAACGAAGTAGAAAAAAGATTGCAGATTCTTTAGTATTGCCTGGAGAAGATTTTGCAGGGGAAAGAGTATATGGAAGAGTAGTAGAATCAGATAAACAAAAGGCTAGAGGTATGAGAGATGGAGTAAATGAATTTTCTAGTAAATTTCCTAAATATGGTAAGATTTTGAATGGAATAATAGAAGAACAGAGAACTGTTAGAGAAAAACACCTATATTTTGGGATGAATGATGGGAAAAGAGTTACTGGAGATGATTACCTTGCTGTTTTAGAGGGAATGGGACTTGGTCCTGCAACAGCAGAAAAATATCTTGATGTTGCTTTAGATATAAGTCGAAATTTAACTAAGAAAAGATCTGATGAAAGAAGTATCTTAGTTGGAAGTAGAGTTTAATTTTAATTATTTTTTTATTTTTATTCTATATAACCGCCTTTTTGGAGGTTCCAAAGTTTTTTGTATTCTCCTTGTTGGTTGATTAGTTGACCATGAGTTCCTTCTTGGACAATTTTTCCGTGTTTTAAGACTATTATTCTATCTGCATTCATGATTGTTGAAAGTCTATGTGCAATAATTATAGATGTTCGACCCTTTAGAAGTTCTTGAAGGTCTTTTTGAATTTCACTTTCAGTTTCTGAGTCTAGCGCTGAAGTTGCTTCATCTAAAATTAATATTTTTTTGTTAGCTAGAATTGATCGGGCTATTGAAACTCTTTGTTTTTCTCCTCCAGATAAACGAACTCCTCTTTCACCGACGATTGTTTTTTCTCCCTTAGGAAAATGTTTAATTATTTTATCTAATTGTGCAAACTTTATTGCATTTGTAACTTCTTCCTTTGATGCTCGAGGATTTGCAAATTTAATGTTATTATGGAGGGTATCATCAAATAAGATGCATTCTTGAGGGACTATTCCTGTTCCACCTCTTATTGATTCTTGTTTGAAATCTTTTATGTTTTTGCCATCAATAAGGATTTCTCCTGAGTCTACATCATAGAATCTATTTAGTAATTTGATTAGTGTTGTTTTTCCACAACCTGAATGTCCTACTAATGCTACCTTTTCATTTTCTTTAATTTTAAGATTGAAATTATTAAAAATTGATCTTATTCCATAATTGAAATTTATGTTTTTGAATTCAATTGTCCCTTTTTGTATGTGGATATTTGGAGCATCTGGTTTGTCTTTTATTTCGTTTGATAATCTGTTATATTGGAATAATTCTTGGAAATCTGCCATTGCCCTATATAGTCCACGTAGACCTCCTACAAATGCAAACATGTACATTAGCAAACTTCCATAGGCAGTGTAGATTAAAGTTACAGTTCCTAGTGTTAAGGTTCCTTCTATAAATTTCATAAGTACTACATATAATAATGACAAGGTCCCCAAACTTATAATAAGGGCTTGTCCTACTCTCATTAATCTGAAATAGTCCCAATTTTTTAGAAAAGCTCTTCTTGTTTCTTGAGATAAATTTGAGAATTTTTTACTTATGATATTTTCTTTTCCATAGTATTTTATAGAGTCTACATTTGTGAAGAAGTCTGCCATATTTCCTTTCTCTATATCTTCTTTTTTATTTGCAACTATGCTTGATTTTTCTTGGAATCTTTGGATTATGAAACTGTAGGATAATAGTGCTAAAGTTATTCCAAGGATTATGATTACTGCGGTAGTATCAAAGAATGCTATTGTTGTAGATACTATTATTAATTGGATTATCAAGGGCATAAAGTTGAATGCGATGATATCTGTCATTCTTTCTACTGCGCTTGCACCTCTTGTTAATCTTGAGATAAGGCTTCCTGTTTTATGCGTTGTATGGAAATTATGATCTAGATAGATTATGTGGTTAAAGAATCTTTTTTTCAGGTCGTTTATTACTTTGCTATTTAATCTATTGAGTAGATGTGGCCTCATCCAATAAAATATAATTAGAAATGCAGTTATTATTATGAAATATGTTGCAATTGTTATTAGTGATTGTATGAATGCTTCTTTAGTTATGGTTAATGCAGTGAATTCAGTTCCCCTATCTATTATTAATTTGAATAATAATTTTTCAGTTAGATGGAGAGATTCCATTAGGAATATTACAAATATTATTGAGAAGAACATTAATTTGTATTTTTTTATGAAAGATAGATAAATTCCTAAATTGTATTTGAATTCGATGTCTTTTATGGGGGTTGATCTTGTAGCCATTTTATAAAAACGTGAAATAGGTTTTTAAAGTTTGGCGGGGTTGTTATGTTGGGAAGATGGGAAAATCAAAAGAATTTATTTTAAGGAATGGGAAGGAAGTTAGGGATCTATTACAGAATCTCACCAAAACCGATTAATCTCCAGTGACCATTGATATTTCTAGCTAGTCCAACTGAATCGCCTTTGATAGGTATTGCAGGGATTCTTAATGAAAGTTGGATTTCATCTTTTGTCATCTTTTCAATTTTACCAACTGTTGTTGTTGTGTTGATAGAAAGCATGATTAGTTCGCTTGGTTTTAATTGTTCTATTTTTGAGTTTGTTTCTTCTCCAAGAATTTCATCAAATAATTCGTATTTTATCTTTAGTGTTTCTGAAATGTCTGGAAGACTTCCTGGTTTTGAGGCGATGTTTCCTGAAAGTGAATCTGTTTTAGATAAGGTATTATCTAATTCTGTTTCAAAAGCTAAAGAGCCTCCAGGTGTAGCTTCTTTTATTGAATGTTGCCCTCTAAAGATAGAAGTTACTTTTGTTTTTATTGGATGATAGCTAGTTTGATTTGCAACTTTTTTTGTGATTCCAGGTTTTATTTCTAATTCGTCTCCAACTTTTATTGTTCCTTTTTTTAAGATTCCTGCTAGAACTCCTCCATTTAAGTTTTCTATTTTAGTTCCTGGTTTGTTGATATCAAAAGATCTTGCTATTAGGAATTCTGGAACTGATTTGGTGTCACGTTTTGGAATTGCTATTTCCATTAATAGATCTTTTATTTTATCTATGTTTATATCTTGTTGTGCAGAAACTGGAATTATTGGAGAATCTTCAGCTATTGTGTTTTTTACAAAATCTTTGATTTGTTGATAGTTAGTCTGGGCTTCTTTTTTAGTTACTAGATCAATTTTATTTTGAATAATAATTATTTTATTTACTTTTTTTGCTTGTAATGCTATTAGGTGTTCTTTTGTTTGTGGTTTTATTCCTTCGTTTGCAGCTATGATTAAGATTGCTGCATCAATAAGTGCTGCACCTGAAAGCATTGTTGCCATAAGCATTTCGTGTCCAGGACAATCTACAAATGAGATGTATCTTTTTTTCCCATTTTTTTCTAGAATTGTATCTGCGTAACCTAATTTTATTGTAATTCCTCTCTTTAATTCTTCTGAATGTGTGTCTGTAAACTTACCAGTAATCTTTGATAGGATTGTTGTTTTGCCATGGTCGATGTGTCCGACCATTCCTATGTTAAGCATCTCAGGGATTTTATCCAATCCCTGAACACCGTTCAAATCTTTCGATTTGAAGGTTTCATTTGATATGTCTTTTGTCATAGAAAATAGTAAAAATAAGGATATATAAGGGTTTGGATAGAATTATTCTTTCTTTCCTTCAGTAGCTTCTTCTTTTGGAGCTTCTTCTCCACCTTCAGCTGCAGCTTCTTCCTTCTTTGTTAGATCTGCAAACTTCTTTGAGCCTTCTTTTAGAATTTTAGTGTTAATTTGATGGGTTTTGCTAGATATTTCTTCTCCACGATTTGTTCTTTTTAATCTTACTCCCTTTCTTGTGTCTCTCATTCCTGTTCCCCTGGTTAATAATTGTCTATGATATCCAGGGCCTTCTAATCCTTTAAATCCAGGTATTCCTGATAAATCGCTAGTTCCAGTAATTTCTAGTTCATATCCTGCAAGGTTTTCATCTAAATCGCTTCCAGATAGTGTTTCTCCTATCCTTTTTCCAACTACAACTTCGTTTTCTGTCTCTAATTTGTAGGTTTTTCCTTTGTGAGATACATTTATTTTAAATGCCATTTGATAAAATAGGATAAGGAAAGGGGTTTTTAAAGATTGCCATTGGCGATTTTTAACTCATTCAAAATCATAGATTTTGAAGATAAAAAGCTTGCTCTTGCGATTTTAACTCATTTATTTAATTAGTGATTAAAACATAGTTAACTTTATCTATGAAAATACTAAATAATTATATGCAATTAAATGATAAGCAAAAAGAGGCAGTTGAATTTGTTAAAGGTAATTTGTTGATTATAGCTAGTGCTGGAACTGGTAAAACTACAACTATAGTTAATAGATATGTGAATATGGTTGAGAATCATGGTTATCTCCCTAGTGAAATTATGATGACTACGTTTACAAATAAGGCGGCTAAAGATATGATTGAGAAAATAAAGACTAATAGTGATAAGGTTCCTAGATATATTGGGACGTTGCATTCGATATTTTTAAGAGTATTGAGAGTTAATTTTGATAAGATAGGTTTGTTAAATGGGTTTGTTATTTTGAGTGATGATAATGATAAAAGGAAAATATTGAAGGAAATTTTGAAGAATAATGCTATTTCGGATAAATATGAGAATGTATATTATTTTATGAACTGGATCTCTAAGTTTAAGAATAAGGGTATTTTGGCAGATGAGTTGGATGAAAATGGTAGTTTGGATACATATAAGAATCAGAAGGTTGTGGAGGAATTACTTGATGATGAAGTTTTGACTGTTAGTGGAGATCTTCGGAATAAGGTTAATCTGATTTATAAGAAATATCAGGCATATTTGAAGGCGAATGGTATGTTGGATTTTGATGATGTTTTGTTATATACTTTAAGATTGTTAGAGGAGAATTCTGATGTTCTTGAATATTATAAGAATAAATTTAAGGCAATTATGGTTGATGAGGCCCAAGATTTGAATGTTGTGCAGATTAGAATTTTGGAATTGTTAGAGAATGATAATTTATGTTTAATTGGTGATGATTGTCAGAATATTTATGAATGGAGGGGAGCGAGTAATGAACTTGTTTTTGATTTTAGTCAAAATAAGAAGGCAATTTATTTAGAGGAAAATTATAGATCGAAGGAGAAGATAATTAAGGCAGTTAATGATACAATAAAGGAAATGCGGTTTAAGATTGATAAACAATTGCAATGTAGTAGGGATCTTGGAGATGATATACATGTTGATTTTTATTTTAGTTTGAGAGAGGAACTTATTGGCATTGTTAAGAAGGTTAAGGGTTTGATAGATTCTGGAGTTCCTGAACATGATATTGTAGTTTTATTTAGGACTAATTATATTGGTAAGTTTTTTGAAAAAGAAATGTTAAGAAATAGGATTCCTTGTTATTTGTCAAAGAATAAAGGGTTTTTTGAAAGAGAAGAGGTTAAGGATTTTCTTAGTTTTTTAAGATTGAAATTGAATCCAGATAGTGAATTGGATTTTGAAAGGGTGGTTAGATTGGTTGAAGGGGTTGGAGATGTGAAGATTAAATTAATTAGCGAATATGCTAGGGGAGAGGGTATTGATTTGGTAGAAGCTTTAAATTTTTATGAAAGATTTGAGATTGATAGTATTGCAGGTAGAAATTTGGTTAAAATGCAGGAATTGATTAAGGATATGGGCGGAAATCCGAGTGAGCAGTTTTTTGAGATATTTAATTATGAAAAATTGATAGAACAGATTTATCATTTTGATGTTACGAAGCTGAAAGAAAAGAGAGAGAATATTAAATTGTTGAAAGAGTTGTATGCGCCTTATGGGGATGGTATGGGGATTATGAGGTTTCTGGATGAGTTGATTGAGATTGATAAGAATGAGAATACTGAAGGAAAGGTTGTTTTATCGACGATACATTCGGCTAAAGGGTTAGAATGGAAGCATGTATTTTTGGTTTGTTGTAATGAGGGGATTTTGCCGTATTATAAGGAAGAGTTAGGTGCTGTTAAAAGGGATAGTGAGTTGAGGTTATTTTATGTTGCAATTTCAAGGGCGATGGATCAATTGTATGTTTCGGGAAGTAGAAGTCATAATTGGAGTGAGTATGATCCTAGTCATTTCTTGGAGTTGGTTTATTAAACTCCCCAGGTAACTTTTTCTTTTCTTTTAATCTCAGCTATTTTTTGTAAAGTTTGGATTTCGTCTTGTCTTAGTAAATCCTTATTATCCTTGAATTTTTTGAATTGGTTTTCGGTTAAGTCGCTGTAAAGATATTCTTTGTCTGCTAAAACTCTGTCAAACATTAGGCCTGGAAGGCTTATAGCTATTTCCTTGCCCTTTTCGGCTTCGGGAACTTTCTTGTTGTTTTCCTGAACATCTCTGAGTTTTGCTATTTTATTTCCAAGTTCGTCCATTAATGGGGTTCCGGGTTTGGCTTTTCCGCCTTCAACTGCTGCTCCAAAGACGGCAGGATTTGAATTTCTAAAAACATATTGATGAAGAATTTTTAGTTTGCAAATTGTGGCTAAGCTTATTAACTTACCCCTACGGATTTCGTTTTCTTTTTCTTCTTTGAATTTAACTAGGTCTTCGATAATTTTGTAAATTACTTCATTTTTTAGGATAGTAGTTTTAGATTCTTTTATTAGATCTTTAACTTCTTCATCTTCTTCGACATTGAATCCTACTATTACTGCATTAGTTGGATCTTCTCTGAGATTTGTTTCTGCTGAAATTAAATCTTTTTTATTTATTGGACCTATGCCTGCTTTTATTATATCAATTCTTTCTTGTTTTAATAGCGTCATTAGAGCCTCTAAAGATCCTAGAGAATCTGCTTTGATAATTATTCCTCGTTCATTAGTTTCTAATTTATCTCCTATGTCTTGTTTGAATTCTTTTTTAATTTCTTCAATATTGTTATTAAGGATTTTAAATGGCATTCCTGGAAGTATTCCTTCTGAATTTATTAATTGTAATCTAATTCCTGTTGATGCAATAACTTCATTATTAGGTTTGAATTTATTTGAGATGGGTTGAATTTCTTCTAGGACCCTAATTTTACTAATTATGGGATCGTCGAAACTGGCAATTGCTATTTGGTCTGAGGTTTTTAGAGTTCCGTCATAAAGAATGCTTTCTGCATATTGCATATCTTTTTCTTTTTTTATTTCTAAGATGACTCCTTTAGGTTCATCTCCTAGTTTTAGATTTTTTTTAAGAAATTTTTCACTGATACCGGCTAGAGTTAGAATTAATTCTTGGATTCCTTCTCCTGATTTTGCAGAACATGGGATTAATGCTAGTTCTTTTGTGAAATCCGTTACCTCATAATATGGTTTTGCATTGAATCCATGATGATGCAAGCTTCCAATAAGTGTTAGAATTTTTTCTTGGAAAGAATTTTTGGTTATTGTTGATTGTTTATCTAGGTTTTCTTTTAATGAATTAGATTGTTTTCTCCAACCAGAAATATTATCAATTTTGTTTAAGGCTACAATAAATGGTATTTTGTTAAGTTTTAGAATTTCAATAACTTCTTGTGTTTGAGGTTTGATTCCATCATTTATATCAATTGATAAAATAGCTATATCTGCTAAAGATCCTCCCCGCTTTCTTAGGTGAGAGAATGCTGCGTGTCCAGGCGTGTCTATGAATAAGAAACCTGGAATGTCTAGCTGAATCCCTTGCAGGTCTATTAATGGGCATTGTTTTTTAATATGATTTATTGGGACTTTTGTGAAAGATATTTTCTGAGTGATTCCTCCTGCCTCAGTGTCATAGACATTTGTTTTTCTTATACTGTCCAGTAAGGTTGTTTTTCCATGGTCAACATGACCTGCTACGGTGACGATTGGTTGTCTTATTTGTTTCATAATTATCCTAAAATAAGGGTATTTAAAAACCTTAAGGGTTCTTAACTTGTTTAGAATTTTTGATTCTGAAGATTTAGATTAGTATGATAAATATAAATATTAGGTTTTGTTACTTAATATATGGGGTTAAATAGGATTTTGGGAAGAGGAGATAATAATTTAGGTATTACTAAAGGGATGAGAAATTTTCCCTACTATGAGTTTTATGAAACCTTTAGGGAGTTTGGGATTCCTCATGAAGACTTAGTTGAAGATGTTGAGAAGTGGACTAGAGAACTTTTTAATACTGTTAGGTGCTCTAGAGACTATATTGAAAGAAATAATGCCCTTCATGAATTGGAAGGGTTGTATAAGGTTTCAAGATCTGAAGTTGTTGAAGATGCATTGAGGAAATTGTTTCAAGATGAGGTTTATGAAGCCCCAAAAAAGGTTTTCCGTGAAACTGAGGATTATGAATATATGGAATCTATTGATGAGAGAAGTTTGAGGAATCCTTGGCCTGCTATTTTATTGACTGCAGGAACTTTAGGATCATTTTTTTATTTGTTTTATAATAATTAATTATTTATTCTGCAAATACTTTTGCACTAAGGAGTACTACGATTCCTGCTACGATGATTAACATGTTGGTTATTCTTTTTAGGGGATCTTTTTCTTTGAATATTTCTGGGATTAGGTCTGAGATTGCTATGTGGAGGAATCCTCCTGCAGCGATTGGAAGTAAGTAAACTGCTTGATCTCGGACCCCTATGAAAAAATATCCTAAGATTCCTCCTAGGACTGATGTTAGTTGTGATAGGAAGTTGTAGACTAGTGCTTTTCTTTTTGTGAATCCTCCATAGATTAAAACTCCAAAGTCTGAGATTTCTTGAGGGAGTTCGTGAGCCATTATTAAGATAGAGGTTATTATTCCTAACGGGATAGATATTATGAATGACCCTGCTATTATTACTCCATCTATGAAATTGTGCACTGAATCTCCATAGATTAGTAAATGGGTGTATGGTTTTTCCTTAGAGTGATTGTGGTGTTCATTACACTCGTGATTGTGGCAATGGTGCCAGTGTAAATATGTTTCTAGTAAGAAGAATATTACAAATCCTGCCAAGGTTAGTATGGTGGTTTTTACTAATGAAAGTTCTTCTACTGCCTCGGGGATGAAATGTAAGAGTGCCCCTCCAAGAAGTGCCCCTGTTGTGAATGATACGAAATAGATCAATACTTTATGTGATTTTTTACTTAATGATAGAAAGATGATCGCTCCAAGCAATGCTATTAATCCATTTATTACTGTTACTAATAATATCCATTGAAATGTTGTTAACATGAACTAAAAAAATTAGGAGAGTTTATAAAGGTTATTGATAGTTATTATCATTAGGAAACATGACAATTAGTAGGAATACTCGGCAGAAGGAATTAATAATTGAAGAAATTGAAAAATTTAATAGATTTTTTAATTCGGAAGAATTATTTGAGAGAGTTAAAAATAAGGATGGCAAGATTGGAATTGCTACAGTTTATAGGGTCCTTAAGGATTTGAAAGGTAAGCATAGGTTGCATTCTTATGTTTGTGATAGGAAAACTATTTATTCAAAAGATAGTAGAAGTCATTGTCATTTTAGATGTGAAAAATGCGGAGAGGTTAGTCATGTTAATGTGGAGAAGCTTGATTTTTTGAAGAAAAATTTTCCTGGAGATATCTGCCATGTGCAAATTGATGTTACGGGAATTTGTCCTAATTGTAGCTAGATAGTTCTTTTCTAGCAATTTCTTCATCTTCAGGATTTGTTATTCCAATTAGTTTTCCTTTTCCTGGATAGTATTTTAATTTTATTTGGTTATCTTTTACAAGATTTCCTAGTTCTACATTAAGATAGCATTCTTTTGTCCTGTTATCTTTATTTTGTAATTTAAAATTTTCTAGTAAGTTGTTGATTTTATTTAGGGTTTCTTTTTGTATTAGGAAAATTCCAATGTTGCAAGGAGTTTCTAAAGTTAAATTTTTGTCCTGATAGTTAGTTTTTGAAATTCCTAAAATTTCTTCTGCAGAAGTTATATAATCTCCCTCTACATTAAAAATCCCTCTATTTACTTCACCTTCTTCTGGAATATGTTCTTCTAAGGGATATCCTACTGTGGCATCAGTTTTATCTTCTTGAATATGGTTAAAAAGAGTTTGATAAGTTTCATTAGAATATAGATCATCTCCAGTACATACTAAAAAGGGCCCATTAATTAGATTATTAGCTGAGCAAATTGCATCTGCAGTTCCCCATGGTTTGTCTCTAGTTTCAGGATTATATGATTGCAATGCATATTCTATAGGTATTCCTTTATAATTATCTTTAAAGAAATTTTTGAATATTGATTCAGTTTCTTTTCCTACTATGAAAATTATTTTATTGAAGCCTGCTTTAATTGATCTATTTATTGAAATTTCAATTAAAGTTTCATTATTTGGACCTATTTTTGCAAATGCTTTGGGTTTGCCCCCAAATCTACTAGAGAGTCCTGCAACCATGTATGCTATTGGATATTGCATTTTGTAATTAGTTGAATTTAATTTATAATATTTTGCGTGATAAAAAACTTCTTAAAGATTGATTCTTTGTTTTGTTTATGGATAAGTTAATGATTGGACTAGAAATTCATGGATATATTGAAACTGGAGAGAAGTTGTTTTGTACATGTAAGAATTTCCATGATATGAAGAAAATAAAGCCTAATGTTAATGTTTGTCCTATTTGTACTGGTCAGCCAGGAAGTAAGCCTATGTTGCCAAATAAAAGTGCTATAGATAAGATTATGCAGATAGCTTTGATGTTGGGATGTAAGGTTAATGTTGATCCTGAGATTATAATGTTTCAAGAAGTTGAAATTGTATCGAGTGGAGCTTCTAAATAAACTAATACGGGTATTAACGAAATTGTTTCAGTAGTACCAAAGAAGATTGTTGAAACGGAATCAGTTAGAATTGATCAAAATGATTTATCTGAATTAGAAGAAATTTATATCAGAACTGTAAAGGTTAGCAAGTCTAAAATATTCTATTTTGTTCCAAATCCTTGGGGTAAGAAGGTTCTTGAACTTGAGGTCACCATAGGAGATAAAGTCTATAAAGAAACTATAAAAGAAAGTGCTTCAGAAAATATTGAAGGATATAGAATTGAAGTTGGTTCTTTAGAAGACGAGGATAATATCGAATTAAATTTTAAAAAAGCGTAGTTTTCATTTTGTGTCATTTAGTTATTAGTGGATACATATATAAAAAGATTTTGTATCTTGAGTAAGATTTATTAATATGATATATTTATTAATTGGATGAAAAAAAGGGTTGATGTAATTAATACTAGTTTGTTGGGGAATGTCGGGCATTTTCTTAATTATTCTACTTCGCTTGGGGGTCGGGCTTCGGTGACGTTTACTAGGTTTCTTAGGTTCGGGACTAGTAGTAGTTTTACTTTGTTGATTGATATATTGTTGTTGGCTTTTTTTGTTGAGATTTTGGCTATTTATTATTTGGTTGCGGCGGGGTTGAGTTTTGCGATTTCTACTTCTGCTAATTATTTGATTAATCGGGAGTGGGGGTTTAAGGGGACGGTTACTAGCTTGTTGAAAGGTTATTCTATGTTTTTGGTTTTTAGTGTGTTTGGGATAGGGTTGACGGTTTTTTTGATGTGGGTATTTGTTGATCTTTTTATGTTTTATTATCTGATTGCGAGAGTTATCGTGGCTATAATCGAGGGTAGTTTGACTTTTTATGTTAGTAATAAATATACTTTTGAGATGCCTAAGGAGTTGAATTTTAGGGAGAGGTATTTTAGTGGAAGGGAGTTTAGGATTTAGGTGGTTTGGGTTAGTTAACTGGTTGGTTTTGTTCTTTTAGTTTTTCTCTTACGGCTTCTTCGTCTTCGGGGTTTGTTAATCCGAGTATTTCTTCGTTTATAGGGATGAGTTTGATTTTAGTTTTTCCTTCTTTTGCTAGGTTGGCTAGTTCGACGTGTTGCTGTGTCTTCGTTGGTGTGGGTTAGGTTGTTGGTTAGGAGTTCGAATGCTGTTTCGTCGTAGATGTCGTCGCCGTTGCATAGGATGATTGTGTTGTCGATGAAAGGGAGGACGGTGACTAAGGCATCTGCTGTTCCCCAGGGTTTGTCTCTTGTTTCATGATTGTAGGATTGTAGGGCATATTCTATAGGTATTCCTTTGTAGTTGTCTTGGAATATTTCTTTGAATTGATCTTGGGTTTTTTCTCCAACGATGAAGATGATTTTGTTTAGAGGTGTTGAGTTGGTTATTGCTTTGATTGCTTGGTTTAAGGAGTATTCGATTAGGGTTTCGTTTTTTGGTCCGACTTTGGCGAATTGTTTTATTTTTCCTCCGAATCTGCTAGATAAACCGGCGACCATGTAGATTAATGTTATTGGCATGTGGGTTAGGGAGATAGAGAATATTTATAAAGGTTAGGATGTTAGGGAAGTTGTGAAAAAGGGGAAAGGTGAAAAGGGTAAGGGTTCTGTGAAGGACAGTTCTGGGAGTGGTGTTAGGGTTAATTATAAAGTTGTTTCGATAGTTGTTGTGGTTTTGTTGTTGTTGTTTTTGGTGTTTGTTTTTAATAGGGGTGGTGATAGTGAAGATGATGGTTGGGGTAGTTTGTTTAGTTTTAGGATTGATTCTGATCCTTTTCCTTTCCCTCTTCCTGATCTTGAGTTTGGTCCTGAATCTGATTCTGATCCCGAATCGGATTCAAATCCCGAATCGGATTCTGGATGTCCGCGTGAAGGG
>MPLX02362909.1_pt1 | contig 13184 bp, 16 predicted proteins | sample 1617341 | NCBI WGS metagenome assembly MPLX02 (sample SAMN05944804, study PRJNA350692) | marine metagenome | biome: marine; feature: ODZ; material: water; isolation source: 120 m water sample filtered on 0.2 um supor filter | place: Pacific Ocean | collected 2012-04-08 | depth 120m m | reverse complement strand
TGACCTATCGCGGTCACGAGTATCAGAAGTGATTGATAGGGGCTGTGTCACCTCTGATGCAGCCAACCCTGAACAATCACATCCCAAAGCCCCGTTGATCGGGGCTTTTTTAATGCGTAGAAGACGACCCCCTGAGCACAAACTCAGGGGGTCGTTAACAGCTGGTTTTCAGCGATGAAGAAAAAACTTAATGAACAGGCTTAATGGATTTTGGTTCAGCCTTTGCCACTCCTTCAAGCGCAGCGTTGCTGGGTGTGCTTGTCGATGACCCAAAGGAGAACAACAATAATGGGGATATGCATCAAGGCACCAACAACGACCCATAAATCCGTGTAAGCCATTTTGCTTTTGGAAACTCAACCTTGATCCTGAATCCCTATTCGCAGCTTGATAGCCGATCACCTGACACTGTCAACATACGTCACAGAACACATGTGACCGTGAATTAAGCACCAGCCTCCGTGGAGCTTGAAAACGCAGCCTTGCTGCTGAAGCAATTCAAGGGGCGAGTCGCTCGATGCACCAGTTCTGTCGCTGTTCAGCTTGCTGCTTTCGCTGATAGCTGAATCGATCGTGGAGCCGCTTCTCCCTTCCCTGCCAGAATTCAAATTCCAAGGGCACCACCCGATACCCACCCCAGGCCTCTGGCAGAGGCACCTCTCCATTGGCAAAGCGGCGTTTGATCTCCTGCCACTTCATTTCGAGAATGCTGCGGGAGCTGATAACCCCACTCTGCTGAGAGACCCAGGCTCCAACACGACTTTCAAAAGGGCGGGAGCTGAAGTAAGCAAGGGATTCAGCTGTGCTGATCCGTTCTGCAGGCCCGAGGATCATCACCTGTCTCTCTAGCTCATACCACGGGAACAACAGGCTCACATGGGGATGAGATGAAATTTCCTGCGCTTTTCTGCTGGCGTAATTGGTGAAGAACACAAAGCCTCGTTGATCAAAGGCTTTGAGCAGCACCGTGCGGCTGCTGAGACGATGGCCATCAGACGTGCCAAGCACCATGGCGTTTGGCTCCTGCAGTTCAGTGGCGATGGCCTGCTCGAACCAGCTTCGGAATTGCGTCACTGGATCGGGATCGAGATCGGCTCGCCGCAGACTCGACTGCTGATAATTCCTGCGCAGGGCTGCAATGTCCTGATCAGCGGAGCTAGAACCCATAGCAGAAAAATTATGAAGGTTGTTGCGCATGACAAATCGCAGGAGGCTCAGGGCTGGGGAAAGCTCCGCATCCGTTCCATAGGCTTATGGCCAAGGAGTGGGATTCTGCTGTTGAAACAGTAGAATCTTATCAAGTGTCTAAGGTAATGATGGCGTCGATATAGTTAACTATTTAGTATATATACGACGAAATTACAATCGTTTGTTGACTTTCTGAACTTGTTAATTGTTGGTATGGCTTAATCAATCGCCTGGTGTGGACGGCAGTGTTCATCCAGTGATGAATCCTCAAACCAATTCTGAGGTTTCGTAAAAATATCCGTGAGTAAGGCTTCTCTTGAGCCAGCATCTGGTTTGTATCCATACTCCCAGCGAGTCAGAGGTGGCAAGGACATCAGGATTGACTCTGTTCGACCGTTGGTTTGCAGTCCAAAGATCGTGCCCCTGTCCCAGACCAGATTGAATTCCGCATAGCGTCCACGGCGATAGAGCTGGAACTGACGTTCTCGATCTTCATAGGCTTGATGCTGGCGTTTCTCGACGATCGGCACATAGGAGGGCAAGAAGGCCTTGCCGCAGGCCTGGGCCAGGGAAAAGAACTGCTCCCAGCTTCTTGGCTTTTGAGCCAACTCCTTGGAAATCGCCGCAGCAGGCCCATTTGGATCCTGACCCTTGTAAAGAATCCCTGAGCTGTCTTGATAGTCGTAGAAAATCCCGCCTATTCCTCGGTTCTCATCTCTATGTTTGAGGTAGAAATATTCATCGCACCAAGGCTTGAAGACCTTATAGAAATCACTGCTTACAGAATCGCAGGCTTTTTTGTGTTCCCGATGGAAGTGACGGGCATCTTCTAGATAGGGGTAGAAAGGAGTGAGATCAGCTCCACCGCCAAACCACCAGACCGGACCAGCCTCAAAGTAGCGGTAATTGAGGTGAGTGGTGGGTAAATAAGGGTTGCGAGGGTGAAGCACCATCGAGGTGCCGGTGGCAAACCAGGGGTGTCCCTTGGCTTCAGGGCGATGATTGAGGATAGACGGAGGTAATTCTTTTCCGTGAACCTCGGAGAAATTAATACCAGCCTGCTCAAAAACCCGACCTTCACGCATCACTCTGGAGCGTCCACCGCCACCTTCAGGGCGCTCCCAGGACTCCTCCATGAAGGTGGCTTCGCCATCAAGTCGTTCGAGCCCTGCTGAGATCTCTTCTTGGATGCTCAGAACCAGCTGACGAGCTCGGTCCCGAGAATTTGCAGGCGGCAGGGACTCGGAAGTGCCCTCAACAGTTGATCTGGTCTCTCCGGTTGCTATTTCCATGTCGTTTGTGCCTTGATCATGAGGAGAGCATGCCATGGGGACGGTGCACTTGACATGCACTGCATCCGGTTGAATGAACTATAATATCACTTTATCGTTAGCCTGTTCTTTAATTTACAATTTTCTACTATTTCTATTTATCTTGAGCTTATGTATTACACATTAACTCACTGAACCTTCAATAGCTCACGGACCCTTCCATGTCTGAGCCTCAGGATTTCTCCCTTCTCCATGCTCCTGCAGGCCAGCTCAGTTCCGATGGGCAGTTGCGTGAAACAATCAGCGAGCGTTGGGATCGCAAGGGGAGAAATTTACCCCTCTGGCACCTCACCCCACCGAGCTGGTGCAGAGGTTCGAACAGGCTGATCCAGTCTTTGCGGCAATCATAACCGAGGATCCATCTGTGATCATCTGCTTGCAGCTTCGATTCGGTGGCGAGATCAGCCGCATCTATTTATGCATCGATCAGCTTTGGCAGCAGGTCAGCGCGCTTCCCCCCAAAGCACCTTTGACAAAACTTGAGCTAAAAGATGGCGTTTCTTGCAAAAAGGTTCAGAAAGAGCTTTTCACGTCCAGTCCAGTCCAGTCCAGTGGTTCACTTGAACCAGTGGGAGTTGGCTGACGTCATGCTGAGAATTCAATGCTGAGAATTCAATGCTGCTAATTCAATGCTGCTAATTCAATGCAATTAAGTCTTGGTTATTAAAGCTCTCATTGGCATGAACCCTTAAGATTATTTCTACCTCTAAACATATCTAATCACGTACTGACTAGTAGAAATGGGTGGATTGAATTTGCTTGACGATTAGAAAACCTAAATGAGGATAGTGAGGCACGTATTTGCTTAAGTAGGTTTTGGATTAAGACAATCTTCCCTCAATTGTCTAAACCTCTGCTTCCTAATACTTGCATTTTTTATTGTGATCTGCCAGTTAATGAAATTTTACAGCGTCAAGGAACTGCTGCCTCTGAGTGGTTTTGCACTGTTAAACAAATTGGCAAGCCTCAACATTAACTGGGCAAGAATTGCATTCATTTAGCCACCATTCAACTGCGGAGGCAGCTGAGCAGATCGGCGAGGACCTGCTTCTGGCAGCAGTGGATAAGCATGCTTAAAAGAGACGAGAGCGGTTCCATCGGCAGGGTCAGCAATTCAGTTTGCTGTTTTGGCAATTCCTCTTGTCTTTTAATCAGCGAAGCGAATCACTTCATCAGCCCGTTCTCGATCACTGGTTTGGACTTATACAATCATAAACTTGAATCAGCAGATAGGGTTCAGAGACCTGGCATCTCTTTGCCCATCAACGAGGCATCGGGCCAAGCTCCCTCGCCGAAGATCGCATCACCGATCAGCTTCAGCAGTGGTTTCCCCTGGCTTAGTTCCTGTCGGGCAGACCATTCAATCTCATTAAGTTCCTCTGCACTCAATTGCAGAACGTCTAATAAATCTCTATATGCCGAACGCTCATCGCTGTTGATGTCCTGCGAATCGCCAGGGTTGCGTGATACACCAGCGACAAGACAGGCCAGTCGAGCAGCGAGACAGCGTTCACCATGGTCTTCAAGGCGCTGAGCCAGGGTCTTAAGGCTTGCATCGGCTAAAGCCTCAGCGTCAATTTCGCCATTGGCTTCATCAATGCTGTTGCTGATGTCGAAGCGCTGGGTAAGGCTGTTCAGCATCTGCTTCTCTTCAATCGATATCGAGCCGTCGCTCAACGCGATTTTTTGAGCGATCAGTAGGAGTGTGGCTGGATTGGAGCTTTTCAACATGTTCAAGAGGCTGATTTATTTTCGCATCCAGCTCAAACCGAACCTGGTTTCCACGTTCAAGCTACTGGCCAGGGCACTGAATAAAGAACCATGCTTCAGCAGAAATGGCTATTTTGAAGTGCATATAGTTATTAAATGGATTGCGTTAATTTATCTACCACTAGGTTTGCTCCATTTCTGTTGAATCTCAAAATCCACTGTCTGTGCTTCCGCGTTAGGCCAGCAAGCCACAATTAGGGCCTGAACGGTGGACACTCTCAGAATTATTGTCACAGTGATGATATCTGGCTGGACTTTCTCAGTCATTAATCTGATTGATGAATCCCAGGCTACGCAAACTTTTGCAGGTCTGCTATTTAGAGTTAGCCGCAACTTTTAATCGCATTCTTTTTCTGAAAATAAGAACTAATATTATTGTTCTGTGATTTTAAAACTTTGCGTTCTGAATTTCATATCTATAAATTCCTATCTATAAGAACAGTATCTATATATTCTTGTTCTCTAAGCCTGGAAGCTGGTTGAATTCTCTCAATTGCCAACCTATTTAGGCCTCACTACTGGTTGGAACTAGATGAACATCAAGATGTTTGTGATTGGCTGAGCTGGAATCAGTAATGAAAGAGCTAGGTCCCTCAGCTTGCAACTCTCTGATGGTCAGCGCTAATGTGATGCTGTGCTTAAGAAGAAAAAGAAGACATTGGCTAAGGCCCTCCAAGCTCATGGCAATAAGCAGAGCGACAACATCAAAGGGGTGAGTACTGCTTTCAGTCATTGGCAGACAGTCGATAAGGTTTGACAACCAGCAGGTCTGGCTTGATGACAATATCAGCAGCTCAACAAGCGCCTCACGGAAACTGTGAGGACGAGAGCTCGAGCAAAGGCGATCAGTCATGCCTGGCTGTTGTTTCAAGCTGCTGCTTCAGCAGCTTCAATGCCTCGTTGCCAAGGCACACCTGTTCTGAGCCCCTGTTTCAAGGTTGGAGCCAGGCCAGGCCAGGTCAGTGGCCCATCTCAAGCCTGAATGGACGAGCCCCATGACTGCCTTGAAGAGAGACTCCTGATAATCTAAAAATCAAGAGACGGCTAGGGTGAATGATTACAATCTTAGCAATGTTTAGAGTGAAGGTCGTGATCGACAGGTATCAAACAAGATTCATCCTTTAACTTATTTCTCCTATTGTAGAGGCAGCTTTCTGTGATGTTTTTAGATGCTTGCTCTGTAAAAAAAAAACGAGAGTCAGGTATAGCTTTAATTAAATGATTGTTTGATCGACTAGAACGTCATCATAATACACCCTGGCCTCAATAATCATCCCTTGCTTAAACTTCATGATCCAGGCGTATTGATTATTGTAAACATGCCCTTTAGCTGCCACGGCATCGGAGCGCATCTCGACAATGGCTGCGTTTCCATCAATAAAGATAGACTGTACCTGCCATTTAATGGTTCCTTTAAGTGATTTTTGTAACCTTGAGATGGCTCTTTGAATAAAATCTAGTCGGTTTATGTATGTACCAGCTAGAACGCTACTACCAGTAATCGTCCACTTCACATCCACAGAAATATAATCGTTAATGAAGCAATCAATCAGTCCTCTTTCCAGTAATAGGAAAGCCGTTTTGACATAGTCTCGAGTGAGTGGCATGGTATTAGCTTGGATTGGATAGAGACTTGCTGGCTTAGTTTAATAGAGGTGATTTGGTTTTTGTCACCTTTTAATACAAATTTCAAGCAATTAAATTTTTCATAGGAAACTCCTTTTGATCAGAATCGGTTTTAGATAAACTCGATAAAATTTTCTACACTAATGGGAGCATCGTCAAGGATTGCAAATATACCTCCATCACCCCAACCTTTTTGAGATTTGTTCTGATTAAAATAAATGCAACTATTTTTGGGTAAATAAATGAAATCAGTATTATTTTTCGCCATCTTTCGTAGACTATTCTTGCTCTTTGCCGTTTTGATTGAGGCGTCTAAGTCGAGACCAAATGTTTGAACATCAATTTGAAGTGGTTTGGCTAAGGCATCATTTGAAAAGTTAATTGTTTGCGCAAATCGCTTTCCATATCTATTCGGTGCTGATAATCGATCAGTTGCAGTTGTGTGTGACCTGAAGAAATAGGAGCCATCTGGCAGGGACGAGGGAAATCCATAGGCAGGATTGCTTAGGAGGCGATATAAATGTTTGTCTTTTCTGTAAACTTTATTGGCAGTATTTAGTCTCCATTCATCAGAGATCTCTCGCTTTCGACCGGGATATTGTTGGGCACCTAAAATGGATGTCAAACCCCAGTAGATATACTCATTTGTGTTGCATTCATAATCACATGTTCGGTCATTATAAGTAAACCAAGCTCTTTCAGGGTAAGACTTAGGCGTTCGTGGAAAAAAACCGCCTCTAGATCGATCCATTGCCTTTTGCAATAATGATTTTTTATCGCCATTCTCCATGCCAAAAATATTTGGATAGACGCGAGCGTAACCCTGTTCTGTTATTAAATGAAGAATTTCTTCTAATGATGCATCAAAGCCTCTGTTTGACGAGGAGCCATGAGGATGTGTTTCGTCTCCATATAGTTCATAGACATTGAGGTCAAGATCTTCAATCCACTCTTTTGATTTCCTGTGGAAGTCTTCGGCTGAATCCTGATCTTGGAACATGATCAGAGCTGAATCATTGCTGACCAGGGATTCAACGACTGCTTTGTTGTCAACTATCCCATTCTCATCATTATCAAGATATTCAGCAAGAACCGCTTGGGCATGGTTGAAGTCGTTAGTACTGACATGCTTGCTAGCAAAGATTTGAATGCCAAATACATCAGCCTGTTTTGTCAAGACATGATCAAGTTTTGAGATTGCGGACATTGTTCTTTAATATTATCATTGATCTCATTATTATACTTTGCCTTTCGAGGGCAGCGTTCAGTTACTCGGGTTTTATTGTGTGGTTAGATTTTGAGAGATGTATTCTTTTGTTGCTGCCAGCAAAGGGAATGGAGAGGAATTCAAACCTTGTAAGTTTTTGTGATTGGACTTGTTGTCTTCTTATTTGGATTGGCTTTGAACTCTTAAGTGTTGATTTAACCGAAATTATTATCGAACCAGTGAAGGATTTCATGTACTGATCCAATCAACAATCGTACAGCAAGATGCAGCCACGCTTCTCATTTTTGAAAAGATCATTCCCTGCTCCCATGACCAAATCCATAGAACTGAAGGAGCTGTCACGTAAGCTGTTTCAATATTCTCAGATGATGTTGATTGAATTAAGTTCAATGAGATAACTCGAACATCATTCTGGCAGCTTCACCTGTGCTCAGGAAATGCAGAATGAACTTGCACGATAAAAGGGTGTATATAGTGAAGTATAAAAATTACCCAATTAGGAGAGTGCGTTATACCTTTTTGCGGTTCCTGTAGAAGATTTTATCGATAATGTTGTTGGCTTATGGTGATCCACTTCTGAATTCTGCTAATAGTTATTAACATGCAAGCTTTCTGCGTTTTATATTTCATTGCAGCCGTTGCCCTTAAGGGAATGTCATTCCTTAGAGGCTTGTGGCCAACTGCGCATCACCCATACCCCAACTATCACCATCAAAGCCGGGAATAGGCCCATGCAAAGACGAACCATCCACAGTGCCGAGACAGATTGCTCAAATCCCAGGCTAGCCACATAACCGCTCCAGCTCAACAGTGCACCCAATACAAACACTGATAAAGCACTCCCAAACTTCTGTACAAGCATCATCCATGCTGTGTAGAGACCTGCCGGATGCTCTGCATCTGCATCAATCGCATCAGGCAATAGCGCCCACGGAAGCAGATAGGCCATTGAGGCACTTGAGCCAAGGCCCAGCACTGCAAGGATCAGCAATACCATTTTTGTGCTGTTACCAGAGCTGGAAAAAGGCCCCTGCAATGGATTTAGAGCTGGTAGCAACAAGGCCACAAGGCACAACGCAATCCAGAAGCTTCCACCAACCTTAAGAGCAAAGATACGACCTCGGGTTGCGGCAACACTGTTCCATATCCATAGACCTAACATCGCGCTGATCTGAAAAGGAATCAGCATCCAGGTACTCCAGAGGTTGGGAAGATGCATCACCGTTGACAGATAGATCAGGGAGACAGGCTGCATCAGCTGAAGCGCACTCCAGACAAAGAGATAAAAGACAACAACCCGAACAAATCGACCATTGCGACGAATCCTGGCCAACTGTTCCAGCAGGGATTGATGATTAGCTACTGGTCGACGGCAATACCGTGCTGCTGGAGTTAAGCCAATGGCACTGAGCAGGCTGCCGCACACCAGAACACTGCCAGCCACGCATCCCATCAGCTGATAACCCTTAGCCCCCTGGTGCGTCAGCAGGGCTGCAAGCATCAAACCCAGCAGGCTGGCAAGGATTGAACCTGTAAACCGGGCAGTGTTGAGTCTGGTTCGCAACCGCACATTGGTTGTTAACTCTGTGGCCAAGGCTGAATAGGGCAGGTTCACACCTGAATATGCGGCCATGAACAGGGTTGAGATCACAACGAACCAGCTAAAGCGCAGCCAATCTCCCCAGGGCGGCACCCACCACATCAAGGCCATCGATATGCCCAGTGGAAATGCGCAATAGAGCATCCAGGGGATCCGGGGGCCAAGGCGACCTTGGGTACGATCTCCAAGCCATCCGATCAACTGATCGCTGAGCACATCCCAGAGACGTACGACCATCAGGACCGTTCCGGCAACCCAAGCAGGCAAGGCCGCGATAGAGGTATAAAAAACGAACAGATAAAAGCCGATCAGGGCTGAGGCCATACCGGTGCCGGCATCGCCGATGGCATAGGCCTGAAGGACCCTGCGGCGCAACGGAGCTGGGACCTCGGCGACATCAAGGATCGCGAGCTCTGAACTGTTGCTGGAATGAGCGTCTGGCACCAGAGGCTTCTGACGGGGTATCAATGACACATCATCATGGGTTGATCAGAGATGACATCACAACGACCATCCAGCGATAAAGCCCACGCAGGAATAAGAAAAACTTTCAGTACATCTGCATAAAGGCCTGAACAACCAGAGCTGAACCCTGCCCCCTGAGCAGATGTAGAGCAGCGCACAGCGCAAAATCATCAAGACTGGTCATCAGGCTCTTGGGACTGAATGTTGAGAATGGAGCGTGCTAGCAGTGTTTTGATTCCCTGATGCATCAGTATCGGCAACGTAAGGACGTGCTGATGGCACTTCCTGAGCAGATTGGGGGAGCCTCAGTTATCACAATGGTCCTGGCCTGGAGTTACGCCGATTCCTAATGCAAGGGAGCGTTGCCTCGATGCTTCATCTGGGATCTGAATCAGAGAGGATCGTGAGGCCACCAATACAAGGGCTTGCGGAACGATCCGATGGTGTGCAGAGTTGAGGGAAGCAGCCGTGACCTAAGCACTCAATCCCTGAATCACGCAGTTCAGCATCCTTGCGAGATGATCTCCTGCTACCAGGTTGGAGTTCTATAGTCAGCCTTTGTGAGGCTAGTTAAAGCTACTTCACAAATGTTCCTAGGATCTGTCCTTAATGATCATTTCTGATCTTATCCGCTCAACAATGATCAGAACGATAACTAGTCTTTTTTGATTTCAACATTCACAGACCCATGAATCTCAATCTTTTCCGTGGAGAGCGAATCGGCTCCCTTATCCCTGCTGGCTCCTCCCCCAACCCAGAGGCCAATAAATTGCGAGCCTATGCCTGCCCAATTGAGGACAGACCTGCAGAGATCAGAACAACCTCTGTAGGTTGATTGAGAATCTAATTTTTTAGATTTCACATCGTCAGGATCTCTCATCTTTGTTGAAGGTAATATTTAATGGCTTATTGATGATTATTGGTTGCGTACATGTTTTTCACTTTGTAGCGATCTAGTACTTCTCATGCTAACAACATCAGCAAACTGATCTTTTCCTATTCTTGAGTCACTGATAGGTGTCATTGATTGATTCTTTATAGCTCAGGTAGTATGCCTCCGGAGACTCAGTAACAATAATCAAACACGACTGTAACCACAGATCGTCTCGTAAATCTTGAGTGGTAGACCTATCGATTCCATCGTTGCACGACATTCAGCACCAACAGTTCCATAGACTTCAACACTGAAACTATCTCCGAGGTCAGCGTGTTTTGCGAGATAGTCACCGACTGGCGGATTGACTAGATGGGCAAGAAAGGCTTGATCATTAGCGTATACCTCAGACCAGACAAAGGCGAGGGGATCATCAGGATCCTGATCAAATGTGTGATGTAGCATCCCAGGTTCAGACTCCTGAACTGCTGCATCGGTTGCTGCCGCAAGTTCGAGATACTGATTCAGCATCCCAGGCTTGACGTGAATTCGAGCGAGCAGAAGGAAAGGTGTTGAGGCTCCAAAGCCGGACATCAATTGAATGATCAAATTCCAGACTTAGTCTATAGAATGGGCCTGGCCACCAATGTAAGCCATGCCATGAGTATTAACTTAAACGACTTGAATGTTGGCGATTGCATATCTTGTCTTTGCTAGCCCGTGCGACTTGAGACTGATCAGCAGAATTTATTCCATTGTAACGTCTCGCTATAAAAAATTACAGATGGAATGATCATCTGAAATCCAAACTATGGTTACGAAGAGCTCCGAGGGGTGAAGATAGTTGTTTTTCATAGGTTTCAGCGTCAGCTTTTTGGAGCTGATCCATTGATCATTCTGAATCGAAACTCCTCGATGGGAGGACCGAAACAGGCTGCTGCTAAATCGGGGTTTTCGGCCTATAGTCAGAATTAACACCTTATGATAAGGACGATCTCAATGGAATTGTCTACTGTTCTGATTTGGATCTCAATTCCATTTGTTTTGGTCACTGCCTACATGGGAAGCAAGGGTGGATATTACGATACAGATAATTATGAAGGAGATGGTTGTGCTCATGATGTGAAGAGATAGAAACGAGCCATAGGAAAGCAAGAGGTGAAAGTAGTAAACTCCAAAATTCAAATTGGGCATCTAAGCTTCCCCTCAATTCGCTCCAAACCCAGGCAATTTTTTACACCTCAGCCACCTGAAAACCAGGCTATTAATTGACGTTCATGAGATGCCTCAACGAATATGCTCAACTTAACTATCCGATTCAATCTCACCATTCACGGATAAATTATTACGCCATGCTTGAGTTACGTTTGATTTCACATCGATGCCGATACATTTAAATGTGCCTTTTGTAGCACCAAATATTCAGAGACCAAACAAGGCCTGCACGAGCTAGCCCAGCTGCATGAAGAGCTTTCAGTTCAAGAAGAATCTTCATCCAGTAACAACACGTGCCCCCTTCCTCCATGAACCTGGGCTTTGTAAAACCAAGGCAAGTCAATGGTTTTGCAAGCCCGGAACCGCTTTCTGTTTCCCTGGGAGCTGGATCTGCAAAAAATTTGGATCGTATCTAAAAAGGAGATATGTATTGCCGCTGTTGATTCAGCTGATCCTTCCATGCGCTTACCCGCCTTTCTGCTTGCGACATTACTGCTCTCATGCGCTGGGGCACCTGTGATAGCAAATAATCACGGCGGAGGGGGGCATCACGCCGGCGGCGGTCACCATGGTGGCGGCGGTCATCACGGCGGCGGCGGTCACCACGGTGGTGGCGGTCATCATGGCCATTGGCATCGTCATGACGGTGATCGCTGGCATCATCAGCACTGGGGCTGGTGGGGGAACAGACCTGCTGGTTGGGGGTTAGCAGGTCTAGCCACTGGAGCCATGATCTCTTCCATGGTGAATTCATCACGGCAAAGAGAGTCCCCAACAATTGTTGTGCCACAAACTGAGTATCAGTTGGATTATGGATCTGTAGGATCGACCGATGATGAGAATGTGAGTTTTAATTATTCTGTTAATGGCGAATCTATGAGCGGATCTGCCGATTGCCAACAGGGTCTTCTCAATGGCCTGATCCCTGCGAATGCAAATCAGGCCCATCTGCTTAATTCCGTTTGCCACGTGAGGTATAGTGACTGACTTAGTTGTCAAACCAATCAATTACTAGGTCCTGATTAACCGCAAATGAGATTACCAGAGGCTTTATAATATTGATTCTTTTGTTCACTTATATTTTCTGATGCCAAGCGTATTATTGCACAGCCCATCTCCGACCTGACCATGAAAATTAATACCTCAGCAACCTATTAACGCCTTGCCAGCACTCCTTCATTACAGTATTTTGTTGGTTATATAGGCTTCAACCTAGATTATCTTGTTGTGACGATACAGAACACCACAACGGCCCTGATTGTCAATTAACTGGAATGGTTTTTTAAGGATCTTCTTAAGCTATGGCTGGTCAACTGGCACCCTCCGAGAAAGATTGCTAACAGGATGGATCAATTAAGCCTAAATATTCCTGCAGATCCGTCACGAAATGCTCATGGCTATTCGAAACCCTTACTTTTATCACATATATTCTTCTTCCAGTTGTTAATAGTAAGCTGCTTTTAGGCTCTGTCAGGATATGATTATCGTCGAAGCAGATCGTCATGGAACTCGCCAGATTGCTAATCAAAAGTAAGACAATAATCGACAAATTTATTAACCTAGTTCTGTCTAAGCTATCCGCTTGTAATTGTCGAACATTGGATCAATGCTCTTTGTGATCCTGAAGATCAGAGGTTTATTGGCTTCTCTCCTATTCATATGGCTATATTTGAATTTGTGAAGCCTTTCTCAAGTAATGATGCTTAGTGAATCAAAATTGAAGCATTTATTTCCTTGCAACTCATTATGCATGAAAATGGCCCCTTTCGGAGCCATTTCAATTCTAACTTTTGCTTAGGTCTTATCGCCAAATATTTGAATGAAGTTCAATCAAATAGATAGTTAAGAACAGATCAAGCCAAGTTTTTCACTGCAAGCTGCAAAACC
>MPLX02414062.1_pt1 | contig 13205 bp, 16 predicted proteins | sample 1617341 | NCBI WGS metagenome assembly MPLX02 (sample SAMN05944804, study PRJNA350692) | marine metagenome | biome: marine; feature: ODZ; material: water; isolation source: 120 m water sample filtered on 0.2 um supor filter | place: Pacific Ocean | collected 2012-04-08 | depth 120m m | reverse complement strand
TGTCGTTCCCACTCCGTCATTCGTCCTTCTCCTTTTCAGCCATTTTCTCCCCTATCCCCCACACCATCACGGCGATGAAGGCCAGAAGAGCCACCTGTAACACGTCAAGAATCATCATTGTCGTCATCGTCCTCCTCCAAGCTCCGGTATGATAATAATCACTATCTTCTCCTTATTCTCAATCCCAGACGGGCGCGCCTGCGATTTTTTCTTTTATTAGATCCGACCTTGCGTCTTCCCTTATGCCTCTTTCTCTTCAGATCCGCCCTGCTCATCACGCATACGGAAGGTTGCGGCGGCAGGTGTTACAGAACCGGTCGTACTTGCCGTGCATGTCAAACATCTTATGGCACATGTTGCAGGGGCGTTCCCCCATCTTCTTTCCACTGTAATAGATGCTGGTTCTCTTCACTCCCCTCTTGGGAACATGTCCATTTTTTATCTTATCCCGGTGCAGCACGCCAAGAACGGAATTTTTTGTCGTGTTGAGAATTTCTCCCGTTTCACTGGCGCTGTTGTATTTCATCAAGGACTTCGCCGCGTCTAATTTTTCATCCGTCCATTCCCTGGGCCTAGACATCAACGCCTTTTCCGGGATCCTTGGATCGTAAATGAATGTTGAATGACATGCTTCGTCTCTCCCCCTTCGACCGGAACGGATAGACCTGGTGGGCGAGCCAGCTTGGAAACAGGTAAAGGTCACCAATCTGAGGCTTGACGAGATAGGAATGGTTGGCAAAGTGATTGGGCACCGACCCGAGGAATTCCAGGCATCCTATCGTGGGATGATGGTCCTCTCGTCGGTACTCCTCTTCATAGCCGGGAGGCAGCTTGAGGAAACAGACGCCCGACAGATTGGCGTCGTGAATGTGAAGGGGGTTGAAGTCGCCCGCGTGCTGGCTGACGAGCCAGGCGGTGCAGGACATGTGGGTTTTTTCCGGATCAATGTAATTCTTGAGGGTTTTCGTGACATATTCGCTCACGAGTTTATTAATGATCAATTCCACGTTTGGCGCGTTTTTCAGGGGCAGGGCGACCTCGTACTTGATGTTGCCCGCCAGGTTGGCGCTGTAGTCGTAATCTTTTCGTTTCTTTTCGTCCTTCAGAATATCGTCGGCGATCTTATTAATGAGATCAACGCCCGCCTGGGGGACGGACGATTTCAGGACGCTGGGACCGAACGGCTTGTAGATGTTGTAGCTGATCTGGTGTTCATTCATTTTTTAGACTCCTCATTTTTTCTATCAACGCCTGCCCCTCTTCAAATTTTTTTTCTCCTTCATCTACAATGATGTTCCATTCCTCAAAGGAATATTTTTGATCCGTGCCGTCCTTGTAAAAAACGTGCTTGAGCGCCTGGACGCCTTTCTCAGGGTAGCGAGGATGAATGTCATTGATGTCTTTTACCCACTGGATGTTTTCATGCAGGATCATTTTGATAAGGCAAGCGTGCTTTTTCCCAACAGTTTAAAGGTCTCCTTTCGCAAGGAACTGCCGTCCTGCGCCTCCCATATGCGCTTGAATGTTTCAAGTGTCTTGAGTTTTTCCGACGTGCTTTTTATTATTTTTTCGTCTCCAACGACGAGATCGAGCAGTGTCTTTCTTGTGCTTAATGTCTGTTTGTCATCCAAGTTGCACCTCTGTAAAAGCCCGTCTCTCCGGGCTGTCACACCATTTCCTATCCGCAGAGGGTAAGGAGATTGTCAAGGTGTCTGACATCTCATCCCATTGATGTAAGAATCTGAAGTTTAGCGGATCTTCAGATGGGTTAAAATACAGTTTTTTATTAAAAATTGCAAGTATTTAGGATGATTTAGCGTGAGGATTAGGCCTTAAAACGTCCTCTTTCACGCCCCAGCGCGCAACTTCAAAGGAAAATGGTGGAATTGGCTTAAAATCCTTACTTTTTGGTGAATATTTAAGCAATTCTTCCCAATTTCTATCATCAATGCAATCTTGAACCTGTTTTGCGGCTAGAGATTCACTAAAATCTTCAACCTCGTAAGTGATTGTATTGGTTTGTCGAACGGTTATTTCAAATTTTTTCTGTTCAAAGGATTCAGCTTCAAAATTCAATGTTTTTTCACCAAACTCATTACTTAACTTTTCAACAGCTTCAGCAAATCCTCCCGCTGTCCTGTCATGCTTGGCGTACTCAAGAACGATGCGAACGGCTTCCTTAGTTTCCATTGCCCCTCCCGTTTTTAAGTTTTTTTCTCTTGCGCACTTTGTTTTCCTTGTCGACGAGCCACTCAATGACTTTGCCGACTGATCGTAAATCCTGTCCCGCGAAAGATTGCAACCTGCTCCAAACAGGCAGCTTCACGGCTACGGATTTATATTTTGATATGTCTGTCATATTCCTCCTAAAAGAATAATAATTAATAATATAATGAAAATTATTGGCTTCCAAAAAAGAATAATGATTGCTAATCCCAATAAAAAATTCATCTTTTTTCTACGCCTGCATTATATACTAATTAAATGGGAAAATCAAGTAAAATCAGTGAATAGTTGGGTCTAAGTCCATTTCAGGCTCAAAAATAATGGTTTTTTCCTCTTTTTCCAATTCCAGGAAACATCCACATTCAGGGCATTTATATATGTCACCTGATATTTTCTTTGGAAAAATCGTCTCATTGCAGAACAGGCATTCTGTGGCGACTATTTTTATTTCTTTATGTCTCCCCATGACTTCCCTTCCTTGGCGTCCACCTTGCTTGGGACTTCCAGCTTGATGCAATTCTCCATGATATTTTTTATTTCATCACGCATCAGTTCACCCGTGATTGAAAAATTCAGTTCATCGTGTACTTGTATGTGAGGAATGATGCCCACCTTATGAACTTCTATCATTGCTTTCTTGGTTTGATCCGCGGCGCTTCCTTGAATGAGCTTGTTTAACGCTTTGTAAGTCCAGGCTCTTTTAATATTTCGACCATATTCTTTTTCCGCTTCGTCACGAGATAAGGCTTTTGTTGGACCAACATGAAACATATTAGGTTCCCATGTATTAAAACGACACTTACGACCTAAAATTGTCCGTACCTGACCGTTATCGTTCGCCGTCTTCATTGCCAAATTCATCAACTGTTTTACGAAAGGAACGCGTGCGTGATAGGTGGTGAATAATTCTTTCGTATCCTCTTCCCCCAGCCCTAGCTGACTGCCTAACTTACCTTTGCCCATACCGTAAAACAATCCTAAATTCATTGTTTTAGCTGTTTTACGATCTATACCTGCCATATCACCCGCTATTTGATGAAAATCAGTATCAGGATCGTTATTATATGCATCTACAAATTCTGACGAACCGTCCAAGCCACCGTGCGTCAGAGCTGCGAAATGAACGACGAGCCGTGGTTCCTGTTGGGAATAATCAAAACTACCCCATTTACATCCATCTTCTGGAATGAATAGTCGTCTTATCATAGGACCAATCTTCTCGTTCCGGGAAGGGATTTGCTGCAGGTTAGGATTTGACATACTCAAACGTCCCGTAATGGTACCTCCCTGGTCTGATTTCAACTGATTGATTTCCCCGTGAATTCTTCCGTCATGCTCATGTTTTAACAGGGAATCAATGAATGTTGATCGAGCCTTGAATATTTCCCGTGCTTGCACAATTTTTTCCGCAAAGGGATCTTTCAGGGAGGCTAGAAAATTTTTATCAAAACTAGGAAGACCACTTTCTGTTTTGTTGTATTTAATCTTCTTTTTATCAAAAGCTTTTGCTACGGACGTAGGTGCGAATACTTCCACTTCAAATCCGATCTCTTTTTTTAATTCCAATAAAATTTTCTTTTCTTCTTTTTGTAAGGATTTTTTTATTTTATGCGCCATTTCCAAATCAATGCGAACACCTTTCCATTTCATATCAATGAGGACGGGGAGAAGTTCCGTCTCTAAATCAAAAATACTTGTGAGTTCCTGCCTGACTAATTCAATCTTTAATGTATTCCATAGCCGGAGGGTGATGGCCGCATCCTGTTCCGCGTAAGGTCCAACATATTGGTAGGGTAGCTTGTACATCTCTGCCTTGGCATCCACTTGCCACGCTTGCGCAGCTTCATACAGCAAGGCCTCATTTTTCTTTTCCTGTATGTAGTCTTTGGCAACGGCGTTTAAATTATACTGTCCAGGCATTCTGTTCTCATCAATGATGGCTGCTGCAATCATTGTATCAATATAGCGTCCTTTTACTTCGACTCCCCAGTGGCGTAGCCATCCGACATCATAGCTTGCGTTATGAAATATTTTATCGGCATCGCTGTTTAGAATGGGTCTAAGTTGTTCTTTAATAAGTTTTTCGTCAAAATTTCCTCCACCCTCGTGGGCAATAGGAAAATATCCTTTCCATCCATCAACGGCCAGGGCAATACCGACAACTTTTCCCCTTCCCGTCGCCCATCCCGGTCCGAGGTCCATGATGTGTGGATCGTGCGTCTCCAAGTCAACCGCGATCTCCTTGGCGTCCGACAAGTCGGGCAGGCTCTGGGGAGCCACCCATTCCTTGGGAGGCTCGAATAAAGGTCTCTGTGTCATTTTTCCTCCTTTAATTTGATATGATAAGCTTTGACAGCCTCAGCTCTTTTTCTAATATGCTCTTTTGACTGTTTTCGTCCTTTCCAATAATTTTTATATTTTTCTATAAAAGCTTTTACTTGAGGTCTTTCCACCATTTTTTTCTTAAACTCTGGTGTCCCTTTTTTTGATTGACTTGCTTCTCTTGCTCTAGTTATTTCTCCCGTGCGACCTCTTGTAATGTTATATTTTGCAACGTTTAAAGCGGAAGAAACTGCATGTAAAGGAAGATTTCTCCGTCTTCCTCGTATCTCAATATGTTTTCGTGCGAGCATTCCTTGTTTTCTCCTTGCTTCAATACTAGTAGGAAGAAATTCGCCATTAGCAATTCTTTCTTTTGCAATATCTGATTGATCTTTACGTAAATCATTGCACGTTAATGCCTTAGTCCAAAATATACCATAATTTTTTTTATAATCATCAATGTCCACTTCATGCGATACTCGAAGGTGGTTGCCAAGCGCTCTGTAATGCTTTCCGCATAGAAGACAAATAATCCTATCGCCGACAAAATACTGTTTATACTCATCATAGTCTTTAAAAACAAAATTCTTTGGATATCCAGGCAGTACCCGTCTTCGAGCCTCCGGGTTTTTTCCGTGATAAAAATAAGGAGGCATTATTTTTCCTCCAGTTCATCCATGACCTTGTTCAGGGATTTAACGTATTCCTTTGTAATTCGTCCCCGTCTTTCACCTTCACCTTCAAATGATTGATGGCGATCAGTTCGCTCCTCTATCTCCCCCGCTATGGCGGCGTACGCCGCAAGATCCAAGTAGCTGTCCTTTTTATGGGCGTGCTTTAGACGTCCGATCTTCACAAGACCCATGCAAATGGCGACGTCGTGCGCTGATATTTCCACGTCAAGGAAGGCGCTCCACAGCTTTGCTATGTTCTGGTGGTTTAGAAGCTTGTCGCCGTAATCTTCGTGGCGATCCTTCTCAACTAGCTTCTTTGCCTCTTTTAAAAGCTCCACCGATACAGGTATCATTAATAAAAAGCCTCTCTGAATTCTCTTTCACTTTGTGAATGAACGATGTGCAACGCTTTCTTTGCCCTCGTCATTCCCACGTAGAACACACGGCGCTCATCATCGGGATTCTGAAAATAAGCCTCATCCGCCTTGCGTGGCATGTCCGTTAATAGCATAACATTGTCCGCTTCGCCACCCTTGGCACCGTGAATCGTTGATATGTTGATCCGTGGCGCGCGGTTCAGATTTTCTTTTCTTCGCAACGCCGCGACGATGTACACGACTTCCCGCATCGGCATGCGATCCAACGCCTCGTGCCACAGCTTTTCCTGGGACAGTAACAGTCCGTGGTTCGTGACCAGATGCTCGTAGTCGTACAGGGCGTCTGGATCGGCGTCGGACATGCTTTTATGACCGTATTTCACGCCTACACGAACGGACAGATAGTGGTAGATTGTCTTAACTTCATCCAACGTTAACTGCTTGTCCCTCTGTGCGAGGTCCGTCCAGGCGTTGATGGCCTTTAATTTCTTCTCACTGACGGAGGCGTGTCCAAACTTGGAAAAGAACAATCCTCTCTGCCTTAGGTCTTCCGATATCTGCTCCAGCGTATAGTTGTCCCTAGTCATGATCAGCCATTCTCCCTCACCCATGAGCTGATAGACGGCCTCACGCAGGTTGTGGAATTGCAGATCACCTTCCTCCTCTTTATATCCAGTAATATTTCCATCTTCATCTTTAATAGGTTCAGCCTTCGCTTTCCACAGCTTTGGTATCCTGTTTTCAATACGGCTGATCAGCGTTGTCGCCACGCTGTGAATCTTCTTCGGGATGCGGTGTGACTGGTTGAGAATGTAGCGCTCTCCCTTCAGTCCGATAAGATCTCCAGGATTAGCGCCCGCCCACTTGAATATGGACTGGTCGTCATCTCCCGCAATAAAGACGCGCTTGGAATGTTTCATCAGTACTTTCACCATTTCCCATTGAATGGGAAGAAGGTCCTGAGCTTCGTCAATGATGAGAACATCAAGGTCAGGAACAATATCCTCAAGTGTAGCCTTGGCTACAAATTCAATAATCATGTCGGTGAAGTCGTAGATGTTGCGTTCCTTCTTGTATTTTGAAATGCCGTCGGCAATGTATTTAAGTTTCATCCATCCGCCGTCAAGGTGTCCTGATTCCTGGAACTGTTGGCGCAGACTGACATTACGGGCTCTTGCCATGTCAATAATACGGGCAAAGACATCATCCTGCATTCCCGTTCCAAAACTGTCCATGCGACGGTTCGTGTTGCTCAGTTTAATGCCAAGAAGACTTGATAGCTCCTTGTAGTGTGCATCTCCCATAACATCGTTCTTGGACAATCCCAACTGCTTGAAGGCAAGACTGTGCAGTGTCCTGAAATACATAAAATCTTTTTTATTCAGTTCCTTAAATCGATCAATGGCTCTGGTGCGTGCCTCGTCGGCAGCTTTAACGGTGTAGGAGAAATAGCCAATGCTATTGGGATAGGTTCCGTCGGCGAGTTCCTTTTCCACCTGCCTCAACAAGTGTTCCGTTTTCCCTGTTCCGGGAGGACCGAGTATGATTTTAGTCGCCATAGAACTCCGCCACTCTTGTCATCCACTTACAACATATGTACCAGTAATCCTTTTCATTCAGTTCAAATTTCTGGAAATATCTGTCACGGGAGCACATGAGAATAACCGCCGTGCTTATCTTCGTATCAAATAGAATATTATGCGCCATTGCATATGCGGCTAACTGCAGCTTATAGTCCGTCACCCAGCTTTCCTGCTTCGGCCTGTTAGTCTGCTTGAAATCAACGATGGCTGGCTTTCCCTTGTAAATTCCAACCACGTCCGTGGTGCCCGCGTACAAGCCTGGATAATACAAATGAACTTCTGATCCCCATAGTTCCTCCAAGTCCACCAATCCCTTTTTAATTATTTCCTTGGCCATGGGACGGGCGATGCGACCTATGCGCGTGTCATCGACGTATCCCCTGTCAAGCAGGTAATTCTCCAGATACTTGTGCATGCTCGTTCCCACTTTGGAAGCGTCACGCTTGATTCTCGCCGCTTCCTTCGCTCCAACCCGTTTCTTCCATTTCTCCAGTCCCATTTTCTTTTCTTCCGACTGCGTTTCGGAAAGGATGGATGTCACGGACGGAAACTTGACGCCGTCCTTTGTTTCGTAGGTTCGTATTCCACCGTCGTTGCGTTTCAAATCTTTATAAGGATAAATATTTTTAATTTTCATATTTCCATTGTCTCATATCCATCGTGAGCGTTTCCATCTTTAACTATTACAACTTTTTGTTTCTCCTCACTAAAATAACAAGTATATATGCCTTTATCCTTACACTTCGAAAGTTCAGCATAAGACGATGGTTCTGATGATTTAGCATCAATCTTATGTAGTATATTTTCTTCTCTGTTATATATAATCATATCAATTGGACCTGTGCATGACATATTTTTAAAAACATCCCAACCTTCTTTCATAAAATGAGCAATGAGAATACTCTCATTAATATCACCAGTTAATTTAGCATTACTGTTAAATTTTTTTCTCCAGTCATATGTTTTAAGTTCTTCTTTTTCTTTTCTCTCTCTATAGATTTCTTCATCTAATTTTGTTTGCAAGGTTTTCATTTGAACCATTAGATTGTTAATAAATTCTTTTTTCATCAGAATGGCGTCACTGGTTTAAGGTCTGGCAGTTTAAGGTCACTTGTGTCTCTTTCATCTAATTCCTTAAAATTTTTAGGAACATACCATAAGTGATACAATTTTCCTCTGATCTTTTTCTTTGTGGAGTCACCGTCCAATTCCCGAATGCGGGCACACATCTGTGTTGAACTGAAATTACTAAATCGTTGTTTGTTTAAGTATTTTTCTAGGGAAGATAATTTAAAATATGTCACTTCCTCATCCTGCGGTGTCCATGACTTATCAATAAGTATTTCATCAATCGTCATCGCTTCACCCTAGTCAGCAAGGAAAGCTTCAAGATGATTGTCAAAGCGACCTATTTTTGTCACTTCTTCAGGCATATCAATGACTTCTACTTCCGCCAGTAAACTTTGAATGCGCACATCCCAATCCCGTGCGCTCATTTTATTCGGCAGAATATTCAAGCTGTTCATGCATGCTTTTCTGAATTTAGCTTGATCAAAGAACTCTTCCGTTGAAATACACAGTCTTCTGCCATCCAAGTTTAAAAACCACACCGACTCATCGGACTCATATTTCGTTAAATCCGTTACGGTGTGATTGTAATCGTTTCCTATGCCGTATTTTCTAGTCTTGCAAAGGGAGGCATTGCACACCGAACACATGGGCTGATCCTTGCATTTATACCGATAGTTCTTTTTCTCATGCTGGCTGATTGTTTTTTGTACCTGTGTTGAAGGCAAGTACGGATCCATATGCTTATGATTGAATTCATCAATTTTTCCCTGCCAGGAGTCAGGCCATTTCTTTTTTGCGTACACGGCGTATTGGTACAGAGTGTTGTCCCGTCCCCCTTCCGGAATGTTTTCCTGCATTAGATGCTCTAGGCACGGAGGACCGTCAAATCCATTCTCCACTTTCTTGATTGTAGATACTTTTCTCAGGTCTGATTCTGTTAGTACAACTTTAGAATATAATGTAAAAAATTCTACTAACGAATAAGCTTTTCCTTCGTTGTTAATCGCATAGCGATCTGTTTCATTTCCATTGAAGTATGGCAGATTTAAAAAGTTTCCCGTGTCCCCGCGATCCGCTCTAATTTCAACTTGTTTGGGAAAAATTTCACAGTTGGCAAATCCCAAGAAAGCTGCAATGTCGGACAGTTTTTCTCTCATCAGCACTGCGGATACGGCTTCTTTTGTAAATATAAAAATATGTGCACCGCCACTTTTTGATCGGCATATGATCAGTGGCAGTTGTTTTGAATTAATTTTTTGTACGAGTTCTTTTAGATTAATGGGGTACATATCAACATCAATGCATCCCCAATAGCATTTGGAATCATCCATAATAGGAATAATGCCTAGACTAGGACCTTTTCCTTCCAAATGATCTTGCCACATTTTATCTGTGACAAGTCCTTTTACTATATAAGCTTGACCACCTTGTTTTCCATTTTCCTTTTGCTCCCCTGATCTGTACTGACCATAGGCACGTTCAAGTCCCTTGAAAATTGTTTTAAATGTCGCTACGTCGTATGTTTCCATTTTTTACTCAGTTGTTGGAAAAGGGGGGCATCGCCCCCCAATAAAATTAAAACGGCGTGATTTTACTGCCACTTGCAGAATCTTCCACTTCTGGTTTTGCTTTAACAGAACCTGTTTTCACACTTTCCGCAAATTCTTTTGCGAGAGCATAAATATTTTGATCCGTTAAGGGCTTGATTCTTTCAATGTTCCATCCAAACCAGGAGCCAAGATCATTTTTTTCCTTGTCTACTGATAACTTATAGATGTGGCTGTAAGAAGCGGGCGTGAAGGGTCCGTTAGATCCTTGAATTTTTAGATTCAACATCATGGAATTCCATCGTCGGCTTTTTTTCAACTGAGTGCTCTTCATCGTAATAACGGCTGGAGAGCCTGATTTTGTTTCTTTGTCAAGAAGCAAAACGAAGTGATTGGCACATGTTTCCACATAATTGCCATTCTCCAATCGATCCTTATTACTTTGATCACGAGTAACTTTTTGCAGGATATCACTATCCGAACTATAGACATTAACGGGAGCGCCACTGCCATGTCCTCTTTCTTCCCATTCGACATACTGTCTTTGGAAAGAACAGGGAAGGACAAGTATTCCCTCTTTGCCACTGTACACTTCACCAGTCACGGTATTAAATATCATACCTGCACGAGCCTTTTCATTTGACTCAAGCTCAGGTGAGAGTTGCATTAAGATTTTAAGCCTTGGAGTTGCTAAATCATCATGACTTATACCTTCCAAGCCTCCTACTGCATCCTGCTCTAGTATATTCGCAGGAAGAGTTCTTTCTTTTTTCATAACGGCCTTGCCGTTACTATTACCATTTTTCGACATTAGAACCTCCTTATTGTCAATTATGTAATTTTCTTTTTTCGCACGATTTTTGTTACATTGGCCACATGCACACCAAATTCGTCAGGCAGGCTCACACCTTTATGATGTTGCTCACCAACGAAAGCCTTTAAAGTTTGATAATGTACACTTTCTTTTTCAGCACATACCAAACCCAATTCCTCAATTTGTTTTTTTAAGTTTATTGCATCCTCATCCTCGCCCATGCCAAAATTAACAGATACAATATTTTTGATTAAATCCCCAAAGCCGTTATCCCTAAGCCATTGATAACAAAAGGGTCTATTGTCTACTAGAACACCGGGTTTGATATCCTCGGCTACAGACACTTCCGTTCCGTTGTTCAGGCGAATACTTGTCAAGCCTTTTTCTTGTAAAAAAGTCGGAATTTCCTCCTCGGACAACTTGCGTTGTTTTTCTTTTAATGCTTTAATATTCTGTTCCTGTTGATTGATTTCAGTCTGTAAGGCCTCAAGTTTATTACATTTTTGGGAAAGCGCCTTTAGAGACACATCATCAACAGGAGTTAAATGATCTTTTTCTAATATACTATGTAATTTCGTCATACTTTCTTCTTCCTGTTATATCAATTTCCAGGGGTAGGTATTTTTCTCTACGCCTATCCCATTTCAATACTTTAAATCGTCCCATATTTATATCAGAAGCCACGGCACATGCAACCCCTATTATTGATGGATCTCCAATTAAAAGTAAATAATCATCATCGTTGAAATTTTTGAGGACACGCTTTATTTTTGTGACTGTCGGAGCCGGACTTAATATGAGTTGATAGCCAGGTTCCAGCACAGGCTTTAATTCCCCGTATTTTTCCGCACTAAGAAAATCCTTGTACGGCATTTCTTGTATCACGTAAACTGTCATTCTTTAATTCTCAAATTTTATATAACACTTGATTTTTATTTTGCAATGTATATATGTAGGAATTAGAAAGTATATGGATTACAATTTTAAAACGAAGCCTTTCGAGCATCAGCTTGAAGCATTGGAAAACTCTTGGAATAAGGAAACCCATGCCTACTTTATGGAAATGGGAACAGGAAAATCCAAGGTTCTCCTTGACAATGTTGCAATGCTCTATGACCAGGGAAGAGTCGACTCCGTATTAATTATCGCACCCAAGGGTGTGTATAGAAACTGGAAAAACCAGGAAATACCCCTTCATCTTGCCGATCATATTAAAGCCAATATTGTATGCTGGACACCGACACCAACAAAAAAAGAAAAAGAATTACTTGATTCGTTGTCCGTGATCACGGATGACTTGACTATTTTTCTCATGAATGTGGAGGCGTTAAGCACGATGAAGGGATACGAGGCCGCCTATAAATTTCTTTTGGGGCATCGTTCACTGATGGCCATCGATGAGTCTACGACCATAAAATCATCAACGGCGTCACGGACAAAAAGCGCCCTGAAACTGGGGAATTATGCGAAGTATCGAAGAATACTCACGGGATCTCCCGTGACAAAAAGTCCACTCGACCTGTACACGCAGTGTTATTTTCTTGATCCCTATCTATTGGACTTCAGCTCCTACTGGGCGTTTAAAAACAGGTATGCGCTCATGTCACAGAGGACAGCTGCGGGAGGAAGTCACAGTTATCATCATATCATTAAATATGTCCGTCTTGATGAATTGAATGCCAAGCTGGAAAAGTTTTCCACGCGCATATTAAAAGAGGAATGCCTGGATCTTCCTGAAAAGATTTATATGAAACGGATCGTTTCCCTGACGCCCGAACAATTGAAAGCATATCATGAAATGAAAAAATTCGCGGTAGCGGAATTGGAAGGAAAAACAATGACGGCCTTTTCCGTACTGACGCAGCTTATGCGATTGCATCAAATTACGTGCGGGCATATAACATTGGATGACGGGACGATCAAAGAGATAAAAAATAATCGTCTAAAGGAACTATTAAGTGCACTGGAGGAAGTTGATGGCAAGGTTATTATTTGGGCGAATTATCGCCATGACATACGGACAATTACCAGGGAATTGGAAAAGAAATACGGGAAACCTGCTGTGGCTAATCTGTACGGTGACACGCCTATGGATGATAGGGATAAAACTATACTTGACTTTCAAGATAAGGAAGCACCTCTTACTTATCTCATTGCTAATCCAAAGACAGGAGGGTATGGTCTTACTCTTACCGCTAGTCATACTGTTATTTATTATAGCAACAATTACGATTTAGAGACACGTCTACAATCAGAAGACAGAGTTCATCGCATCGGGCAAAAATCAAAGGTCACCTATATTGACCTGATTGCCGAGAAGACTGTTGATGAACAGATTGTTCAATCCCTGAGAAATAAAATAGATATTGCAACACAAGTTTTAGGTGAAGACTTGAAAAAGTGGCTGATATAGTCTATATATAATATATGGATGCCATAATGGGTCCTAATAATCTTGCTTTAAAAGGAGGTTACCATGAATAAAGCATTATCTATTTTCAATCAACTCAGACCAGTTACAATAGGCTTCGACAACGTTTTCGATCACTTCGAAAGAATGTTCGACGGCGACATTTTCGCCGCTCCTACTG
>MPLX02245395.1_pt1 | contig 13206 bp, 3 predicted proteins | sample 1617341 | NCBI WGS metagenome assembly MPLX02 (sample SAMN05944804, study PRJNA350692) | marine metagenome | biome: marine; feature: ODZ; material: water; isolation source: 120 m water sample filtered on 0.2 um supor filter | place: Pacific Ocean | collected 2012-04-08 | depth 120m m | reverse complement strand
TCAACACATCTGAATCAGTCTTAATCTTCTTGCTGAGAGAAAGATTGACGATTGTATCTTCCTCTGGAACGTCAATGGAAGAGACCTTGTTGCGCTTTCCATCAACAGTTATCTTAAAGCGGCTATTTTTAACATTCGCGACTGCAAGCTCTTCATTAAAATTAAGTATTATCAGGTCTTTGCTGAATTCAGCATCTTGAAGTGTTGGCGGCTCTTGATCGCGTAGGAGGTTATCAATTGAGAAGTTTTTCACAGTTGCCAGGTCATTTCCACTGGTATCTTCTACAACCTTACGTTTCTGATCCTTAGCGAGGTCCTTATAGCTTAAGCTTATAGTATCGCCAACAGAAATTTCTTTTTTCATATTTAATATCACCTGACCTTCATCAGCCTTCATATCTATCGATTCAACCTTGTTGAGTTTATTATTGACGAACACTTTGAACTGTGAATCCGCAGGTTCTGTAACGTTTAGTTCCTTGCTGAAATTAAGCAGAATCTGGCCTGGATCAATAACTTCACCTTGATCCAGGGTAAGGAGACTCGTGTCCTCGGTATCATTCCCAACGGCTTGTTGGCTAAATGAAATAAGATCATTGCCCTGAAGATCCTCAACAACATTCTTTTTCTGATTGCCCTTAGGGTCTGTATAGGAGATGGCTACCGTTTGCTGATTGGTGACAGGCTTTTGTAATTCGAGAACAACCTGCCTGTCATCTGGGAGAACATCGACGGACTTAATCGTGTTCTTCTTGCCATCCACTTCAACACGAAAAACTTTTGCTGAAGGTTTTGTATCTGCGATTTCCCTGTCGAAATTAACCTCTAACCTACTGCCATCAACAAAGGCACTGGCAAAGGCCAGGTTCGATGAATCGAAGCTATTGTTAATGACATCAAAATCAGTAAATGTGAGTAGATCATTACCAGCGAGATCCTGGATAACACCCGTGTCTTGATCCGCTTTTAGATCTTGATAGTTGAGAGTGACCTTATCATTAAATTCAATATTGTCTTTTAGTGTAAGCTTTACACTGCCTTGAGTCGATCCTTTGCTGATTTCCAGGATCCTTACCTTGCGGCCATTGACTTTCACCTTGAAGCTTTCAGAACTAGGCAGAGTTGATTCGTCTTGATTGATGGCCTTATTGAAGTCAAGAGTCAGTTTGTTATCTGAAATTTCTGCGCTGATCAGTTCTGGAGGGTCTGATTCAATGATGTCATTGGTTACCTGGAAGTTGCTGAAGCTGGGCACATCAGTTCCATCACTTAATTCGATCACGCCTAATGCTTGATCTTCATTGGTATCAGAGTAGTTTAGGCTGATTTTTGCACCAGCGGCAGGTGGCTTATCCAAGGTAAGGAAGACCATCCCCAACAAGGGTTCTACATTTGTTCCCAGAACATTGGATTTTTGCCCATTAACAGTGACCCGGAATCTCAACTTGTTTGGAGTTGTGTCACTGAGTTCATCTGGGAATTGCAGGGTGATCTCGTCTCCAGAAACGCTCGCAATGTCTGGGAATGGCATACCCGGCTTGGGATTGCTGTTCTCTGCAAGATCATTAACTTTCAATGTGACTGATTTCGAGAGGCTTAGTCCGCCGCTATCTTTTGTCTGTAGACGAAGTGTGTAACTAGGCTTGGTTTCAAAATCAGGCGATTTTTTGATTACAAGCTTATCGCCATTGATTTTGAAGGCACTGTTATCACCATCACCATCACCATCACCATCACCATTGCCACTGACCAGTGAATAGGTGTGGGTGTCTGTTGAATCAGCATCAATGCTGGAGATGCTGCCGATGATTGTTCCAGCGGGAATATTCTCATCAAAACTGGATTTTGAAAGGCTGAGGTCAGTTGGAGCCTTGTTTATATCTGAGTCATTGATGTTTTCTGCTAGATCTGTTACTGACAGGTTGATGGCTTTTGAAAAGTTCAGGCCACCGCTATCTTTTGTCTGTAGGCGAATTGTGTAACTAGGCTTGTTTTCAAAATCAGGAGAACTATTTATTTTAAGGTTATCGCCATTGATTTTGAAGGCACTGTTATCGTCATCACCACTACCATTGACCAGTGCGTAGGTGTGGGTGTTTGCTAAATCAGCATCAATGCTGGAGATGCTGCCGATGATTGTTCCAGCGGGAATATTCTCATCAAAACTGGATTTTGAAAGGCTGAGGTCAGTTGGAGCCTTGTTCTTCTCTGCATTATTGATGTCTTCTTCTAGATCTGTTACTGACAAACTGATGGAATCTGAATAGCTCAGGCCACCGCTATCAGTTGTTTGTAGGCGAATGGTGTAATTAGACTTGCTTTCAAAATCAGGAGATCCTTTAATTCTGAGTTGGTCTCCATCGATTGTAAAGTCATTGTTATCGCTATCACCACTGCCACTGACCAGAGAGTAGGTGAAGCTATCACCAATGCCGCCGCCCTTGATGGCATTAACGTTCTGGAGGATTTCAGTTAGATCAAGTGCACGATTGTATAAAAGAACCGTTGAGACACTTCCATCCCAGTACTCACTTCCACCAGCCTTGTACTCAGGATTGTTGCCAATATGTGTGGACTCTGCTGCACCATCGTCATAGTATATGTCAGTTGTCGAGATATCTAAACTATTGTCAATGTATAACCTTGAGCCAAGTGAAGGCGACCATTGTGCAGTAAAAACATGCCAGTTCGTGTCTTGAGCTCTGCCTTTATGAAGACCGTACCCTGAAAATATTGTGAACTTAGAGCCGTCTCCAGATCCGAATGACCAGTCGAATCCGCCATTGTCAGAGCTCCATAGCTGTTCTCTGCTAGATGAAATTGATGATTTTTTGGCTTCTATTACAACAGTGTATTCATCCTCCTCCGAGGATTGTGTGAAAGGGAAGGCCAGTTCGACAAAGTCGTCTGTTCCATCAAAGTTAAGTTCACCTCCATGAAGCTTGCTATAGGTTGCGCCATTGATGGTTCCATTATTGCCGTTCGTCGTTAGATCTTTCCAGGTGGTTCCACTGCCAGTATATGAATCGGATTCACCAGCATCAAGATGCATTGTAAGTCCGTCAGTAATATGTACACCGCCTGAATCAGTGGAGGAAAGTGTCCCTATGGCGCTTCCAGCGTCAAGATTCTCATTAAAGCTGGTGGCCGAGAGGCTTAACCCTGTAGGAGCCGTGTTCTCTGGTAAATCATTAACCGTCAGGATCACCGCTTCTGAGAATGTAAGCCCATAACTATCTTTTGACTCCAGGCGAATGGTGTAGGAGGATTTGATCTCATGATCTGGACGAATGTTGATTTTTAGTTGATCGTTATCAATGGTGAATGAATTGTTATCGTCATCTCCATTCCCGCTGACCAGTGAATGACTATGGCTATCACCAGAATCTAAATCAGTGCTGGAAAGGGTTGCTACGGCAGACCCAGGGTTGATGTTCTCATTGAAACTTAAAGAGGAGACGTTGATCGCAGAAGGGGCAGTGGCTGTGAACGCTGGGTTTGTTGCAAATATACGAGCATGGCCGCTTGAACTGCCGTTACCATCATTTTTGTAGGCACCAATGGCCACGACAGAACCATCTTCAGAGAGGCTGACTGAACTTCCTGATTCATCATACTCGGCTTCTCCATCAATATCGAATCCGATTTGAGTCCAGATATTATTGATGTTCTTGAAAATACGAACATGACCGTTGTTGCTATATCGCACTTCGCCGTCGTTAGCAGTGGATCCAATGGCTACAACAGAACCATCACCAGACAGACTGACTGAGGTACCTGCTTCATCATACTCGGCTTCTCCATCAATATCGTCGCCAACTTGTGCCCAGTTACCGCTGATATTCTTATAAATGCGTGTATGGCCACTAGCATAATCATTGCCATCATTTCCATTTGCTCCGATGGCCAGGGTCCTGCCATCGCTAGAGAGACTCACAGAGGTTCCTGAGTAATCATCTTTTGCTTCTCCATCGATATGCGAGCCAACTTGCGTCCAAGTACGGTTTATGTTCTCATAGACACGAACATGGCCGCTGTTAGAGTCGTTCCCGTCGTTAGCATATGCACCAATTGCGACAGTTGAGCCATCGCTAGAAAGACTGACAGAGTCCCCTGACTTATCGCCTTCGGCTTCTCCATCAATGTCGGAGCCAATTTGAGTCCAGGTTCCATTGATGTTCTGATAAATACGAACATGGCCTGATTGCGAGATGGTTTCAGCATCTCCCCTGCTTGTTGCCTTGCCAGCAGAAGGTGCTCCTATTGCCACGATCGAGCCATCATCAGAAAGGCTGATGGAACTCCCCGAATTATCTCCTGATCCTTCTCCATCAATGTCTTCGCCAATTTGCATCCACCAGGAGCCACTGATCAGTTTATAGAGGCGCACATGACCTGATTTATATATCCCAGTACCCCTGTTAGAAGGAGCACCAATCGCAACAACCGTTCCATCGCCAGAGAGGCTTACCGAATGGCCTGAGTAATCAGATGCGGCTTCTCCATCGATATCGGAACCAAGTTGTGTCCAGGTTTCATTGATATTCTGAAAAATACGGACATGGCCACTGTAATCACCATTGCCATCATTATAATTGGCGCCAATTGCGACAATTGATCCGTCGTTGGAAAGACTTATTGAGTTTCCTGACTGATCACCTCCTGACTCTCCATCGATATCATCGCCAACCTTGCTCCAGCTGCCAATCGCCAAACTCCCCTGCCAGTTATTTAAAATATCTCGATTAATGATCTCTGAGGCATGCCTCCCATTGCCTTGATTGCTGCTCACCCAGGCATGCTCAAGATTCAGTCTTTGTTTGCTACTGAACACCTCCGCGCCTGTGTGTTCAGCCAGCAGATCGGTGAAGACTGCGTTGCAGCCGAGTTCACAACTCCAGAGCACCAACTGCTGCAGCTGCCAATTCGCCAGCTCATTGACCTTGTTCAGCAGCTCAGCGACATCAATCAGTTTGCCGCAAAGGTTGATGCCCCGTGCCTCACCGTGACCCATCAGATGAAGCTCTTTCACCGGTCGAGCTTGGCTGCGGCGCTGCTGCAGAAGGGCGCTGATCAGGCCAATGGGATCAGGGCTGCAGCCCCCCAGGCTGATGGTCTCCAGCTGAGCGTCTGGCAGGAGTGGCTGGATGTCAGCAGCAAGACCGTCGGTGAGTAATACCTTATGCATACTTTTAGCAGTGTTTAGTGGGCTTAGCAGTGTTTAGTGGGCGAGGGGCTGGAGACTATGCGCCTGACGATGAGCTGCTTACTTTGATAAACATCATATTACATCTATCCAGCTTTATCAGCCTGGCATTAAAAATACCTGCAAAACCTCTTTTTGCCCAGTCAATCGAGTCTGGACTTGATCGGATGTGTATTTATGTTTATGAGTCGCTGGGTGAGGGCTTGCCTGTGGTATTGGATTGAATCAATGTCGGGCTTAAATAGGTCGCCATGTCTATAATTTCATTCACGCACGCTTTCTCTGCGTCAGGTTAGCTCGCTGGATTGTGAGCAGAGTCTTGGCTTATTGCTCTTGTTTCCGGCCGGAGGACTTTTAAGAGGCTCTTTTCTTTTTTTAGCTACAGAATCGCTTTGTATTAGAGCTTAAGCGAGGTTAAGGCTCAGCCTGGATGCAATGAGCTTGATCATGTTGAATCGTCTACTGCTGGAACTGCAGCGCCCATCAATAATGATTGGCTGTTGTCAATCTGGATTGCTCCAGTATAGACGCATGGTATAGTCGGCAGTTTCAAAATCTAAGCCTTTCTTGGTTTCTGTGACGCTGAATATCTTTTCTCTTTCATATTGGTTGAAGGTGAAATGCAGTACCCCCAAGGAGATATTGGCGATGTCTTCGTCGATCGAAACCTCGCATGGCGTTGGCGGAATCGGTTTCAGGGTTGAAGGCGAGAAATTCACAGAGAAGGCACACCATGCCTTCTTGCTACCAGCGTTCACCGGCATGGCAAACGTGGTTAATGCAAGGGCAACGACGGAAAGTATGGTGCCGATCATTGTTTCAGCCTTGTTTGTCGTTGATTCTATTGCTGATGCCTTGCCTCAGCAGCCTTTTGCTTTCAGTTGATTGAACAAGTTACAGCCCTGTCTGCTGTGTTGCAGCCTTGTCTTCTGCTCTCAGGGGTTCCTGCTCACACAGGCCACATACATTCCAGACTCTTTTTCGTCAGCTTCTCTCTCGATAGGCTTGCAGCGGCGAAGGCCTGAGCATGGTCTCAAACCTGGTTCTGCCTTTGGCTGCGATCATGGTCAATCCAGCAGAGGTGGACCTGATCCCAGGTTCTGGCAGGAGCCCCGATTGAGCATGATCCATAGGATTCCTCGGCGATGATTGTTTGCTCCCCCAGAGACTTCGTCTACCATGTAATTTAGCCTTTGTCTGATCTCCAGTTGCTCACCCCTAGGGTTCATCTGTTTAATCAAGCATAGGCGAATCAGCATTTGTCTGAGCATTATCAAGGTATCTGTTTGTCTGCCGTAAGTGACGTTTGATGAGCTGGCTGCCTGTTTCACAGCAGCCACCTCTAGATTTAAAAAAAACAAATCAATAGGCTTAAATGGCTTGCAATAACATTGTCCTCGCCCCTTTACTTGGCTTGATATCACTTGGATTACCGATTTCAGGAAACCTGGCTGAAGCGAGTGCTCCAATCAGCTCTGGATGCCTCAACGAGAAGGGGGGAGGTGTCGATGTTCCAGAAGCTCAGACGTTTGCCCAGGAAATCATCCAGTTGGTAAGGAACAGGAATCTACAAGGTCTCTTTTCTCTTGTTGATGGAGAGTTGTCAACCGGCCCGCGAAAGAAATTCGCTCTCAGTAAAGGCTTCTCATTTGTTTTCCCTGAGCAGTGGCGGTCTGCAATATTGGCAGAACCTTTATCCTGTCGATCCGTTGGTGAGCGTGGATTCATGCTGGCGGATGGGAAGTTGTGGTTTGAGAAAAGAGATGGCAAGTGGCAGATCATTGCCATCAATGGTGCTCACCAGGAAGACGTTCCAGCAGCCGGCCTGCCAGCCGGATGGCAAACCACTCGAGGATTGATCCCGCCGCAATGCTTTGTGAGGCTATGGATATCTGGGGATAACTTCGATGAATTTGAAGATAAGTTTTTGATTGAGGATCGTGCGGATTTCAAGGCCAATCCTGGGCTTTATCTCGGCAAGATCATTCCACTCAATGCTCAGGTTTCACCTTCCTGGAATGATGGGCCTGGTCAATCCCAATACCAGCGACTGGTTTTAGCGGCCCCTCTGCAGCAGTGCTTCAGTGGAACTTTGGTTAATGGAGAGCTGGGGCAGAAGGCAAATTTAGATCTGGAGGTGAACGGGCAATCCGTCATGGCTGAGCACTGTGATTCCCAAGGATTATGTTCCAAGTATGAATATCGTCTTCTGGCCTCTATCCCACCAAAGCAATGCAGGCAATATGCTCCATCTCTCAAGGCTGAATGCCGAGACTCTTTCCTGGTGGAGGTTGGTAGGGATTCTGGAGGCAGTGCAGGCTGGATCTATCAGTACATTATCTATGGATTATTTTCTAATCATAACAAGGCTGATTACCTCGTACCACTGAAGATCTTCTGGAATCGAAATCAAGCTCTTGATCATGTAAAGCAGTGAGCTGGAAGGCCTTCCCCTACCCAGCCAGCATCGGGTCTGCTTTATCCAAAGTGCCTCACCCATGGCTTAGCTTATTTCATCCAAAGTTGATCATCGTACTGTTGAGATCGTCATGGAGGAGTTGGGTGATTCCACCTTCACCCACCATCGTTCGCGGACCGCTGAGTTGAATGGAAATGCCTCCTTGTACATTGCTGATGCTGATGTAGGGCTCGAGTTGGGCATCGATCAGCAGCCTATCTGCGCTTGAATCAAAATCAGTCAAGGTGTTTTCTGAACCTTGCAATTGATCGGCAGTGAGGTAGAGGATGTCTGCACCGGCGCCAAGGGTAAGCAGGTCATTCCCGGCGCCGATCCTGACAAGATCATCACCAGCTCCACAATTGATGTTGTCATCACCGTCCCCACCACGTAGAAAGTCGCCATGGGCGCTGCCTGTGATGATGTCGTCTCCGGCGGCTGAATTGAAGTAGACACCAGTGATATCAAGCACTTGGCTGGATGGTGCTGCCGATCCGATGTTGCCGATCTGAGTCGGGATCTCAGGGTCGAGTGCTGAAGCCTGTTTGGCCACAGCCTCGAAACTGATGCTGATGCTTGCGTTCTCCTGGCTGCCACCAGCGACGGAGAAAGCTGGGGGAGTGGTCCCGATTTCGTTATTGTCAACGATGATGGTGCCATCACCTGGATCCACCTCGAACCCATTGCTATCTGCACTGGCTATAGCATTCGCCAGATTGACATCGCTGCCATGGCTGTCAATTTTGTTGCCATGGCTGCCAATTTCGTTGCCAAGGCTTTGAATGTTGGCGGTCATTTCTGCTGTGACCGGGCTGGTGTCTATAAAGGGATACACAAAAGGTGCCTCGGGTGTGGCCTGAGCTTTCTGATCTGCAGCAGCGGACAGGTTCACCCCATTGTTGAAGGTTGCAGAGGTTTCAGTGATGTCGTAGATCCAGCGGTAATCGAACTGATTAAGCTCAGCCGCAGCCGCTGCGGCATTGAGGGTTCCGCTGTCTGCGTTTTTGCCACCGCCGATGTAGACGGGGAAGAGCACTGAATTGGAGATACCGCTCCCCGCTTCACCCAGAATCGTGACCACATCCTTTGCACTCTGGGCTGCTGTGTCCGGGTAACGAGCAGACCATAGGTATTTGGGGTTGAGATAAAAGTTGAAGTCTTGACCGGCCGCATTGCTTAACTCGCGCAGAGATGTGAGCGTCTGAACCCAACCGTCGGGAAGCCCATCAAGACTGCCGACGAATTCGGAATCGACAGTGATGCCTCCGTTGAAATTCTTTGTCCAGTCGTATTGTTTGAGTATTTCTGCAGGCTGGGCTGGATTGAAGTTGGACCAGTCGGAGGCGTTGGTAAGCGGTGCGTTGATCAGGGCTGAGAAGCTTGGACTGTCACTACCTGTTGGCCAGAGTGCTGAATAGAACTGCTGCTTACCACCTGCTGCAGTGCGTTTTGCAGTGACGCTGTTAGTCGTTGGATCGATCTGCAGCGCCTTGAGGGTGACAAGATCGACGGACGCAGGTTTCTGTTTCGCCAGGGTCTGGATGCCATCAGGACCGTGGTAATACATGAAGGCGGAGAGGTTGTCGTCTGATGCTGCACGGCTATCCGAATCAGAGGCTGTTGCCAGCTCAGCTCTGAGCTGCAGGCTTTGCAGATTCAGCTGAATGTCATTAAAATCAGCCCCGGAATCTATGCTCCAGTCTTCTAGTTCCAATCCCAGCACCCCCTGATCCTTGGATAAGCCACGGGCCAGCCAGGCATTGCCATCGGCATTGGCTTCAAGGCTGTTCAGAATCCGGCCTTGCTCGGTTTCAATCACCAGCCCATAGGCCTGATTCGCTTCAGTGGTGAGCGTTGCCGATCCCGGCCAGGCGACCCAGTTGCCGCTGTTGATGGCAAGCTCCTTTGCCTTGTTGGCGTATCCGGGATCCCCCGGGTGGAGCCCCGAGCCGTTCTCACTGCTCAGCTGGCCGGAATGATCGGTAAGCGGGGCAAGGCCGATTGAGCCGTTCTGTGCTGCGCCAAGGATTTTTGCATCCAGAGACACTTGACCGTCTTTGTCGGCGACCAACAGCAGCGGGGCATTGACCAGTGCTGCATCCAGGGGGTTGGCCATACCCTCTTCCGGGATCGCATCCCAACGGGGATCACTTCCGGAGACCGGCGCAAGAACGTCGAGGGCATCGGCGATCGACCACAGGGCGATCTCGGCAGTTGAGGAAGGAGCCTTGCCGATGATCTTTTTGCCTTCGGTTATGAAAGCGGTGTCAAGGGCAGTGAGAAGATTCTGGGTGCTGCTGATGTCCCAGGCGGTTGTCACACCATCGCCAGTTCCGAACACAGGTCCATCATTGACGTTGATGGTGACTGGCTTGTCGTTAACCTTGATGGTTTTTGTGGAGGCATCAAGAGCGCCCGACAAATTCAGCGTCAGCCTCACATCGTCGGGGCTGTTGAAGAAATCCTGATTGATATGGCTCCCCAGGCATGAGATCAGCTCCTTGCCAACGCTGTCTGCCTCCTGGGGATTGGTTGGTAATGGTGCGCCTTGCGGCCAAGGTGCACTCTCGAGTAGTGGACAGACCTGGCTTGGATCGTTGTTCTTGTTGAGGTTGAAGTAGTTGTAGAACTGACTGTAGAGAATATCTGCACCTAGATTGGAGGCATCCTGAGTCCAGTCACCTGTGGCAGCAACCTCTGGTTGGATTGTCAGTCCCGCTTTTTGAAACTCTGTTTTCAGGATGCTGCGGAAACTATCAAAGGTTGAGGCGTTCTTTGGCAAATCATTGCCTTCGAAGAGAAGCTGACTGAATTGATACGACTCTGGTAAATGAGCAGCCTGAATGCTGATGTTGATGGCCGCCATCCATTCGGCCATGGCTCCCATCAACGCATCGTCTGAGGGTGGCGTGCTGGGCTGAGGAGAAAACCAATCCAGGAGTTCTACCTCATCCTTGCCCTTGACCCCATCCGGGTGAAAGATCATTCGTCGTGGTTGCAGCCCTCTGGCCTTTAGATCATTGACGAATGAGGTGATGTTTTCGGTCGTCCAGCTTGCTCCCGAGGTCACCGCTTCGCTGTAGCGGGGCAGCACAGCCAGGACCAGATCCCAGTCCGTTCTGGTTCCCATCAGGGTGAACAGCTGGTTAATCGCCTTCTTCCTGGCTGCTGGATCGATCCAGCTTTCACTGTTGGCACCTGTTTGCCAGAGAACTGAGGCTTTTGTCAGTGTTCCCGTTGACTGCGGCGATCCCTCTGTCAGGGAGACGAATGTGCCGAGTGGTGCAATGTTCTTAGTCGATGAATTCGTTGCTGAATCACTTGTTGAAGCCATAGTGTCATCGATCTACTCAATGAGTTTTTTAGCAGCGTTCTGGTTTGTCGCTGGGTCTGTTGATCTTTGTTGTTCCTTGAAGGTGATGCTGTTTACAAGGGGAAGTTGTTGTAACAGGCAGAAGCTGAGCTCCTGGGAATCGGCTCGCGTTCCCAGGGGGACTCTCTGAGAACTTTCGCTGGGATCAAGGTTCTGCCTGCTCTCCTGGTCGGAAACAGTGCAGCAGCCTGACTTGATCAGCAGCCTGTCTTGAGCAGCAGCCCCAGGACCTGTCTAGGCATAAAAAAAGGACCTTGTGTAACGGGCTGGGCCTGGATGATGGGAATGATTGATTGCCCCCAACCCCTGCAACCCCACGGGTAGTGCCTGGGGAGGGCCACTTCGCTGCTGAACCCACTAAAAGGCAGCATAAAGACCTAGTGTCAATGAACCAACGCTAGTGTCATGACGTTGACTGTGGCCGGGTAATGGGGAGCAGCCGGTCATAGGGGCCGGGCAGGCGATGGCTTGCTCGGGGGGATAGTCAAGAGGCCTATGGTTCTGGAGATGGAAGCGTCCCGAAATGGAACCTTCTAGAGCCGGACTCTTCTTTGCTGCGGAACGCTCTTGCTGCGAAACATCCTTGCTGCGGAAGCCAGCCCTTTCAACCATCAGTAGACAAGCTGACTGCCGCTGAGAGTTTTCGCGTCTGGTTGGCGTTCAGTCGCGGGATTAATGCCAGGCAACGTTGTTATTGAGTTGCTTTGCAACAGATGTGAAGACTAGACGTGAAGCTTCTGTCGACGATCTGTTCATCAATGTCTCGATGGGATTCGATGGCTTCAGCCTGAAGATCCATTTCACACGGGGTGCTGGTTCGAGGGTTTGATTGCTCAGGCTGGTGTTTCCACAACCTTTCTGGAGGCTGTTGTTCCGCGCTGGGATTATTCCGCCACGAAGTGTCTAATCACTCAGGCTCGGTCTAGGTTCGGAAGGATTGCTTGAAGGGGGTGTGACCATGTTCAGAGGAGCTTCTAGCCTCATTGGTCGCTGGCGCAGCTGTATCGCTCTAGGCCTTGGGGCTGCTGTTCTGAGCAGTCTGTTGTTTTCCCCTGCCTCTGCGCAGCTCCCGGTGAATTCATCTTTGTTGGAGGCGTCGCCTTCAACCGAGCGGTCCTCTCATCCCTGGTGGGATATCAGCAAAGGTCGGCGTTGCGGTCGTTTCTATTGCAGCAGAATCCTTGTCCCGATTGAGATTCTTCACCCCGGCAATCGTCTCACTCTCGCTTTTGAGGCTCCCGCTGGGATGAATGCAGCTACGGCTATCAGCACCATCGAGCAACGGGCTGAGACCGTCGCTGAAACAGTGAAGGATGTTCGTCGACGTCTGACGGTTGCAAGGCTCAATGCTGCGCAGCCTGCCGCGACGCAGAGCTCCTCTGGGGAGCGCCGTTTGGGTTTCTGGTGGTTCCGCATGGCTAAACCCTTGAATCCGTTGACACCAAAGGTCTCTGTTGGTCTCAAAAACAAGGTTTACGTGGTGTATGTGGAAGCCAGCCCACGCTTTGATATCGCGCAACAGACCCTTGTGACAGTGACCAGCCCCGATGCCAGACGTGCTGGCCTCGAGGTGCCGGCACTCGCTGAATTATGGGCCTCCACCATTCGGCGTAGCTACAGCGATACGTTGTGGGGACTCGACTTCAACCGACGTTTTCCGGGGGCGCGCGTTCTGCTGGCCTGCGCTGTGGCCTTGCTAGGCCTTTGTTTGCTGTGGCTTGTCGGCATCGTTCATCGCCTGCTGCACAATTTCAATTGCAGGTGTAAAGACCTGCAGGCCTCGATGCGTGAATCCGCCAGAGAGGAGGTGATGGCTGCGGTGACAGGGGCTTCCGAAGCTTCGGCGCAGAACGGTGCGGAGCTCCCGACAGAGGCTCCACTGCCGAAAAGGTCCGCTGATTCGGCCGTGGAAGATGGTCTTCCCGTTGCCTCGGGGGGCAGCAGCAGAGGCAGCCGCTGGCCGAAGTTTCTGATGAAGAGGTTGAGAGAAAGGCGGCATACACTTGATGGTCAGGGACTGATCAGCCAGCTGCAGAATCTGACTGAGATGCTGATGATGTTCACCAACCTGCTGCGCATCTGTATCATTTTGATCACTCCCATTCTGATTTCGGGCATCCTTCCCCGGAGCCGAATGTTTTCCCTGATGCTGGTGCAGCAGTCAATTGC
>MPLX02129606.1_pt1 | contig 13210 bp, 12 predicted proteins | sample 1617341 | NCBI WGS metagenome assembly MPLX02 (sample SAMN05944804, study PRJNA350692) | marine metagenome | biome: marine; feature: ODZ; material: water; isolation source: 120 m water sample filtered on 0.2 um supor filter | place: Pacific Ocean | collected 2012-04-08 | depth 120m m | reverse complement strand
TCCGCCGAAGAAGCTGTGGCAATAGCTGGAAGAAGAAATATAGCAAGGGTGAGAATATAGCTTTTGAACAAATTCATATACGTAATGATACAAAAAATTGAACAGGATTAATAGACCTAGTCCCTGTTGGGCCGCATGCCTAACTGGGACTGGTACCTGACCCGGAAGGTCCAGTGATGTCTCACACATACCTGAAGCAAAGTAGCAGATATCTGTAGGTCGGGTCGGGGGGATTTTTACCACTTATGAACATGGATAAACATCGATAAAAATGCCTCTCCTTACTAAGGAGGGGTTAGGGGGGGGTATAAATTCATCTCCGCAAGGGGGAAAGGGTTTTTAATCTGTATCCATCAGTGGAATCGAAAGTTTTTGTATCGCTTCCAGGTTTTCGCGGGCGACTTTTAGTTCAGGAGCCAATTTCAGTGCACCGTTGAATGATTTTACATCGAGGTCATATATCTTCTGGGTTTTGTAGAGGATTCCTAGATTATGATGTGCGTCCGGATAGTTTGGGCTGAGCTGTAATGCTGACTTGAACTCTTTTTCCTTGTATTTATAGACCTAAAAGGGATAAAATTGGGTAAAATGGTGTTTTATATGCACTTTTAAAAAGCTTTCATGGCGACTGGCCGCTTTTGGAAGTCAGCTTTTTACTGGAGGAATATTGCCATGATGGGTATAGGATTTCCGGAACTGATGATCATACTGGTCATCATCATGATCATCTTCGGAGCAGGTAAACTGCCTGAAATTGGAAGCGCGTTTGGACGCAGTATCAAAAACTTTAAAACGTCCATGAAAGAAGCGGAAGAAGCGGAAGCACTGGCCGAAGGCGAGAATGCCCAGGGCGAGCTTGCCGAAGGTCAGCCCGACCTAGAGAATATGACTGAGCAGGAAAAAGAAGCTTATCTAAGAAAGAAAGCGGAAGAAGAGGGCGAAGCTAGAGATAAAAAAATGAAGGACGACGCTGATTCATTCACCGCGTCGTTACCGAGAAAGGGGTCCTACGACTACAGCCAGGATCAGGAAAACAAAGCCTGAAGATTCCCGGAAGAATCTCCCCAGCTATAAATATAAAACCCGCGAGACCTGATGGCCTTGCGGGTTTTTTAATGTAAAGCAAATGGGAATACAGGGTGCGCTTTTTGTAGCTATCCGATTTATCGGGCGTTTTTGCTGGAACGTCCGCGCGGGGAAAAGTGCCCATAAATGGGCAAGCTACATTAAGGCATGCCGAGCCATCACTCATATTTCCAAGGTTCTTTTAAATTGTCGACTGTCCAGACCGACCAGCCATCCATGTCTTTATAGATTCCTTGAGTGAAGAAGTTGAAAGGATCAAAGAAGCGCACCCCCTTTGATTCGTCTATTTCAAAGTTGACTTGTTTTTCCTGAACCTCATTCGATTTGCAATTCAAGAATCCTTCAGGATCAACCTTTGACAGCTTGAAAATTTCCTCGACCTTGTCCGCCTCCAGTTCAGCATCGCCCACCGCGATCAGAACCTTTTCCATGACCGCCTTTACCTCGTCTTCTTCCAGATGGTGCATCTTCATAACGACGTCCTGTTTTAAAAATTAAAACAATTGGTGTTTAGTGTAACCCTTGATAGTTGCAAATATGGAAGGCTTGAAATTACCAAGGGCCTGTCAGCATTATACGCCGAAAAAATTAATCATATCAATAAATCAATAGTAGAGCTAAAGGAACTTGATGCTTGTGGCTAGTTGGCCTGGGCTAATGCGATGATGGAGTCGGGGAAGATGCCGAGTTGGATGGTGCCGAAGATGGAGATGGCAATAACAAACAGGGTCATCGGTGACAGGGTAATGTCGAATTCTTTCACCGGGTCTTTCATATACATGAAGACAATCACTTTCAGGTAGTAATAAAGAGATACGGCACTGTTGAGTACGGCTATGATGACAAGGATGAGAAACCCTTCTTTAAGCGCGGCACTGAACACAAAAAACTTAGCGACGAATCCAGCCAGTGGCGGCAGTCCGCCCAATGACAAAAGAAAAATCGTCATGGATAAGGCGAGGACAGGATGCTTATAGGCCAGCCCTGAATAATTTTCAATTTCAAGATTTTCATCTCCCTTGCGACCGAGAAGGATCACGATACCAAACGTTCCAAAGATCATGAACGCGTAGGTGAGCATGTAAAACATGAGGGCAGATGAACTGAGCGAATTTTTTGCTATGATGGCGATGATGAGATAGCCGACATGAGCCACACTGGAGAATGCCAACAGGCGTTTGATATTCGTTTGCATAATCGCGCCCAGGTTGCCAACGAACATGGTGATCACCGAAACAACGCACAAGAGGATTTCCCATGAAGGGGAAAGCTGCGGTATCGCTTCGGAAAAAATTCTGTAAAAGGCCGCAAGGCTGGCCGCTTTAGGTCCGACCGCCATGAACGCGGTAACCGGTGTTGGCGCCCCCTCATAAACATCCGGCGCCCACATGTGAAATGGAACCGCGGCTACTTTGAATCCCAATCCGATAATCAAAAGCACTACGCCCATGAGCAGGAGGGGTTCGGAAGCAACGCCACCGTTCCTAATCGCACTTGCGATCATTACCAGCTTGGTAGAGCCTGTGGAGCCATAAAGCAGAGTCATTCCGTAAAGGAGAAATCCAGTTGCGAACGCCCCCAGTAGGAAGTATTTCAGAGCTGCCTCGTTAGACTTCGGATCATTGCGCCTGATTCCCGCCAGAACATAAAGGGAAATGGATACGATCTCGATTCCCAGGAAGATCATGATCATGTCAGTGGCGGAGGCCAGTAGAACCATTCCCACTGTACAGAACAGAATGAGGCTGTAATATTCCCCAACTTTTATACCTTCGCGTTTATTGAAATCGACCGAAACCAGAATCGCCAGCGCGGAACTGATGCAGAATATGAAAGTGAAAAAGACCGAAAGGTGGTCAACGATATAGGCTCCGTTAAATGAATGAACCGGCAGATTATATTTTGCCAGTGAGCTTATGGCCCCCATGAGCAGTCCGGTCAGGCTGATGAACACCAGAACAGATTTATCCCTGCCGATAAACAGGTCTGTCACAAGCACCATTATCCCGAACACCGAGAGCACAAGCACCGGTGCGAGACTGACAAGATCAATTGCTGGAGCAGTAATGGGTTCCACTATTTTGAAATCCTTAAAAATTTAAACGCTAATGCTTTGCGCCGCTAAGTTTCTGGTTCATCCTGGCGATGTCTTCTACCTTAAGGAGCTTTGCGTGCTCAGTGTGACCCGAACCCGGTTTACCCGGTCTGAAATTATCAGGGTGAACCTTCACCAGTAAATGTTCCACCGAAGCTTCAAAAGTTTTCAGGAACGGCTTTGGGTAAAGGCCAATCCAGAATATAAGAACTATCAGGGGTACGACAGTAATCATTTCCCTGCAACTCATGTCAGGCAGTTTTTCGTTTTTAGGGTTATCCAGTTTCTGGAACATGACCCGTTGGAACATCCACAGGATATAGCAGGCGGCAAAGATAACGCCACTGGTCGCGCAAGCGGCCCAGAGTCCATTGTTCTGGAAAACGCCCAACAGAACAAGAAACTCACCAACGAATCCATTCATACCGGGTAGCCCGATGGATGACAAAGCAACGATCATAAAACAGATGGCATATTTCGGCATCACTTTAGCCACACCGCCAAATTCACTGATCATGCGCGTGTGTCTGCGGTCATAAATGACACCCACCAAAAGGAAGAGCGCCCCTGTGCTGATGCCATGGTTGATGTTCTGCAACAAAGCGCCCTGCATACCGTAATGATTGAATGCAAAAATTCCGATCATGACGAATCCGAGATGGCTCACCGATGAGTAGGCCACAAGTTTTTTCATGTCCTCCTGCACAAGAGACACCAACGCACCATAGACGATACCGATGATGGACAGCCACGCGATCATCGGCATGAATTCATAACTGGCATGCGGGAATAACGGTAGATTGAAACGGAAGAATCCGTAGGTTCCCATTTTCAAGAGGACCCCGGCAAGAATGACCGAGCCCGCAGTGGGTGCCTGAACATGCGCGTCCGGAAGCCAGGTGTGAAACGGAAACATGGGAACCTTGATGGCAAACGCCAGAAAAAACGCCATGAACAGCCATTTCTGCGGAGTCAATGGCAAGTCCAGGTTTTCGGTAATGAATACAAGATCGGTGGTGGCGATACCTGTCTGCTCTTTGATAGCCATGTAGATCCAGATAATCGCGACCAGCATGAGAAGGGAACCAACCGCCGTGTACAGGAAAAATTTGACAGCGGCGTAAACCCGTTGCGGTCCGCCCCAAACGCCAATAATGAGGTACATGGGCACCAACTGGAATTCCCAGAAAAAGTAAAACAAGAACATGTCTAGCGAAATAAAAACACCCAGCATCCCGGTAGACAATGCCAGAAAAGCCATCATGTATTCGCGTATATTTTTTTGAATGTCCCAAGACGCAATGATCGAAATCATTGTAAGAAAAGTGGTCATCACATAGAGCAGGAGAGAGATGCCATCAATGCCTATATGATAACTGATGCCCCAGCTAGTGATCCATGGGACGCTGTACTCAAACTGCATCGCATGAGAGCTTGCGTCAAAATTGGTCCACAGCAAAAGCGAAAATAAAAAGTCCGCGACTGCGAAGGCAAGGGCAGTCTGCTTGATAGCCCCTACCTCATCACGAGGAATGAAAGCCAGAAGAAGAGCGCCAACCAACGGCAAAAATGTCAGAAACGTTAGAAACATATTTTTTGATCTATAACGAGATAATCAATAAACTGATGAAACCGACCACCATGAACAAAGCATAATTGCGGACGAATCCAGACTGAAAAGTCCTCGCGTGATTACTCAGCCAGCCAAGAGTTTTGGCGGTGCCATTGACAGATCCATCAATTCCTCTTGCATCGACCTCTTTCCACAACAGGACAGACCCCTCAATGGTTGGCTTGACAATCGTTTCATCATAAAGTTCGTCTACTTCATATTTATTTTTAACCAAGTCATACCCCCATTGACCCTTGGTAAAAGAATCAGGAAGATGCGGCATTCTGATGTAGCACATGTATGCGCCAAAAATACCTGCCACCGCAATGCTGAAGGACAGGACCATGAGCGCGACTTCCACCCACAGATTATGCTCTCCCTCAGGCGCTAACAGATGAGCCCAGGCTGGAGAGTGTTTTCCCTGTTCATGAAGCAAGTGCGCCGAGTGCTCAAGGGCAGATGCCATATCAAAATGGAAGACAGGTTCCAGCCAGTTGTGCAGGACGTGCCAGCCGTGGAAGAGCGGAATACCCAAAGCCCCGCCGAAAAAAGCAAGTCCCGCCAGAATGACCAGCGGCACAGTCATAACCTTGGGCGACTCGTGAGGGTGAACATGCGGGTCAACCCTTGACTCACCAAAGAATGTCATGAACACCAGACGGAACATATAAAATGCAGTGAGCAAAGCCCCAGTGATTCCCATTCCCCAGAGAATCACATTCCCGTCCATTAAAGCGTGATAAAGAATCTCGTCCTTACTGAAAAATCCGGATAACGGGAAAATTCCCGCGATGGCCAGAGTGGAAACAAAAAACGTAATAAAGGTGATAGGCATATGGTCCTTGAGCGCCCCCATTTTCCGCATATCCTGTTCACCATGTAATCCGTGAATGACACTGCCCGACCCCAGAAAGAGACAGGCTTTAAAGAATGCGTGTGTGACCATGTGGAAGATAGCGGCGGTGTATGCGCCAACACCGACGGCGAGGAACATGTAACCGATCTGGCTCACCGTGGAGTATGCAAGGACTCGCTTGATATCAAACTGAGTCATACCAATGGTCGCGGCGAACACAGCGGTACCCCCGCCGACAAAAGCAACCGTTGTCATCGACAGCGGCGCTAAAGCGAATAACGCGTTACAACGCACAACCATATAAACCCCGGCCGTTACCATCGTCGCCGCATGAATGAGTGCGGAAACAGGGGTCGGACCTTCCATCGCGTCCGGTAACCATGTGTAAAGAGGAATCTGGGCAGATTTTCCGCAGGCCCCTACAAACAGTAGCAGGGTGATGATCGTTACCGTTTCACCATCATAAATAAGTTTTTCCGGCGCCGCGTGGAACACCGTCGTAAAGTCAATCGATCCGAAAATATTAAAGATGTACATTACCGCGAGCAGGAATGCGAAGTCGCCCACCCGATTCATAACAAACGCCTTGGTGCCAGCATCGCAGGCAGATTTTTTCTCGAAGTAGTAGCCAATCAGGAAGTAGGAGCAACAACCCACGCCCTCCCAGCCGATGAACATCAAGAGGAAGTTGTTTCCCATTATCAACAGCAACATGGAAAACATGAACAGGTTTAGATAAGCAAAGAACCGGTAGAAGCTGTACTCCTCGTGCATGTAGCCGATGGAATAAACATGGATGAGGAAGCCGACACCTGTGACAAAAAGCATCATTGTCATGGACAGGGGGTCGATCTGGAATCCGAAATCGACAGCAAAATCACCAGCGGACATCCAGGTGAACAGCACCTGTTCGAACACTCGTTCTTCGACAGGGGTCATCACCAGCCCGGCAAAGATAAACAAAGTGGTCAGGAAAGATAGACCCACCGCTCCAGCGCCAATAAGGCCCACAGCATTTTTGCCAATGCGCAAACCCCAAAATCCATTAATGATGCAACCGATCAGCGGGAACAAGGGTACCAGCCCGGTCAGCTTTAACAACATATAGTATTTCCTCTAGGACTTCATAATATTGAATTCATCCAGGTTGATCGTCGGCTTATTGCGGAACAAGGCAATGATAATCGCCAGTCCCACGGAAACTTCAGCCGCTGCAACGCACATGACCATAAAACTGAAAATCTGACCATCGTGAAGACTCAAGTAGCGATCAAAGGCGATCAGAGAAATATTGACCGCGTTGAGCATGATCTCAATAGACATGAACACAACGATAGCGTTTCTTCGCACAAGCACGCCGACCACCCCAATGACAAACAGCGTGGCACTGAGAAACAAGTAATGAGCCAGCGGAACCATTTCCATTTCTATATCCATACTAATCTACCTTGTTTTTAGCTAATACCACTGCACCGATCATTGCGACCAACAACAGGATGGAAGCAACTTCAAAAGGTAAGACAAATTCAGTAAACAAAATTGTCCCCACTTCCCTGGCGGTGCCGAAGTTTTCAGGAAGTGAAGCAGGGGAGTCGAACTCACCTGAATTTAATACACAGAGAATTTTATACAGAAGCCCGGCGACCAGAAATCCAGACAGCACAGTCATCAGTAAGTTTTTATCCCTTGAACGCCAGCTTGCATCTTCTCCGGAACCTTTCAGGTTAAGGAGCATAATGACGAACATGAACAGGACCATGATCGCGCCTGCATAAATAATGATTTGTAAAACGGCGATGAAATGGGCCTGTTGCAAGACAAAGATACCCGCCAGGCCCAGCATCATAGCGATCAGCGACATGGCTGATCCGACAGGGCTGTTGTTTATGACCACTCCCAGCGCGAATGCCACGCAAAGGCCGGCCAGCGGATAAAAAATCAGTAATTCCATTTTCCGTACATTCTTCTAGTGAACTCAACCCGGTCCTTAAGTTGCGCAATCGGCACGGACAGTTGTTCGAGATTGAATTTCATTGACTCGCGGTCGAGCATGGGTATTTCGTAATCATCGCTCATGAAGATAGCTTCTTCCGGACAGGCCTCCTCACAGTTTCCACAGAAAATACAAACCGCATAATCGATGGTAAATTCTTTAGGCCATCGTTCCACTTCATTTTGCTTGCCCGTATTCTCCCCGGGAACAATATCAATACAGTAAGCGGGGCAGGCCGCTTCACATAACCCGCAGGCTACACAGTTGGGCCGATTATGCTCATTAATAGCGAGAACCGGGCGTCCCCGATAAGCTACCGGGATGTGAGCCATTTCCTCAGGGTAATAAACTGTGAAAATAGGGCGTTCCTTTTTTTGCCCCAGAAAAAACGGAATGAACCCAAACAAATTTAAAAAGAAGTGACGAGAAGTGATGTACATACCCCTGATAATTTCAGGAAGGTATGACCGTTCCCACCACGTCATCTTCACATTGCGATCAACAAAATAAGCCATGGTTGGTGCTCCTCAATGCGCCGCTAGAATCACAAGCCCAGTAACAAGAATATTGGCAAGTGAAAGCGGTAAAAGGATCTTCCACCCCAGCTTCATAATTTGATCATAACGGAACCGTGGCAGGGTCCATCGAATCGTCATTTGAAACCAGATGAAGAAAACCACCTTAGCAAAAAATACAGCAACGTTAATGAGCATGACAACAAGGTTCGCGCCACTCGTTCCTAGAAAATCAAACCAGGAAAGGAGAGTGGCCGTTGGTAGAAATGGTATGTGCCACGCTCCAAAAAATAAAATGGTGACGATCGCTCCGATCGTAACCATTTCGATAAACTCGGCCATGAAAAACATGCCGAACTTAAGACCACTATACTCGGTAAAATAACCCGCGACCAATTCAGACTCCGCTTCAGGAGCATCGAACGGAATACGTTTGTTCTCAGCAATAGATGCGGTCAGGAACATAAAGAATCCGACCGGTTGGAGAAAGAATCCCCAGTTAAGAAAGTCTTCCTGTGCGGCGCCGATTTCAGTGAGTTTCATAGTTCCATAAACCATCAGCACACCGATGATGGTAAGTCCCATAGTAACTTCATAAGAGATCATTTGCGACGCGGTCCGCATCGAACCCAGTAGAGACCAGTTGTTATTTGAAGCCCATCCGGAAATAACATAACCATAAGTAGCTAACGAAGCAATGGCGAACACAAACAGCAACCCGACATCAAGATCGGAAACCACCAGATTAACTGATTCACCCCACAACTCGTACTGACCGCCAAAAGGGATGACAGCAAAAGTAAGGATAGCCGGGATGACAGCAACTATCGGACTGAGAGTGTGTAGAATTTTGTTTGCGCCTTGGGGAATGAAGTCTTCCTTGGTGAACATCTTGAGAGCATCGGCAATCGCATGGAACAGGCCAAGCGCGGTGAAGCCCATAATGTCGGCCCGGTTCGCACCAACACGATCCTGCATTATGGCACTTTGCTTTCGTTCTACCCACGTCAGTATCGGGGCAAAAAAGCCCACAGTAACTCCGATGATGAAAAGAATCTTAGCCAGTGTGATTGCTAATTCAAGAATCATGTATTTCCAAGCCTAGTTCAAAGGGCCGATCAAAGGTTGTCGTTTGTTAACAGGGTAGTCCTTTCTTAAAGGATGTCCCTTGAATTCTTCGTAAAGGAGTATCCGTCTCATGTCAGGATGATTATTGAACTTGATACCGTAAAGATCCCACACCTCGCGTTCGTACCAGTTGGCCGTTTTCCATATACTGCAAATAGAATCTATAGTGCAGTTATCCTCGCTGACGGGAATTTTTATACGAAGACGCCCGTTGTGTTTCAAAGAGAACAGGTGATAGACCATTTCAAAACGCTCATCCTTGCGGTCCATGTAATCCACCGCAGTGAGATCCATCAGGAAATTGAAGTCGAGTTCAGGGTCATCGCGCAGGAACGTGAAGAGCTTGAGTTCGCTTCCCTTTTTAACCGTAAGCGTTTGGTCACCACGGAAATTATGAGAGTCGATGACGATGCTAGTGAATTTGGATTTAACCCTGTCGATGAAATTCGTACTCATATATTTTTAGAAACTACCAAGTGGTTTTTACTAGCCCTGCGCCTAGCAGGCCGAGCAGTTATTCCCATTCCAGACCGCCACGCTTCCAAACATAGAGAAGACCGACACCAAGAATAAGGATGAACAATAGCATTTCAATGAAGCCGAATACGCCGAGTTGCTTGAACAGAATGGCCCACGGAAAAAAGAAAACGGCTTCGATATCGAACAGAACAAAAAGAACAGCCACCAGATAGAACTTGACCGAGAAACGTTGATGCGGCGAAACAATCGGACTTTCTCCACATTCGAACGGCTCCATTTTGTCCGCAAATTCACGTTTCGGCCCCAGCATGGAAGTCATTACCACCATGCCGACAGCGATACCGATAGCAATCAGCATCATTAATCCTGCGCCGAGATAACTTTCTAACATGAAGTTTCTCCCTGGGACATAGCCCACCCGACATCGAGAAAAATCATTGGACAGAACACAACAAAACCCGGCTTATCCAATGCAATTCCCAGACAAGAATGTTAATTGATTTTCAAAGGCTTAATACAGTTTTTCCCCGCCCTTTTCAAGGCCAAGAAAACCACATAAACAGAGGGGCGATATTATCTAAGCCAGTAGATATTGTCAACGAAAAAGCGTTTTAAATACCTATGTTTTCGGGGATTTTAAGAGGGGGGCAATCAGCCCGGTTCAGGTGTTGGTAAAGGGGGTGGCCTGGGACTAAAAAAGGGATTTTCCAAAAAGGCCTGAAGAGGACTCAAAAGAGATTTAATAAGGAGATTCGACTTGCCTTTAAGAGAAAAGCAGGGGAGGTGAGTGCACAAAAAAACCCGCCTGGTTTTCACCAAGCGGGTTTCTTAAAAATGATCCGGCCTCGTCCTACTCTCCCACACGGCTCTCGCCTGCAGTACCATCGGCGCAGAAAGGCTTAACTTCCGTGTTCGGAATGAGAACGGGTGTGACCCTTTCGCTATCAAGACCGGAAAGCTGTATGTTTCCGTCTAATAAAATATTAACAATTGAATTCGTTTTGAAGTAAGCATGAGGAAAATTTAAAGGTCAAGCCTCGCGACCAATTAGTACCAGTTAGCTGAACACATTGCTGTGCTTACACATCTGGCCTATCAACCTTGTAGTCTACAAGGGGTCTACGGTCCTCCCGAAGGAGGAAGGGAAATCTAGTTTTGGAGTTGGCTTCCCGCTTAGATGCTTTCAGCGGTTATCCTTTCCGAACATAGCTACCCGGCGATGCAATTGGCATCACAACCGGAAAACCAGAGGTTCGTCCACCCCGGTCCTCTCGTACTAGGAGCAGATCTCCTCAAATTTCCAACACCCACGAAGGATAGGGACCGAACTGTCTCACGACGTTCTAAACCCAGCTCGCGTACCACTTTAATCGGCGAACAGCCGAACCCTTGGAACCTGCTCCAGCCCCAGGATGTGATGAGCCGACATCGAGGTGCCAAACAACCCCGTCGATATGGACTCTTGGGAGTTATTAGCCTGTTATCCCCGGCGTACCTTTTATCCGTTGAGCGATGGCCCTTCCACTAAGAACCACCGGATCACTATGACCGACTTTCGTCTCTGTTCGAGTTGTCACTCTCACAGTCAAGCAGGCTTGTGCCATTGCACTCTACAACTGATTTCTGACCAGTTTGAGCCTACCATTGTGCGCCTCCGTTACTCTTTGGGAGGCGACCGCCCCAGTCAAACTACCCACCATGCAGGGTCCTGGATCCGGATAACGGACCTCAGTTAGATATCAAGAATTAAAAGAGTGGTATTTCACTGGTGACTCCGTACTGGCTAGCGCCAATACTTCAAAGTCTCCCACTTAAGCTACACGTTCAATTCCTAATGCCACTGCCAAGCTGTAGTAAAGGTGCACGGGGTCTTTCCGTCTGACCGCGGTTACTCCGCATCTTCACGGAGAATTCAATTTCGCTGAGTTGGTGTTGGAGACAGTGGGAAAGTCGTTACGCCATTCGTGCGGGTCGGAACTTACCCGACAAGGAATTTCGCTACCTTAGGACCGTTATAGTTACGGCCGCCGTTCACCGGGGCTTCAATTCAAAGCTTGCACTTATTCTCTTAACCTTCCGGCACCGGGCAGGCGTCAGGCCCTATACATCGTTTTACAACTTAGCAGAGCCCTATGTTTTTGATAAACAGTCGCTATCCCCAATTTTGTGTCACCTTCTGTTGATTGCTCAACAAAAGGTCATCCTTCTTCCGAAGTTACGGATGCAATTTGCCGAGTTCCTTCAACACCATTCTCTCAAGCGCCTTAGTATCTTCTACCTGTCCACCTGTGTTGGTTTGGGGTACGGTTAACGCTCTGGGGCTATTTCCTGGAAATTTTCCATTGCACAAACAATCCAATAAGTATGTACAAATTTTAAATTTCGTCACCACCAGATAGTTCAGGAATATTAACCTGATTTCCATCGACTACGGCTTTCGCCCTCGCCTTAGGGGCCGACTAACCCTGCGCGGATTAACCTTGCGCAGGAAACCTTGGACTTTCGGCGACAGAGTTTCTCACTCTGTTTATCGCTACTCATGTCAGCATTCTCACTTCCGATATCTCCAATAATTTTTACAAATTATCTTCACAGACTTACGGAACGCTCCGCTACCAGTAGTATTTTGCGAACAAAATACTAATCCACAGCTTCGGTGAATAACTTAGCCCCGTTACATCTTTGGCGCAAAGTTGCTTAACTAGACCAGTGAGCTGTTACGCTTTCTTTAAAGGGTGGCTGCTTCTAAGCCAACCTCCTGGCTGTCTTGGCTACTTTACATCCTTTTACACTTAGTTATTACTTGGGGACCTTAGCTTGTGATCTGGGCTGTTTCCCTTTCGACTATGGACCTTAGCACCCACAGTCTGTCTGCCAAACTATACTTAACGGTATTCGGAGTTTGGTTAGGTTTGGTAGGTTTTGCAACCCCCTAGCCCATCCAGTGCTCTACCCCCGTTAGTAAACATTTGACGCTCTACCTAAATAGATTTCGCGGAGAACCAGCTATTTCCGAGTTTGATTAGCCTTTCACTCCTAGCCACAAGTCATCACCTAATTTTTCAACATTAGTGTGTTCGGTCCTCCAGTAAATTTTACTTTACCTTCAACCTGCCCATGGCTAGATCACTCGGTTTCGGGTCTAATTCAAATAACTTAATCGCTCTTTCGAACTCGCTTTCGCTACGCCTACACCTAGCGGTTTAAGCTTGCTACATAGATTAACTCGCTGACCCATTATACAAAAGGTACGCCGTCAGAGAATAAATCTCCTTCGACTGCTTGTAAGCATACAATTTCAGATCTATTTCACTCCCCTCATGGGGGTATTTTTCACCTTTCCCTCACGGTACTTGTTCACTATCGGTCACCGAGGAGTACTTAGGCTTGGAGGGTGGTCCCCCCACGTTCAGACAGGATTTCACGTGTCCCGCCCTACACAAGG
>MPLX02361630.1_pt1 | contig 13222 bp, 13 predicted proteins | sample 1617341 | NCBI WGS metagenome assembly MPLX02 (sample SAMN05944804, study PRJNA350692) | marine metagenome | biome: marine; feature: ODZ; material: water; isolation source: 120 m water sample filtered on 0.2 um supor filter | place: Pacific Ocean | collected 2012-04-08 | depth 120m m | reverse complement strand
CATTCATGTACAAAAGTCCCCATATGGCGACCAGAATGCATGCTCATGGGCCGTTTTTCGGGCCTTAATTTGCAGAACGTCGCATTTTTCTCTACGAATAAGTGTGTTCAACGCTGCAAAAAACCTGGAAGTTCCGGCGTGCGCAGGCGAATCACCGCTCCCGCACCATCGTTCACAGCTTCCAGGGGCAGGCTTGCACCGCGATAGCCAGCGGCTGTTTCTTCGTTCGGGTTTTCATCGACTCGGCTGCGAATCAGATAGGGCTCAGACCATGACCAGCTGCGGGCATAACCCAGCAGCAGCGGATCTGCAGGAGCGAACACATGGGATGGCTGCCGGGGAATGTCTTCAGAGTTGGCCTGCTCCGCCGAGATCCGCACGGCTCGGGTGATTCCCTGCAGGAATCGGCTGCGGGTCACAACCGTGGTGAGGTAGGCGACCACCCGTAGCCTCGGCGCATCAAAGCCCTCGGCACACATATCGATGCTGACCAGCCAGTCGGCATTGCCTGCCTGGAAACCGGCAAGCCTTGCGCTTGCCTGGCTGTCCTGGGAATGCACCAGGTCAACGCGATCCCCCTTGCTTTCAAGGGCTCTGCTGATTTCCTCGGCATGGTCAATGTCCCTGGTGATCACCAGTCCAGCTGCTTCTGGATGTTGGCTGCGCAGTTTGGTCAGTTGAGACCTGGCCTTCTTCAGCACTTCTCCGGCAATGCTGCCTTTCCCGGAAAGCCTGATCGCTCGGCGCAGATTGCGAGCTCGCCAGCTTTCCCGTTGTTCCGCTGAAAGGGGAGAGACATCACGATCAGGCTGGCCTTCAGGACTGTGTTCCACCCAGCCATCCTGAAAGTGGAAAACAAGGGGACGCACATCACCTGCGGCGATCAGATCCCTGGGCTCCACACAAAGATCAGGGCTGATCTGCTCCATCAGCTCGCCGTTGGTCTCAACGCGCACCTTCCTGGCGGCGCAGAAGGCCAGGTTGTCCGCCCGGAATGGGGTTCCTGTCAGCCCAAGCCTGAGTCGGCTGCGGTTGGTGAGATCCAGGAAGGTCCTTCCCCAGGCTGGCCCTCCCGGCTCTTCTGGACCCACACCGAGATGATGGGCTTCATCGGCAATTGCCAGCAGGTCGTCACCGGCCCAGCCATCAAGCTCCGCGGCCAGGCTCTCCAACTGGCGCCCGGCTCCCTGATAGGTCACCAACCAGCCATCGGCTTGCATCTGCTCTGGTGCAAGCTCAGCAGAAGGGCCCCAGTCCTGTAGATCCAGGCCCAAGCGCTTTGCCGCCTGATGCCACTGCAGAGCAATGGACGTGCGATGGCAGAACACCAGCAGCTTGCCCAGCCGTGCTTCTTTCTGCATGGCCTGGAAGCTGAACAGGGCGCCGAGGGTTTTGCCTGCTCCTGGTCCGGCATGGACAAGCACATCTCTGCCCTTCTGGGAGTTGGGACTCAGTCGGCGCCTGACGAGAAGGATCAGTTGCTGCTGCCAGAGACGCGGTCGCAGCGTGGCTTGCGCTGATGGTGCCGGCAGGTCAAAGGAGGGAGGGCTGATGACTGAACTTGGCAAGATGAGTCTTTTTAACCATTCCAAACCGGTTCGGCATCTTTAGCTTCCGGCCATCAGCCTTCGGGGTTTTCGGCCCCCTGCCGCCATGGTCAAACGCCGCCATTCCAAAGATCCAAAACGTCAGCAACGCTCCCGTCTGGAGCACTGTTGGCAGCTTGAATGTGACATCGATCCACTGATCCTTCGCGCACGGCTGCTGCATTGGCGCCATCAGCTGCGCTTTGCCAGCGCCGTGGAGGAGGAAATGCTGCCGATTGTCTAGAGAGGCCGGTTAAGGCCCCTCTCGCTCCTCTGAAGGCCCCCTGGGGTGCTTTCAGAGGGCTTCGGAGTGATTGGCAAGCAGCCGCTGGACTTCATCAAGTCCTTCGTCGGCAGCCTGTCTGGCCATCTCGGAATTGCCTTTGGCTGACTCAATCAACTTTGCGGAGAGGCGATCAAGCAGGGCCTCACGATTTTCTGCAAGCATTGCCAACAGTTCGCTTTCGATCAGTTCGCGCACAGCATTGATGCGCAGGGTGTCTGAGGTGGCTTCAGCAAAGGTGCCCTGCACCAACTCCTGGATGAACAGCCTGTGCACCTCACTGCTGCGCAGGAAGCTTTCCGTGGCATTGATCATTCCGTCGACAAGGGTCAGATCGGGTTCGGATCCCTGCTCGGCAAGCTTGAATTCCCAGTCCAGATGGCGTCGCTGCCAGCCGGCTGCATGCAGGCTCGGCATCACATTCTGGGAGAAGGTGTCCACGGACATCTCGTAGATCCTTTCCGCCAGGCGCTCACACCATTCGCGGCCATGGTCCTGGAGGTTGTCCTCCATTGTTGATTGCTTGACAGCATGACCACCGTGATGGCTATGGCAGACGCCATCAGGGCATTCGATTGCAGTGAGACCCATTAACAGATAGCTGGGACCCCTTGCATAGCCAAAGCAACCAAGGAAGGGAAGCGTTCTTTAGGAAAGATCCTGGTCTTCGCAAAAGTTGATGCCTGATCAAGGTTGACCCCGTAATCTCCCGGGGGTCAACGGGTCATTGATTTTGCCCAGACTGTTCATTGCCATTGAGTCGGCCCCTGGGGAAACCCGGGTTGCCGCCACTCCTGACACGGTCAAGAAATTCATAGCCCTGGGCTGCACAGTCGCTGTGGAGCGTGGAGCCGGGCGCAGTTCCGGTTATGGGGATGAGGCCTATAGCCGCATGGGTGCCGAACTGGTTGAGCCCGGCAACGTCAGTGCCTGGGGCCAGGCTGATGCGCTGCTCTGTGTGCAGTCGCCTGATCCAGCCGCTCTGGCCCGATTGCGTTCCGGTGCCTTGCTGGTGGGTCTGCTTGCTCCTTATGACAATCCAACCCTTTCAGCAGCCCTGCAATCGGCTCAGCTGACGGCCATGGCGATTGAGCTTCTGCCCAGGATCAGCCGCGCCCAAGCCGCCGATGCCTTGTCATCCCAGGCCAACATCGCTGGTTATAAGTCCGTGCTGCTGGCGGCCGCTGCCCTGGATCGGTATTTCCCGATGCTGATGACGGCTGCTGGCACGGTGCAGCCGGCCAGGGTTGTGGTGCTTGGTGCCGGTGTGGCCGGTCTTCAGGCGGTGGCCACAGCCCGCCGTCTCGGTGCTGTTGTTTATGTCAGTGATATCCGGCCGGCGGTGAAGGAGCAGGTGGAGTCCCTCGGTGCCCGCTTCATCGATCCGCCGGAGATGGAGGACAAGCCATCTGAATCCGGTGGATATGCCAAGCAGGCTTCGGATGCGTTTCTTGCCGCCCAGCGCCAGCAACTTTCCGACCAGCTCGCTGAAGCGGATGTGGCCATCTGCACGGCCCAGGTGCCCGGCAGAAGAGCCCCGAGGCTGATCAGCGAAGACATGCTTGATCGGATGCGTCCCGGTGCTGTGGTGGTGGATCTGGCGGTGGCTCAGGGTGGCAACTGCGCTGAGACCCGTCCTGGGCAAACCCTGGATCGCAACGGCGTCAAGCTGATCGGAGCCTCCGATCTGCCGTGCAGCGTGCCCAATCACGCCAGTGCGCTTTATTCACGCAATCTCGTGGCCCTGCTGGAACCTGTTCTCAAGGATGGTCAACTCACACTCAACACGGAGGATGAGTTGATTGCCGGTTGCCTGATCAGTCAGGACGGTGCCATCTGCCGCTCTGATGTGCTCACCCCTGAAGGATCGAACTGATGTCATTCCTTAGTGAAGCCCTCTGGGTGCTGCTTTTGGGCAGCCTCCTGGGCCTCGAATTGATCGGCAAGGTGCCTCCCACCCTGCATACACCGCTGATGAGTGGTGCCAATGCCATCTCGGGCATCACGATGCTGGCCGCACTCACCTTGATTATCAAGGCCGGTGCGGATGGCAATACCGCTCTGTTGGCGATGGGTTCCGTCTCCCTGGGCTTTGCCCTGTTCAACGTGATCGGTGGCTTTCTGGTCACCGATCGGATGCTGGCGATGTTCAGCCGCAAGTCCGCTCGCCGTAAGGACAACAACTGATGAATCCTGCTGTCCTCAAATTCGCGATTGATCTGGTCGCGGTTCTGCTTTTAGCCCTGGGTATCAAAGGGCTCTCGAAGGTGCGTTCAGCCCGGGAGGCCAATCGACTCGCTGCTGTGGCCATGGCCCTTGCTGTGGTTGGGGTGATGGTGAATTCCCTGGGCACAAACGGCATTTCCCTTCAGTCCTGGAGCTGGATCATCCTCGGCACGGTTGTCGGCGGATGCCTCGGAGCGATCACCGCTCAGCGGGTACCGATGACCTCCATGCCGGAAACCGTTGCTTTGTTCAACGGTTGTGGCGGCATGTCGTCGCTGCTGGTGGCCCTTGGTGTGGCGATTTTCCCGGCCGCAGGAGGCCCTGGCGAAGCCGGCAGCGGCATCGTTGAAGATCTCTCGATCGTGGTGTCTGTGTTTGTCGGCTCGATCACCTTCACCGGTTCGATCGTGGCCATGGCCAAGCTGCAGGGCTGGCTCTCAACCCCTGGCTGGATGCAGAGCAAGGCCAGGCATGGGGTGAACATCGCCCTGGCCGTGATCTCCCTGGTGGCGGCCATTGAGCTTGCCCGTCATGGCGATAACGCCACTGGGCTTTGGTTGCTGGTGATCGGCTCCGGACTGCTTGGCATCGGCGTCACCCTGCCGATCGGTGGTGCTGACATGCCGGTGGTGATTTCTCTGCTCAACAGTTATTCGGGTGTTGCAGCAGCAGCGGCAGGTTTCGTCATTGGCAGCCAGCTGTTGATCGTTGCTGGTGCCATGGTTGGAGCCGCTGGCCTGATCCTCACCCAGGTGATGTGTGATGGCATGAACCGCTCCTTGGTTTCGGTGCTGTTCGGCGGTGCTCTCGGAGCGTCTGTGGCCAGTGGTGGTGGTGGCGAATACACCAACATCACCAGTTGCAGTGCCGAGGAGTGCGCCCTCACCCTCGAGGCTGCTGAACGGGTGGTGATCGTGCCTGGCTATGGCCTGGCTGTGGCTCAGGCCCAGCACACCCTGCGTGAGGTGACCCGTGTGCTTGAGGCTTCCGGCATTGATGTGGCCTATGCCATTCATCCGGTGGCGGGGCGCATGCCTGGTCACATGAACGTTCTCTTGGCCGAGGCCGATGTGCCCTATGAGCAGCTCAAGGAGATGGATGTGATCAATCCCGAGTTCCCCGCCACCGATGTGGTGCTTGTTCTCGGTGCCAATGATGTGGTGAACCCTCAGGCCAAGAACGATTCCACTTCGCCGCTTTATGGGATGCCTGTTCTGGATGTGCAGGAGGCTCGCACGGTGTTTGTGGTCAAGCGAGGCATGAGTGCGGGCTATTCCGGCATCAAGAATGATCTGTTTGAACTGCAGAACACCTCGATGGTGTTCGGTGATGCCAAGAAAGTGCTTGGCGATCTGCTGGTGGAGTTGAAAGAGCTTGGTGTTGGAAGGAAGGGTTGAGGGGCACCCCCAGCTGCTCAAGCAGCTGGGCTTGGGGCCTTTTAGGCAACGGCTGCCCTGGTGGGGTGGTGACCTGCAGACCCTGCGGGATACATTGCGGCGGGTGAGTCTGCCGGAGGATCACGGCCAGCCGATCGAGATCCCTGTGCCGGCTCTGGCCAGTGGAGCGGCGGGCCCTGGCAAGCTTCTGGCGATGCTCGACCTTCCTTTGGGGCAGGCAGCACCGCTGGCCTTGGTTTTGATGTTGCACGGCCTCGGTGGCTCGAGCCGGCGGGAGGGGCTGAGGCGCATGGCGATCGTTTTTCAGCAGGCCGGTTTTGCTGTCTTGCGGCTCAACCTGCGCGGTGCGGACCCCGGGCGTCAGCTGGCTGGTGGCACCTATGCGGCGGAATGCAACAGCGATCTTGGCCCTGTTCTGCAGCATGCTCGCCAGCTCTGCCGGCAGCTGGCAGAGGACTCTGCAGCGCCGATGCAGACCCTGCCCCTGCTTGGTGCAGGCATCTCCCTGGGTGGAACGATGCTGCTGAATGCCTGCCTGCAATTGCCTCAGCCAGGGCATCCACAGGGCTCCGTTCTCGATGGATTGGTTTGTCTCAGCAGCCCCCTTGATCTGGATGCCTGCAGCCGCTCGATCGAGCGGCCTCGCAATCGCATCTATAAAAACTGGCTGCTGAAGCGGCTTGTGCGTCAGACCCTGGCAGATCCCTATGGGGTGTCAGAAGCGGAGCAAAGAGCCCTTGGTGAGGAGGAGGGGCCGCCGGCTTCGATGCGTGCCTTTGATGCAGCGATCACTGCCCCGCGCTGGGGCTATGCCGATGTGGAGTCCTATTACCGGGGAACATCGCCGTTGCCAGCCCTGCTTGAGAATCCGGGCCGATTACCTCAGACCCTGGTGATGCAGGCGATGGATGATCCCTGGGTGCCGGTGGCCGCTGCCCAGCAACTTGCCAAGCACTTGGCAAGTTCTTCTGCAGGACCTCTGCAGGTTCTGCTGACTGAGCATGGCGGCCATAACGGATTCCATGGAACAGATGGTTGCTGGGGTGATCAGTTGGCCGTGAATTGGTTGCTGAAGCTTGCCGGTTGCTAAGCCAGAACTCTGTGGCATTTTTTCCTTGTGGCTTCTGGGGATTGCGTCAGTATTTCGTCAGTGGCTGATTCCGTGATTGCTCTGTGATTGCTCCTGTGATTGATTCGGTTGGTCTTCAATAGCTAATTCAGTGAGTTTTCAGTAAGTATTCAGTAAGTAGTTATTTAGTGATTGATTCAGCAAGAAAAGTGCGTTGCAAGCTTTGCAAATCATCTTGTCATTGCTGCGATTGCCCTGAAATCCCCCTGGATCGCGATCCCTGGCGTCTCAGCTCTTCCGATGGCGTTCTGCTGATGTCTTGCGCAACCTGAATGAGCGTGTCAGTGGCTTAGCGCGCCGGTTGTAAGGCCAGCGTGACAGGGAGAAGCCAGAGGAGTACCGCTGCCGCGATTACGACCCAGATCGGAAAACGCAGAATAGATCTTATCCCAGCAGGTTTGGCTTCATTGCCTTCTTCTTTTGGTTCGGTTTTTGGCTCGGCTTTGAATTTTAGCTTGGCTTTTGATTTGTAGCCTTTTGCTTTTTTCTTTGGTTTGCTCATCTGTAGAGGTAAATGTGAATCAAGATCTCTGGCGCTTTGTTGGCTGAGTATGTTTCAGGGGCGTTTCAGCTTAAGAGCGCCAAGTCTTAAAGAGGATTTACTTGTCTTTTTTGAATGGATTTTTGTAGCCGGAGGCGAAAAATAGATAATAGACAACAGGCAGGGTTACGAGGAGAGTCACAACGATCGTTGCAATGATATAGGTTGTATAATAGGAATTGCTTAGTTCATACATAAACGCTGGTCCTTCGGCTTCTGTTTAGCTTCGAGCTTAGCTGTTTTGTTTGCGCTGCCAACAAGTCAACCGTCTTCTGTAATGCATTCGCCTGGAGACTGAATGGCTCCCTGATCTCCCTCAAGCAATGCTTTCAGGGCTGTATTGATCGGATAAACGTGGTTTATTGATCCCAGGTCAAGTCATCTGGCCAGGGTCGATCTAACTGGTCGATCTAACTCTGGGATCAGTTCGCTATCGCTTGGCATGGCAGCCGTTTTGTCCCTTTCGCCACCTGTTCGCGCACGGCCTGACGCGCCCAGTCATCCACCGCCAGCACATCATCGAGATTTGGGGTTTTGATCAGTTCACCCTTGTGGCGTTCACAGCTGGCCTCAATCACGTCGGGAATGTCCAGGAAGTGGATGCGTTCCTCGAGGAACTGGGCCACAGCTTCTTCGTTGGCACCATTGAGAACCGCCGGCATGGTGCCACCAGCCCTGCCGGCTGCGTAGGCCAGTTGCATGCAGGGGTATTTGGCGGTGTCTGGAGCCTTGAATGTCAGCTGGCCAACTTCGGTCAGGTCAAGCCTGCGCCAGGGTGTCTGTAATCGACTCGGCCAGCTGAGGCAATAGAGGATCGGCAGCTTCATATCCGGCCAGCCCAGCTGGGCGAGAACGGAGGAGTCGTCCAGTTCAATCATCGAATGGATGATGCTCTGGGGATGAATCACGATCTCGATCTGGTCGTAATCAATCCCGAACAGGTAATGGGCTTCAATCACCTCCAAGCCTTTGTTCATCAGGGTTGCTGAATCCACGGTGATCTTGCGGCCCATGCTCCAGTTGGGATGGCTGGTGGCATCGGCCACAGTGGCTTTTTCTAGATCCTCGGCAGGCCAGTCCCGGAAGGCACCTCCAGAGGCCGTGAGTTGGATACGCCGCAGCCCAGGGGTGGCCACACCGGTGGAGAGGCGGGCGTTTTCTGCCCATGGCGTGCCTTGCAGGCACTGAAAGATTGCTGAGTGTTCGGAATCAGCGGGCAGCAAGCGGCTGCCACTGCGTTTGAGTTCGGGCAGCACCACAGGTGCTGCGGCAATCAGTGTTTCCTTATTGGCGAGCGCAATATCCTTCCCGGCTTTAACAGCGGCCAGGGTGGGTAGCAGGCCTGCACAGCCAACAATGCCGGTCACCACGAGATCAGCCGTGTCCCAGGCGGCGGCGGTGTTCAATCCGTCAGGCCCTCCCACCAGCTGGGGCAGATGGGCTGGCTTCTGATCAGCGGGCAGATCCTCAAGCTGCTGCCGTAATTCAGGCAGCAGCGCTGCATCGGCAAGGGCCACAACCTCAGGCTGGTGCCTCTGAATCTGTTGCAGCACCAGTTCCAGGTTGCGCCCGGCGGTAAGTGCCACAACCTTGAACTGTTGAGGAAACTCCTCAACGATCTCGAGGGTCTGGGTGCCGATTGAACCGGTGGAGCCCAGCACGCTGATGGCTTTCAAGCGGATCAGGCGATTGCTGCCAGTCTCCCATTCTGAGCTCAATCGCTGGCAAGCTTGATGCCAGCAAAGGCGCGGAGCATCGCTAATGGCAGGTCGAGAGCACTGGCGTTCCGGGGTTGGCTTTGTCTTGGCAGCAGCAGGCAGTGCTGTGGGCCTGGGCAACCTCTGGGGATTTGCCTATCGCGCCTCCCAGGGTGGAGGCGCGGCATTCCTTTTTCTCTATGTGTTGATCGTGCTGGTGGTGTGTCTGCCAGTGCTGATCGCTGAGATGGTTCTGGGCCGCAGCACCGGTAGCAGCCCATTGATGGCACCGGTTACGGCAGCGGGATCACGCTGGCAACCCCTGGGCTGGCTGTTTGTTGTGGCCTCCTGCGGAATTCTGGCCTTCTACGCCGTGTTGATGGGGTGGACGGGGCAGACCCTCCTGCATGCTCTGTTTCTTGGCCTGCCGGAAAGCATCCCCGAGGCTGAAGCGTTTTTCGCGTCAGTGAGTGGTGGCAGCAGCGCCCTGATTGGTCAACTGCTCAGTTTGGTCCTCACCGCCTGTGTTGTTGCCGTCGGCATTCAGGCTGGCATTGAGCGTCTCTCCCGCTGGTTCCTGCCGGTGCTGTTTGTGCTCCTGGTGGGTTTGGCCGCTTGGGCGGCAACTCTCCCCGGCGCCTTCGAGGGGTATCGAACCTTCCTGATGCGCTGGGATGGCAGCGAGCTGCTCAATCTCAAAACAGTGAGCAATGCCTTCCAACAGGCGTTTTTCTCGATCGGTACGGGCATCGGCTGCATCCTGGCTTACGCGGCCTATCTCGGTCGGCGCAATCACCTGCCCCGTGAAGCCGTGGCTGTGGTGGGGATGGATACCGCTGTGGGCTTGTTGGCCGGCATGGTGACCTTCCCCTTGGTGATCAGTTTTGGTCTCAAGGATGTGATCAGTGGTTCCACCGTTGGCACCCTGTTCATCTCTCTGCCTACTGGTCTGTCCTCCCTTGGTGGCACTGGCAGGCTTGTGGCCGTGTTGTTTTTTGCCCTGGCTTATATCGCTGCGATCACCTCATCGGTCTCTCTGCTTGAGGTTCCTGTGGCCTGTCTGAAGGATCGGCTCGGCTGGCAGCGCAGCCGAGCGGTTTGGGTCTCGACGGCATTGATTTTTGTGGCGGGCCTGCCTGCTGCAACGTCGATCCCTGTACTTGAGGTGATGGATTCGGTGTTTGGAGGCCTGTTGTTGATCTTTGGAGGGCTGTTGCTGGCCCTGCTGATCGGTTGGGTTGTTCCCAATCGCTTCGAAGAGGATCTTGCCGGTTGCGATAGCCCAGCAGCGCTGCGGCATTGGCTGCTGTTCATGTTGCGTTGGGTGTCTCCGGTTGTGATTTCGATCGGTCTGGTTGTGAAGGTGGCAGACCTGGGACAAACCTGGTTTGGTTGAATATTGAATTGATTTGAACCACAATCTTTGAGTCTCCCGGGGGCTGATGGGGATGATGACTTTGAGCCATTGTTGAATTCAGGATTGTCTGAATTGTATGGCGCCACTTAACTTAAAGTCTTCGTCGTTGATGGTGATCCTGCTTTCTCTTATTCTGCGTCTATTCCCTTTAGCTCTTGGAGTTTATGTTCTAAATAGCGCTCGGCAGCCTCTATCATCCAGGCATTCATTGTCGTTTCGTATTTAGCTGAGCATATCTTGATGGATTTATGAAGATTGTCGGGTAAGACAATAGAGCAGCGTTTCATATCTAAGCAGGCTGGAACTCAAGGTTAATGATTTTGCGAGTCGTTAAGTGTTCGCAATGAGCAAAATAATGCTTCATTTTGTTGCTGAGTGGGGCGCTTTGATTGCCTGCCCTGGCTTGATTTTCTTTTTGGTTGGCTCGATAGAGCCGAAATCCTGGCTTCTTTTCGCGGTATGCAAATATCTTGTTAGTGGCGTATCGCACTATTGGAATCAGTAGAATTTATTCCTCGTTTCCTTATCCAGTCTGTGCTTCCGCCGGGCTTGTCAATCAGTTCGATGCCTCTGGCTCTGAGTTGATCACGGATCCGGTCTGCTTCGTTGAAATCCCGAGCTGTTTTTGCCTCTTTGCGCGCTGTGATCGCTGACTCGATGGCGTCTTGATCTAGACCCTGGGCACCATCTTGAGCGGACTGTCCCTGCTCTTCCATCTGCAGGCCCAGTACGTCAGCTAGCTCAACCAGCAACTGCCAGCGGCTGATCATTGTGCTCTGCTCCTTTGCTGTTAGGTCTGCAGAATCTCCACGTTCAAGGCGATTGGCCAGGGATCTCAGTGGTTTGGCCAGTTCAAACAGCACCGCTAAAGCCGCTGATGTGTTCAGGTCCTCGTCCATGGCATTGACGAACCGTTCACGGGTCTCAGCCAAGGCCGCCTGATCGCCGCCAACCCCAGCGCCTAAGGCTCCATCTTGCATGGGTGGGCTTGTGGACAAGCCAAGTTTGTCTGCATGGTTGATGCCGATCGCCAGCGCGTTGTTGAGACCTTTCCAGCCGCTTGCTGAGGCTTGAAGGGCTTCGTCGGTGAAGTCCAGTGGTTTGCGGTAGTGGGCCTGCAACACAAACAAACGCAGTGTCATCGCCGAGACGCCATCCTCCAGCAGGGCTCGGATTGTGGTGAAGTTGCCGAGGGACTTGCTCATCTTCTGCCCGCCGACATTGACCATGCCGTTGTGCAGCCAGAAACGAGCTAGCTCCTTTCCTGTAGCGGCTTCCGACTGGGCGATCTCATTTTCGTGGTGGGGGAAGACCAGATCACCTCCACCCAGATGAATATCGATGGTCTCTCCAAGCTCCTGTTGCACCATCGCTGAGCATTCGATATGCCAGCCAGGTCGACCATCCCCCCAGGGGGATGGAAAGCTGGGTTCTCCTGTTTTTGCACCTTTCCAGAGGGCGAAATCAAAGGGATGTTGCTTGCGGGCTGCTTCTGCGTCTGCTACACGACCCTCGGCATTTTTCTGTTGCTCACTGAGGTCTCGGCCACTGAGCTTGCCATAGCCGGCATGCTTCATCACAGCGAAATAGACATCGCCTTCGCTGGAGTAGGCCGCGCCGCGGGCTTCCAGTTCAGTGATCAGCGCTCGGATGCCATTCAGGCATTGCGTGGCGCGGGGCATGCTGTCTGGTCTGAGGATGCCGAGGGCGTCCATGTCCTGATGGAAGGCCTCAATGTTGCGCTCACTCACTTCCTTCATCGAGGAGCCTTCCTCTGAAGCGCGCTGCAGGATCTTGTCGTCGATATCGGTGAAATTCTGCACAAAGGTCACCGCAAAGCCCCGCCAGATCAGATAGCGACGCAGTACGTCCCAAACGATGTAACTGCGGGCATGGCCGAGGTGACAGAGGTCATAAACCGTGACGCCGCAGCAGTAGATACTGACTTTCCCCTCCTCCCGGGGGGAAAAGGGTTCCAAACGGCGGCTGAGGGTGTTGGTGAGCCGCAGAGACATGGCAGAACCGTTAGATGAACTGGCTGTTAAGGGAACGTGTTGCGAAGGCCCAACGCAAGTCAACAAAACTGCTCGAGGCAGCAGGCCATCCCTCAAAAGGAGGACACCAATGAGGCTAAGGCAACGCTTGCGAGCTCCTTGAGAGTCCCTTTCGGGGCTCAATCGGTTGGTATAGCTATGAGCACAGTTTCTAAAGCTCTAAATCATCTTGCCCAAAAGAAATTTTTGACGACAAGCCTTGAGGCCCTTAGGCGCATGATCTTTGAGGACCTTTGCAAAGAAGCCACTTCTCAGCAGGCAAGAACTTTGAGGCATTCAGTTTTTCGCCAGCCTCTTGGCGTGGCGTTGTGAGTTGGTGATTTAAGTCAAGGCTTGCGGAGATCTCTCAGATTGATCTAAGGCTTGGCCTGCAGGAGATTTCCGTTGAACGGAAATGCTTTCCAATGGATTTTATTAGGGGCTTATGAAAATTTTTGATCTGGCTTGCTCTTACGTATTTTGAATTTGGATTGCTGTTATTGGTTTTTGCTTGATGAATGATTATTCTTGGCTATAATAATTACATATAGCTTTTGTTCCCATGATTGGTGCTGTTAAGGGTGACGATATGGACGTGGTGATCACCTCTGCAGATCCTTCAGTGACGGATACGACCAACAACCCCGGAAGAGGCGGAGTTCATCCTGTGCTGCCACCCGACGAGCAGAGTGGCGGCAGCGGGTCTACGGGGTCAGGTTCTACGGCAACGGATACGACCAATAACCCCGAAAGAGGCGGAGTGCTTCCTGTGCTGCCACCCGATGAGCAGAGCGGCGGCAGCGGGTCTACGGGGTCAGGTTCTACGGCAACGGATACGACCAACAACCCCGGAAGAGGCGGAATTCTTCCTGTGGAACCGATTTGCCAGAATGAAAGTACCCCGACTGCAGAT
>MPLX02344092.1_pt1 | contig 13237 bp, 14 predicted proteins | sample 1617341 | NCBI WGS metagenome assembly MPLX02 (sample SAMN05944804, study PRJNA350692) | marine metagenome | biome: marine; feature: ODZ; material: water; isolation source: 120 m water sample filtered on 0.2 um supor filter | place: Pacific Ocean | collected 2012-04-08 | depth 120m m | reverse complement strand
CTCAATGGTGACAAGCTCAAGGCGATTATTATCTGCCCATCCAATCCGTTCATCAGCATCGACCCAATCCTCGCCCTGCCAGGTGTTTGCCAAGCGCTGCGCGACAACGGCGCACCAGTTGTGGCTATTTCCCCAATCATCAATGGTCAGGCAATAAAGGGACCGACCGCAAAAATGATGGCCGAGCTCGGCCTGCCGGTGGATTCCGCCGGTATTGCAATGCATTACGGTAATTTAATTGACGCACTTGTTGTTGATCACAGTGATAGCGCCCGATTGCCGGATACCGGGCCGCGAATTTTTCGTGCAGCGACCCTGATGCACTCCGAAGCTGACAAACGGGCTCTCGCCGGGGAGGTTTTGAGTATTGCCAAATCGTTAGGCACGAATTGCTGAGAAACCCGTAGAAAATAACCGAGGCTGCAACTGGGCCGCTCGACACGACTTGAGTTTCCACATATATTGTCGCCCGCGAATATCAGCAAGGTGCTTACCGCTTTGAAGTCGATAGTGTCCGGGCCAATAATGATTTTGGATACCCCCGATCGCCCTTTCGGACTCAGGAGTTACCGAGCCCAAATGAATTCATTGACCAAAACCGCAACAGGTTAACGATATGCCGAACATTTCAGATATCAGCGTGATGTTGTTCCCATGGGGTGCCCAGAAAACTTCTGTTAATGAGATCGTCGAGATTGCCAAGTTGGCTGAAGACATCGGGTTTTATTCGGCGACCATGCCCACGCACATGACCATGGCGCCAGGTTGGCTGTTCGAGACCTTTCCTAATCAGGACGTACTTGATGCACTAGCACTAGCGCCGGTAATTGCCGCTGCTACATCACGGATTAAGATCGGTTTCAATTCAATACTCCCACCGTTACTGCCGCCTTACCAGTGGGCCAAATACCTGGCAACGCTGGATGTCATCTCTGATGGGCGGTTGATTGCAGGAATGGCCATGGGATGGTGGGAGGAGGATTTCACTTCCGTAGGGGTGGATCGAAAAATGCGCGGCAAGCAGTTTGATGAGCAGTTGGAAGTCATTACTCGCTTATGGCAAGAAGACCGGGTCAACTTTGCAGGCGACCACTACCAGCTGGCTGATATCCCGCTTGAACCCAAACCGATACAAAAACCCTACCCTCCTATCTGGATTGGTGGTGGGGTCAAGTCAATCTGGCGTGCTGCACGCTATGGTGAGTGCATCCTGGCATTCTGGCTGAATGAGGACGAAGTCAGGGACCAGTGGGTTCCAAAACTCAAAGAGGAGGGGGCCAAGTATGGCACCGATCCGAAGCTAGCCAGCTTTACCTTCGCTTATGTCGCCGACAGCCAGAGTGACCTGGAAGCATACGCGCCAAAATTGAAAACGGCTGTAGCGTTTAATCAACCCGATATCGATCCTCGCCGAGTAACCATTGCGGGATCACCCGAAGCCTGTGCTGAACAAATCCGGTTGCTGCATGCAGCAGGCATCTGGCACTTCGTAGTTGAATTTCAGTTCCATGGGTTGGAGACCCCGAGTTTTGCCATGAAACAGATGGAAAAATTCGCTAAAGAGGTCGCGCCACTGCTCTGACCTGAAATAGCTGTACCGCGTACCGGATACCACTGCTACAGCTGATGTCCGCAGTGCTGTTGTGGCTAACAGAGCACCTTCGTCGCCATCGAAACCGTTCTTAACCGGCGCGTAGCGGGCGAGCGTCAGTCCCAGCGGTCATCGCACACCCGGACCATACCGTCTTCGATGCGCACTGGGAAAATGTGCAGCGACTCATAGGCGGGTGGCGACAGGACCTCGCCTGTTCGCAGGCAGAAACGTGCGCCATGGCGGGGACATTCTATCGCCCCCTCCACGATACAACCCTCGGATATCTCACCACCATCGTGCGTGCACAGGTCTTCAATGGCCACGATATCATCCCCGACGCGTGCCAGTACCACCGTCCCGTCATCGAGGTCGACTACCAGCGGCGTGTCTGCCAGAACCTCGTCCGCCCGTGCCACACTGACCCACTCTCCCACTTAGAATAATCCCAGTTCGAGGCGAGCCGCCTCGCTCATGACCTCGGGACCCCATGGCGGATCCCAAACCAGATCAACGACTACGGTCGCAACGCCATCCACGCCGCGCGCCGCGTTCTCAACTTCACCGGGAAGCGAACCCGCCACGGGACACATGGGTGAGGTCAGAGTCATGTCGATGGCAACGTGGTTTTCGGTATTGATATCGATCCGGTAGATCAGCCCCAGGTCATAAATGTTCAAGGGAATCTCAGGATCGTAGACTCCGCGTACACCACTGATCACGCGCTCCAACAGCGTTTCATCTGCCGCCGCTGAGTGCAGATTAACCGAAGGGGGATTGTCCCCGACGGGCCGCGTGGCTGAGCTATCAGAATTAGCGGCCCGCTCGGCAATATCCGCCGATAGTTCGGCTGATTCTTGTGCTTCTGTCGTATCTTTCATTGTCTTTGTGTCGCGCCGATTATCGGTATCCTTTTACTCCGTTGTGACCTGTTCGCCGTGGCTGTGCAATGCCGATTGCATCGTATGCCAGGCAAGCGTCGCGCACTTGACCCGGGCCGGGTAATCCCGCACCCCACTCAAGACTTCGAGCTTGGATAAATCCAACCCGGCCGTCTGTGCTGGCGTCTCACCGGTCGCCATCGCATGAAAAGCCCTGAAGTAACTATCCGCCTGCTCCAAAGAGAGCCCCTTCAGAGTTTCTGTCATGATCGATGCCGATGCCGTCGAGATCGCACAGCCACGGCCCTCAAAATGCACAGCCGTGATCCGTCCGTTCTCATCCAGCGACAGGTACACGGCCAGTTCATCACCACACAGAGGGTTTACACCCTGCGCCTGGTGCGTCGGCTGATCCAACTTGCCGAAATTACGCGGATTGCGGTTGTGATCAAAGATCACTTCCTGATAGAGGTCTCGTAAATCGCTCATCGGGCGAACAAAGCCTGTGCTTGGTCAATAGCGCAGAACAGCGCATCGATATCCTCCATCGTATTGTACAGGCCGAAAGAGGCACGGGCGGTTGCTGACACATTGAAAAACTGCATCACCGGCATGGCACAATGATGACCGGTGCGAATCGCCACCCCGGCAGAATCCAGAATCGTACCCACATCGTGCGGGTGGATTCCATCGAGCTCGAACGACAGGATGGCTGCCTTGTCCGAGGCGGTGCCGATAATCCGCATGCCGGGCTGGGCCTGTGCCTTGTCCGTTGCCCGGATCAGTAGCATGTGTTCGTGGGCCGCAATGGCATCCAGGCCAATCTGGCCCAGGTAATCGATGGCAGCGGCCAAGCCCACTGCGCCGGCGATGTGGGGAGTACCGGCCTCGAACTTGTAAGGCAATGTATTCCAGGTCGAACCCTCGAAACTGACCGTGCGGATCATATCGCCGCCACCCTGCCAGGGCGGCATGCTCTCAAGCAACGCCTCGCGACCATACAGCACGCCGATCCCGGTTGGCCCATAGAGTTTGTGTCCGGAAAAAGCAAAAAAATCGCATTCCAGCGCCTGGACATCGACCGGTCCATGCGCTACCGACTGGGCGCCATCTACCACGACCACAGCACCGACCGCGTGTGCACGCTGGATCAACTCGCGAACCGGGTTGATGGTGCCTAAGGCATTGGAGACATGGGTCAGCGCGACGATGCGGGTATTTTCACAGAGCAACGCGGTGAAATCAGTCTCCAGCAACTCGCCATCCAGATTCATGGGTGCGACTTTGAGCGTCGCGCCGGTTTGCTCACAAAGCAGCTGCCAGGGCACGATATTGGCATGGTGTTCCATCGCGCTCACCAGAATCTCATCGGTATTTTTCAGCACCGATCTTCCATAACTCTGGGCGACTAGATTGATCGCCTCGGTGGTGCCGCGGGTGAAAATCACCTCGGCACAGGAGGTGGCATTGATCAAAGATCGGACCTGCTCTCGGGCATGGTCAAAACGATCGCTGGCACGCTGGCTCAACTGGTGCACACCGCGATGTACATTGGCATTATCGCGGCGATAAAAATCTGTCACGGCATCAATTACCGCTCGGGGTTTCTGCGTGGTCGCGCCATTATCCAGGTAAACCAGCGGGTGACCATTTACCGGTTGGTCCAGTGCCGGAAAGTCGGCACGTAATGCCCATGGATCCAGCACCGGCACTGGCTCAGAGACCGTAGCGACACTCATCATGATTCAGAATCTCTCAACTCACCAAGAGACAGGTGTTCGGCTGACTGGGATTCGAGGTAAGTACGCAGAGCTGGCGGTTCTACCCGATCAAGCACATCGGCAGCAAAAGCCTGGGTCAGCATACGCCGGGCAGTTTCGCGGCCGATGCCACGGGAGACAAGATAAAACACCGCGGTCTCATCCAGTTGTCCGACTGTCGCCCCGTGGGCGCACTTGACGTCATCGGCATAAATCTCAAGTTGTGGTTTAGTATCTACCTCGGCATCTGCTGAGAGCAACAGGTTCTGATTGCTCTGCATTGAATCGGTTTTTTGTGCCCCGGGCTGCACCACGATCCGGCCATGGAACACCGCACGCGCTCGGTCACCCAGCACGCCCTTGTATTGCTCTTGGCTGGTGCAATGCGGCGCGTTGTGCACAATATGGGTGTGGTTGTCTACGTGGCGGCGACCGAAAGCCAGATACAAGCCATCCAGGCTGACAGTCGCACCCTCCTTGTCCAGGCTGATCCTGGCATCATTGCGCACCAGTGAGCCTCCGGTTGTCACAGTGGTGGCCTTGAGTTGCGCCGAACGCCCCAGCTTCCCAAACACACCGCCGACATGAAAACTGCGTTCACTGGTCTGCTGCAGGCCGTGATAATTCAGGCGGGCGTTTGCGGCAAGAATCAGTTCCGATACCGAATTGGTCAGCGCTCTTTCACCCGACAGCGACACATGTCGTTCGATCACCGTGGCCTTGCTGCCCGCACCTAGCACGATCAGGTTACGCGGCAAACTGAGGTACCCTTCGCCACTGCAACCCGAAACGAACAACAGTTCTATAGGTTTTTCGATGAGCGTGCCAGCAGCGATTTCGACAAACGCGCCATCGCCAACAAAGGCCGAATTCATGGCCGCAAAACCATGCGGAATCGGCCCCAGGGCACTACCCAGCTTAGCCGCTAAAGGCTCCGGATCATGCGCCAACGCCGCGCCAAGACCCAGGATTTTGACACCATCAGGCAGGTCACCGACCTGAGAGCATTGCGGCACCCAGAATCCGTCGGCAAATACCAGTCGCCAGGCATCGAGCCCATCTATCAGGGTCTGGCTGATGAAATCGGCCGGGCACGGCGCACCCGATGTGGCGGGGGTAAACGTCGAACGGGTAATTGGCCGAATGGAGGTGTATTTCCAGTCCTCGTCCCGCTGGCTGGGCAGGCCGTGGCGGGAAAGTGCCTCTAATGCCTGTGCCCGGCTGGCATCCAGCAACGGTGTTCCGAACGCAGGCAGTGTCGAAACTTGCTCGCGCTGGGCGGCCACATAGACAGCAGCGTTAGCAGCACCGGTATTCACGCTGTTGGGGCCGCACCACTACCCGCTGATTCTATCCAGCCGTAGCCGTGCGCTTCGAGTTCTTGCGCCAACTGCTTTTCTCCCGAGCGAACGATACGGCCACCGGCCAAAACATGTACCCGGTCGGGCACAATGTAATCAAGCAGTCGCTGGTAATGCGTAACCAGGATCACTGATCGATCAGCGGTACGCAATGCATTAACACCCCCAGCCACGATCTTCAGCGCATCGATATCCAGTCCAGAATCCGTTTCGTCAAGCACAGCGAGACGGGGCTCCAGCATTGCCATCTGGAAAATCTCATTGCGCTTTTTTTCACCGCCGGAAAAACCTTCGTTTACCGAACGATAGAGAAACTCTTCTTTCATCTGCACCAGTTGGAGTTTCTCGCGTACCAGTTTCAGAAAATCCATCGCGTCTAGTTCTGTTTCGCCGCGATGTTTGCGCGCCGCATTCAACGCCTCCTTAAGCAGGTAAACATTGGCGACACCAGGGATTTCTACCGGGTACTGAAACGCAAGAAAAACACCTTCTCGGGCGCGCTTCTCCGGGGCCAATGCCAACAGATCCTGACCAAGAAAGTCCACGGTACCGCCAGTTACGTCGTAACCGTCACGACCTGCAATCACATTGGCCAGGGTGCTCTTTCCGGAGCCGTTGGGGCCCATGATGGCGTGCACCTCACCAGGCCCCACCTCCAGATCCAGGCCCTTGAGTATGGCTTTGCCGTCAACCGAAGCGGCCAATTTACTTATCTTCAACATATCGTTGTCATTTTCTCCACGTATCGAATTCAGGGAATGATGCGCACAAAGTCATGGCCGTCAGACCGGCCACAAGCGATCAGCCCACGGCGCCTTCCAGGCTGATGCCGAGCAATTTCTGGGCCTCGACTGCAAATTCCATTGGCAACTCGCGAAATACTTCTTTGCAAAAGCCATTCACAATCATGGATACCGCGTCTTCTTCAGAAAGTCCGCGCTGACGACAGTAGAACAACTGGTCCTCTCCAATCTTGGAAGTCGTGGCTTCGTGCTCGACAATCGCCGTGGGATTTTTCACTTCCAGATAAGGGAAAGTATGCGCGCCACAGCGATCCCCCATCAACAGAGAATCACACTGTGAGTAGTTACGCGCGTTCTGCGCTCCCTTGAGCACTTTGACCAGACCACGATAGGCGTTCTGCCCACGACCCGCAGAGATGCCTTTTGAGATAATGGTGCTGGAGGTGTTCCGGCCAATGTGAATCATCTTCGTACCGGTATCCGCCTGCTGACAGTTATTGGTCAGCGCGACAGAATAAAACTCGCCCACGGACGCATCGCCCTCAAGCAGGACGCTTGGATACTTCCAGGTAATAGCCGAGCCGGTTTCAACCTGGGTCCATGAGATCTTGGCATTGTCTCCACGACAGGCGCCCCGTTTAGTGACGAAGTTATAGATCCCACCACGACCTTCCTCGTCACCCGGGTACCAGTTCTGAACCGTGGAATACTTGATCTCAGCATCTTTGAGTGCAACCAGTTCAACCACAGCGGCGTGCAACTGGTTCTCGTCACGCATCGGCGCCGTACATCCCTCAAGGTAACTGACATAGCTGCCCTCATCCGCCACAATCAAAGTACGCTCAAACTGACCGGTGTTCATCGCATTGATTCGAAAGTAAGTCGAGAGTTCCATCGGGCAGCGCACACCTTTGGGTATGTAGACAAAAGACCCTTCGGTAAATACTGCTGAATTCAAAGCCGCATAAAAATTGTCAGCCGGGGGCACCACGGACCCCAAGTACTGACGGACCAACTCCGGGTGGTTTGCCAAGGCCTCAGACAAGGGGCAAAAAATCACCCCGACTTTGGCCAGCTTGTCCTTAAAAGTGGTTGCTACCGAAACACTGTCAAATACTGCATCGACAGCGACTCCCGCCAATGCCTTTTGCTCTTCCAGTGGGATGCCCAGCTTGTTGTAGGTTTCCAGTAATTTGGGATCTACTTCATCCAGGCTCTGGGGCCGGTCTTCGTCCTTTTTTGGTGCGGAGTAGTAACTGATCGCCTGAAAATCAATCGGGGCATGCTGAACCTGAGCCCAGTTCGGTTGCGCCATCTGCTGCCAGCGGCCAAAAGCTTCCAGGCGCCACTGAAGAATAAACTCAGGCTCGGCTTTTTTCGCTGAAAGAAAGCGAATGACATCTTCATCCAGCCCGGGTGGGAGGGTCTCTGCTTCGATATCGGTGACGAAGCCTTCCTTGTAGTCCCGACCGACCAACTCACCCAGATCTGTAACTGCCGACGTCATGGTGCTCGTCCGCTTGCAAGAATAAGCGGGCTCAATTGCTGGCACTGACCATGGTATCTGCCTCAACCACTACCGTTTTGAGGCGCCCCGAGCGCAGACCCTGGCGCACGACTTCCTGACGTTCGGCAACCGCGATGACATCAGGCCGGCGCACCAGCTCACCCAGAGAAATTCCGTTCAGAAATTCAAACAGTTTGTCGCTCAACTCAGTCCACAAATCGTGAGTCAGACATTTTGCGCCATCCTGACAATTAGCATCACCCCCACAGCGGGTCATATCGGCTTTCTCGTCTACAGCCAGGATAATCGCTGCGATCGAAATCATATCGACATCCTTTGCCAGACGATAGCCACCGCCCGGACCTCGAGTGCCACGGACCAGGCCGGCACGCCTTAATCGTGCGAAAAGCTGTTCCAGGTACGACAGGGATATCTCCTGATTCAAAGCGATATCCTGCAGCGTGACGGGACGCCGACCCTCTTGCAACGCTAGATCCAACATAGCGGTCACCGCATAGCGGCCTTTCGTAGTTAGACGCATATCTGTTATCTCCTATACCATTGATAAAAATACAGAAAATCTGGTTACCCGGTAAATGCACCTCAACAGGATGAATCTTCCGAGAACACTTTATCTCCCCATTTGTATTATAGGGGTCGAAACGTGAAAACCAAGTAAAATAATCGGTATTTAGTCATCGCCCGATAGCCCAAAACGATCAAATACAAAACTAAGGCGGCTTTTTCTGTTTTATCTGCGCCGTAGCGTAAAAAATCCAACCAATAAGGCACCGGCCACCCCGAGCGCCCCGGCAATCAGGTCGCCCATTGCACCAAAAAAGTGTGGTTGGGGTGCAAGCCGCAATACGATCGCACTTAGCAGCAGCGCCGCTCCCAGCGTTAGGCCATCTCGCTGGCGGGTACGCCGGTGCAGATCGCGCTCTAGTGCCTCAATCTGCGCATTATGACGTGCAGCACTAATTCCCGGTTCGCCGTCGCGCTGGCGGCGCAGCAGTTCGTGGATCAACCCGGGCAGTTCAGGCAATAAAGGCAAGATCGTGGGTAATTCGCGGCGAAGCACCTTGGCCAGAGCTCGCGGTCCAACCTGCTCTCGCATCCACCGCTCTAAAAAAGGCTTTGCGGTCTCCCATAAATCCAGTTGCGGATAAAGTTGCCGGCCCAATCCCTCAATATTAAGCAGAGTTTTCTGCAGCAGTATCAGTTGCGGCTGCACCGGCATATCGAAGCGCCGGGCGACCTGGAACAAGCGCAGCACCAGATGACCAAATGAGATCTCGCTGATTGGCCGAGCGAAAATCGGCTCGCAAACTGTGCGCACAGCTGCCTCAAACTCCTCGGGGCGCGTCGAAGCCGGCACCCAACCCGCCCGCAGGTGCGCCATGGCCACCGCCCGGTAATCCCGGTTGAAAAAAGCGAGCAGATTCTCCGCGAGGTAACGCTTATCCGCATCGGCCAGCGTGCCCATGATACCGAAATCTACTGCCCGGTACTGCCCCTGGTCACTGACAAAAATGTTGCCCGGGTGCATATCGGCGTGGAAAAAACCATCGCGAAAGGCTTGGGTAAAAAAGATCTCCACGCCATTATGGGCCAGCTTACGCAGGTCCACGCCCGCCGCACGGATCGCCTCGATATCGCGTATGGGAATCCCCTCAATACGCTCCATCACCAGCACCTCACGACAACTGTGATCCCAGAAAACCTGCGGCACGTAGATCATCGGGGAGTCCAAGAAATTGCTGCGCAACTGGCTGGCATTTGCCCCCTCGCGCATCATGTCGAGTTCATCGTGGATGGTCTTGTCGTAGTCATCCACTATCTCAAGCGGACGCAACCGCTTAGCGTCAGGCCAGTGTTTCTCGGCCAGTTGTGCCAACTGATGAAGCAGCGCCAGATCTTCCTCGATCACTTTCTCGATACCTGGTCGTAGCACCTTGACCACCACCGCAGTGCCATCTTTCAGCACAGCACCGTGCACCTGTGCCACCGACGCCGATGCCAATGGCTCTATATCAAAACTGGCAAAATGCTCGCGAATGGGTGCTCCCAGGGCGCGCTCGATTACGGCGCGCGCGGTATCGCCAGGAAATGCTGGCACATCGTCCTGAAGCCGAGTGAGCTCGGCAGCGATATCTGGCGGAATGAGGTCTGGACGGGTTGAGAGTACCTGGCCAAATTTGACAAAAATCGGGCCCAGTTCTTCCAAGGCTTCACGCAAACGCTGGCCGCGTTCGGCAGTTCGGCTGCGAAACCAGTAGCCCGGCAGCAAAAATAGAACGAAACGATAGGGTCGAAACAAATGAAGCGCGAATACGAACTCATCGAGCCTATGACGCACCAAAACACGGACGATACGCAGCAATCGCCAGGTACTGTTTCGCATCAGACGCTACTCGGTTTGCCCAAACTTGAGAGGCGATCTATCCGCTGGTGTAGCCGCGCTGCATCGTCCCGCAGTCGGTCCAGATCAGAGATAAAGCGATCCGTGCGTAGCCGACTGGCCAGCAGGCGGGTCTCCTCGACCAGCGTTTCGGCTATACCGGCCGCCCCCGAATCGGTTATCTCTGCCGTCCAGTCCCCGAGCAACCGGGCCCCGTTCGCAGCTTTGCGGGCCAGCGTATCACCTAGAACCTGGGCCAAGGCCTCCTCCCCATCAAAGTCCAGAACCCCCAGCAGGGACTTCAGATTGGAAATGGCTTCGGCATCGCCTTCGATCGTCACAGCACCATCGCGAAAAAGTGCAGGATCCGGGCCAAAGCGCAGCATCCGCAGAAAAGCCCCGGGGGTACCCGATACCGAGACATCTGCGGGCTCCTGTGGTGCAGCAACTATCAGCACTTGCCCCTGGCACACTGAGACAGTGTGGGTGTAACCAAGTCCTTTCACCGATACGGCAATAACGCACCCGTTCAGGGCTCGCAACTCGGGTAAGGCGCCGGAATCCCGGATCACCTGGTTCAGAGTCGTCTCAAGGTAGAGTTGCAAGGGATCAATTAGCACGATGTACGCTCTCAGTAGCGAAAGCCGATGTGCACCGCCACAATGCCGCCATTGAGGTTATGGTAACTGACATCCTCAAGGCCGCTCTCGCGCATCATCTCGCTTAGTTGATCCTGACCCGGGTGACGCCGGATCGACTCAACCAGATAACGGTAACTGGCTTCGTCACCGGTCACGATTCGACCCAATGGTGGGATCACCCTGAAGGAAAAAATATCGTAAGCCCGGGACAACAACCCGGATACTGGGTGTGAGAACTCCAGAATCATCACCCGACCACCGGGTCGAAGCATGCGCGCCATCGAGGCCAGCGCTTTGGGAATACGGGTAACATTACGCAGACCAAAAGCAATGCTGACACAATCAAACTGGTGCGGAGCAAAGGGTAGTGCTTCAGCGTCAGCCAACAACATATCCACATTGGCACCAATACCTTTGTCGATCAGTCGCTCGCGGCCGCGCTCCAGCATGGCCGGGTTAATATCCGTCATCACCACGCGGCCGGACTCACCGACCTGCCGCGAAAATCGTGCACTCATGTCACCGCTACCGGCCGCCACATCCAGCACTCGTTGTCCAGAGCGCACGCTGCTGCGCGCGAGCGCAAAATCTTTCCACCAGCGATGTGTTCCTAACGACATCAGGTCGTTCATCAGATCGTAACGATCGGCTACTGATTTAAAAACTTCGCCGACCCGTGCGGCTTTTTCAGCAGGGTCAACGGGAGTGAAACCAAAGTGTGTCGCCTTCTCGCTCATAGTGACAGTGGCGCGCAGTTACGCCCTCAGGATACGGCTTTGCGCTGGTATCCCGCCTTGGCCAGTTCCTCGAGATACGCCTGCCAGTAATCTTCCTGGTGCATTCCCAGATCATGCAGTGTCTCCCAGGAGTAGATACCGGTGTTATGACCGTCGTCAAAGTGCAGTTTGACAGCATAGGCGCCGATTGCCTCCACCTGGGTGATATTGACGGCTTCCTTCCCGGTTTGCAGCACCTCCTGTCCGGGGCCGTGGCCACGCACTTCGGCGGAGGGGGAATACACCCGCAAATACTCACAGGAGAGGTTGTAATGGCTGTCATCCTCGAAGACGACTTCGAGTGCGCGGGAACGCTGGTGCAAGACGATGCGGGTAGGGCGGGGAAGGGATGTCATAGGTGCTGGGTTAGCCAATAAAAGAGAAGAGGGAAGGGCCAGGAACCGTCCTACACCGACCGGGTTTGGGACAAAGTTATTGCTCACACATCAAGGCAGCCACTTCCTCGGCGAAATAAGTCAGGATCGCGTCGGCCCCAGCACGTTTGAAGGCAATCAGGGATTCCAGTACTACCGCCTCGCGGGCCAGCCAGCCGTTCTGTGCCGCAGCACAGAGCATCGCATACTCACCGCTTACCTGGTAAACAAACGTCGGTACACCCAACTCCTGCTTGACCCGCTGCACCACATCCAGATAGGGCATGCCCGGCTTGACCATAACCATATCAGCCCCCTCGGCGAGATCAAGTTCAACCTCGCGCAAGGCCTCGTCGGTATTGCCCGGATCAATCTGGTAGGTGTATTTGTCGCCGCCGGCCAGATTAGCCGCTGAGCCTACGGCATCGCGAAATGGGCCGTAAAAAGACGAAGCGTATTTTGCGGAATAGGCAAGAATACGCGTATTCACCTGACCCGCTTCCTCCAGCGCTTGGCGAATCGCACCGATGCGCCCATCCATCATGTCTGAAGGGGCAACTACCTGGGCACCTGCGCGGGCATGGCACAGGGCTTGCTGAGCCAGTGTCACCACAGTCTGATCATTGGTGACGTATCCCTCATCATCCAACAGACCATCCTGACCGTGGCTGGTATAAGGATCGAGTGCGACATCGGTGATGACGCCCATGTTCGGAACCTGCGCCCGCAGGGCGCTAACCGCTTGGGGCACCAGCCCTTCGGGATTGAAAGCTTCTTTTGCATCAAGGGTCTTGTGCTGAGCCTCAATTACCGGGAAAAGCGCGACCGCCTTGATCCCGAGGATATCAAGCCGTTTCGCCCGCTCGATCAGCAGATCAACACTGAGTCTTTCGACTCCGGGCATGGACGGTACTGCCTGACGTACACCAGTACCCTCGCAGACAAAAACCGGCTGGATCAGATCATCCACGGACAACCGGGATTCGCGTACCAGAGCCCGACTGAACGGGTCTTTCCGTAAACGCCGCATCCGCAGGGCAGGATATGCAGTCATGGCGTAGTCCTGTTAGCGACGACCCGCTTGGGCGCTACGTTTCTTGGCCGGGGCTTTTTTCGCAGCCGTCTTTTTCGCCGGGGCTTTTTTCGCTGGCGTCTTTTTGGCCGGGGCTTTTTTCGCTACCGTCTTCTTGGCCGGGGCTTTT
>MPLX02138395.1_pt1 | contig 13244 bp, 12 predicted proteins | sample 1617341 | NCBI WGS metagenome assembly MPLX02 (sample SAMN05944804, study PRJNA350692) | marine metagenome | biome: marine; feature: ODZ; material: water; isolation source: 120 m water sample filtered on 0.2 um supor filter | place: Pacific Ocean | collected 2012-04-08 | depth 120m m | reverse complement strand
TTTCTAAGTGTTCAGGAGCATATTGATCGCTAATAGTCGCAATTTCTTCATCAGTATCACAAAGAACCACTTCACCGTAATCTTTCCAAGCAGCTTCCGAACTAGTTCTTGGCAACTCAGGAAGTTCTGCAATTAATTCAGGAACTCTTTTAATTACTTTATCTGCTAATTCTTTACTTGTTGTAAATAACCATGCCGGAGAATTATATCCATGTTCTGCCTGACCTACTAAATCAACAGCAACTATTTCAGGATCTGCATTTTTGTCAGCTATAATTGCTATTTCAGTTGGACCTGCAAACAAATCTATTCCAACTTTTCCAAATAAAATTCTTTTTGCCTCAGCAACAAATTGATTTCCAGGACCAATCAATATATCTGCAGGTGCATTTCCAAATAAACCATTTGTCATTGCTGCAATAGCTTGGACACCACCTAAATTCATAATTACACCAGCCCCACAAAGATCCGCTGTGTAAACAATAGTCGGGTGAACACCAACTCCAGGTTTCGGTGAGCTGCATACTAAAATATTTTTTACTCCTGCAACTTTAGCTGTAGTTACACTCATAACAGCTGAAGCTATGTGAGCATATCTTCCTGCAGGAACGTAACATCCGGCGGTATTTACTGGGATTAGTTTTTGTCCAGCAAATAAACCTTTGGACAATTCTACTTCAAAATCCTGACCATAGTTTTTTAATTGAGCTTCAGCAAACTTTCTAACTCTTTCATGTGAAAACTGCACATCATCTTTAGTTTTTTGGTCTAAGTTTTTTTTAATTTCTTCTATTTTTTCTTTTGAAACTACTACATCACCTTCAAATTTATCAAATTTTTTTGAAAGTTCTCTGCACCCATCTTCTTTTGTTTTTTCAATATCTTTAAGTATGTTTTCTACAATTTCTCTAGTTTTAGTGTCATCAGTAGAAGAAGTTTTTGGTGATTTTTTTAAATACTGAATTGTCATTATTTTCTTTTTTTGATTAGATTAATTAAATGATAAATGTTTATTTTTCAATAACGAATTAATCTAAAGCTACAACTGCAGCTGCCATTGAAGCTAATCTTGCTGGTGCATCATCAGATCTACTAGTAATAACAACAGGAACTTTACCACCTACCACCACTCCTGCGGCACAAGCACCCGTAAAATATATCATCATTTTGACTAAAGCATTACCTGTTTCAACACTTGGAACTAATAAAACATCTGCATCACCAGCAACGATATTATTAATTCCTTTTATTCCAGCAGATTTTTTAGAGATGCTATTATCAAATGCAAGAGGACCGAAAACATCAGCATTCAATTTTTCTTTTATTGCTAAATCGGTTATTTCTCTGGCGTCAAGAGAACTTTGTACACTATCTAATACTTCTTCAGTTGCAGATAGTACTGATACTTTGGGTCTTTCAATGCCGATACGATTACTGAAATTAATTACATTTTTTAAAATATGCATTTTAGTTTTTACATTCGGCATAACATTTAAAACTCCATCAGTAATAATTAATGGCTTGTCATCTTTATCCAAAGTCATGTGCCAAATGTGACTCAATCTTGTTTTTCCAAGCAAATTATATTCTCTTTTTACAAATTCCTTCATTAAAACATCTGTATGGATATGCCCTTTAACAATTATTTTTATTTTTCCTTCAGAAGCTAATTTTGCTGCAATTTTAGCTGTATTATTCTCAACAGGCTCATGAATTATTTCAAAATTTGAAATATCAAATTTTAAATCGTTTGCACATTTTTCAATTTCTGATTTATCACCAATAAAAACAGGTGTAATTAAATTTTCATTCACTGCATCCATTACAGATAGCATTGGAAGTGGTTTCCCAGCATTTACAATACCAGCAGTTACACCTTTTTTTTTGTGCGCAACATCTAGTAAATTATTTGGACAAACTATTTCTTTATCTGAAAGCATTAATTATTCTAATTCTTTTTTGTATATTAGTTGAAGTGTATATAGTAAGTTAATATGGCATAAAATGGAAATCGTAACAAAAATTGCACCTATAGCTTTAGCTTTAATAATGTTAGGCCTAGGTTTAGGGTTAACAATTCAGGATTTTACAAGAGTAGCAAAACAGCCCAAAGATTTTTTAGTTGGGTTAATTTGTCAGTTAATTTTACTTCCAATTATAGCATTTATTTTAATTAAAATATTCAATACTCCTATGGAATTAGCTTTGGGAGTTATGATCATAGCTGCAGCACCAGGAGGCGTTACATCAAATGTTCTTACAAAATTTGCAAATGGAGATGTAGCTCTTTCAGTATCACTTACAGCAATAATAAGCTTGATAAGTATTATATCTGTACCATTTATTGTATTTAAATCAGCAGATTTTCTTCAAGTATCCTATGCATCAAGTGAAATCTCAATGATCGGAATATCTTTAAAAATGTTTTTGGTGGTTACACTTCCAGTTATTATTGGAATGCTGATAAGAAAATTTGCAACAAATTTTGTATCAAAAAATACTTTATTAATTCAAAGAATATCGATTATTTTATTTGCAATTGTATTTTTAGCTATCTGGGTAGAGGAATGGGAAAATATAATTTCCTATTTAAGTCAGGCAGGATTAATTACTTTAGTTTTAAATATAGTTATGATGATAGTGGGCTTTTATGTTGCCAAAATGTTTGCAAGTGGAGCAAAACAAAGAAAATGTATTTCTCTTGAGTGTGGATTACAAAATGGAACGTTAGCAGTATTTGTTGCTTCTCAAATCTTCAGCGATATTGTTTATCTGATACCGACAGCAGCTTATGCTTTAATAATGTTTGTTACTTCAATATTGTTCGTATTTTTTGTTAAAAATTCTGATTAGCTATTCCAAAAAGGACATTCGCTAGCTGCAAAAAGATGTTTTTTTAAATTGTCGTTTAATTTTAAAGTGGTTATAGACATGCCAGCCATCTCCATTGATGTAGCATATCTTCCTACATAAGTTTTTAAATTATTAATTTTAGAATTTATTAAATTTTCATTTACTCTTTTCGAAACAATATATAACTCTTCTAATGGTGTAGCACCCAAGCTATTGATCATTATTGCAATATTGTCATTTGCAGTAAGTTTTGAATCTTCCATAATTCTTTTATAAAGATCATCAACCAAATCATTTGCAGGTCTTAATTTTTCTCTTTTAATTCCAGGTTCACCATGAATACCCATTCCTATTTCTATTTCATCATCATCAATTTCAAAAGTTGGTTTACCAGCTTCTGGTAAAATACAAGGAGATAATGCAATACCAAGTGTTCGAATATTATTATTTGCCTCTGTTGCAGTATTAAATACTTCATCTAAAGATACGTCAGTTTCAGCAATAGATCCTGCAATTTTAAACACAAATATCATGCCAGCTATACCTCTTCTTTTTGATTTTTCTTCTTCGCTTGCACTTGCAATATCATCCGCAACTATGATTTTTTTTGTTTTAATTCCTTCTGCTTCAGCTATTTCACATGCCATTTCAAAATTCATTACATCTCCACCGTAATTTCCTATAATACATAAAACTCCATTACCGTTGTCTGCATTTTTTATTGCTGATAACATTTGGTCAACAGAAGGAGATGCAAACACCGATCCTATTGCACATGCATCCAAAAAACCTTTTCCAATATATCCAGTAAACACTGGTAAGTGACCAGATCCTCCGCCTGTTACTATTCCAACCTTATTAGATCCTTTATTAGCTCTAGTAATAACTCTATTGTTGTCATTGGCCAAAACATAAACATCAGGATGAGATTTAATTAAACCATCAATTGACTCTTCAACAAAATCACTAGGATTATTAATAATTTTTTTCATAATTATTTTTATATTTCAATTTTAAAAATGTGTATAGTTATTTTAGTATGAAAAAACTTTTAAACTAAATGAAGGATCAGTTTCAAATAGATATATCAGAAGAAATTCTTCAAAACATATATACCAAAGTGAAAAATTATTCATGGCATGAAATGCCTGATGATGGAGGTTGGGATTATGGGACAAATTTAGATTATATGAAAGAATTTACTGATTATTGGGTTAACAAATTTGATTGGAGAAAAACAGAGGAAAAAATAAATAAATTTAAAAATTTTAAATCAAATATAGATGGAATTGATATTCATTTTATTCATGAAAAAGGCAGTGGGTCAAATCCAAAACCACTATTATTAAGCCATGGATGGCCAGGGTCTATTGTAGAGTTTTTACATATTATAGACCAACTAGCGCATCCAGAAAAATTTGGTGGAAAAGAAGAAGATGCTTTTGATGTTATAGTTCCATCTTTACCTGGATATGGATTTTCAGGAAGACCTCAAAGGCCAATTGGACCAAGAATAATGGCTTCAATATTTAATTTATTAATGACAAAAATTTTGGGATATAAAAAATATATTGCACAAGGAGGAGATTTTGGAGGAACCATTGCAACTTGGCTAGCATATGATTTTCCAGAATCATTATTTGGAATACATATAAATATTTTAATTATCAGACATCCAGATGGACCCCAAACACCTGAAGAAAAAGAATGGCAAGAAAGATTTAAAGTAGAACAAAGAATAGAAGATGGTTATAGAACTCAGCAAGCAACAAAACCACAAACATTAAGTTACGCAATGATGGATAGCCCTGTAGGAGTTGCAGCATGGATAATTGAAAAAATGCGAGGATGGTCAGATATTAAAAATGGAGATATTGAAAGCGTATATTCAAAAGATATTTTATTATCAAACATAATGGTTTATTTGGTAACTAAAACTTTTAATACTGCCTCTTGGATTTATTATGGAAGAAGAGAGGAGGGAGGAAGATTTCTTCCTAAAGAACATCTTCCTTTAAAGGTTCCAACCGCAGCCGCTTTATTTCCAAAAGAATATTTAGAATGGGCTCCAAGATCTTATGTTGAAAGAATTTATAATATTCAACGTTGGACTAAAATGTCAAAAGGCGGTCATTTTGCAGCTTTGGAGCAACCTGATTTACTAGTTAAGGATATTAGAGAATTTACAAAAACCTTAAAGTAATTTTATTAAATTAAAATCTTTCTAAAACAACTGAATTTTTAATTTGTTTTGATGGTATTTTCCAATATTTTTTAAGTAATAAAGTTGATTGTTCTTTTGCATGAAGAATGAAACCAAATTTTTCATAAAATTGAATTGCCCAAGTGGCACTCTTCCAGGTGCCCACCAACAAACGAGAATATCGATTTTTTTTTAATAAATATTCAAGCAACGCACTTCCTGTTCCTTTGTTCTGGCATGATGTCAAAGTATAAGCGTGTCTTATAAGAACAACATTTTTTACTTCCTGAACTCCTATCACTCCAATTAATTTATTGTTCTGATGATAACCATACATACAAACTCCATCATTAAATTCATCAATTAATTCTTGTTCTGACATATATGGTTCGTGCCAACAATTATTGGGAATAATACCTTTATATTTTAATGAAGCATCATTAATGATATATAAAATTATTGAAGTATCAGATTTTTTATATTTGCTTATCACTTAATATCAGAAAATTTGACTTAATTTATTTAAAGCAAACATACCAGGATCATCTAAATCTTTTGTTTTATCTTCAAACATTCTAGCTCTTCCAATAAGTATTTTTTTTCCTTTAAAATTTTCCAGAGCTTGTTTTGTTGCTGATTTAAATACTTCTGAATAATTAGAACTATCTTTAAGTTTTTTTATGATTAAATCTAAGCTATCAGCAATTGTTTTATCACCTAATTTAGTTTTACCTCTTTCCTTTATAGTTTTTAAAGTTGTTTCAAAAATACCTACAACATCTTCATGATTACACTCTTTTTTCCCTTTAAAGTTTTTTGAAATATTCATAAATGAAAAAGCAATCAATGTTCCAAAACTTGAACCAGATTTTTTAACAAATGCTTGTGAACAAATCATAAAATTTACACCCATATCGTCGCTAAATTTATTGATATTATTATTGATTTCTTCAAAACCATTTAGAATGGTAATGCCTAAATCACCATCACCAATTTTTCCATCGGCCGCATTAAATTCATCATACGAATTTTTTGCTTCTTCGAGTAATTTTTGAAAAATATTAATTAAAGCTTCTTTATTAAGCATTTAATTTTTTTAAATCCTCAGCAATGTTTGGTGGAATATTTATTTCTTTTTTAAGGTTTTTTTTGTAACGTTTAAACTTACTTTGACCCGGGTATAAGATTTCTTTTACGCCTTTTATTTTAGGTAATCTTTTTATTCTTTTAATATTTTCTTTTATTCTTTGAGTGTAATTTCCTACAAAGAGGTTTGTTTTCATAACAATAAATAAATGACCAATATTTTGAGGGCCTGTGAAATCATCAAAAGGATCCTTAACTTTTCCACCATGATTTCCTCCTGTTATTACACCACTTAAAATATCAACCATCCAAGCAAGGCCAGACCCTCTAAATTCAGCTATAGGCAACTGAACTCCAGCCAAAGCTTTTTTTGCATCGGTCGTTGGTTTTCCAAATTTATCTAATGCAACACCTGCAGGTATTTTTTTTCCTGTTTTTGCAGCAACTCTAATTTTACCTCTATTAATTACTGAAACAGAAGTGTCTAAGATAAATGGAACTTTCGATGATGTTGGTGTTCCAAAACATATTGGGTTTGTACCAAACAAACTTTTTTTTGCACCATGAGGAGCAATGGCTGGAGGAGCATTAGTAAAACAAAATGCAATTAAATTTTTATTAACAGCTTGTTCAGCATAATAACCTGACAAACCGTAGTGACCACTATTTTTAATTCCAACTAAACCTATTCCTGTTCTTTTTGCATTATTGATAGCTAGTTTTATTCCAATATCTGCAGCAACAAAACCAATGCTATTATTTGCATCAACGTGTGCAATAGTTTGTGAGATTTTTTTAATTTTTATTTTTGGCTTTGGATTAATTACTTTTTTATTAATTCTATCACAGTACATTTTCAATCTAGATAAACCATGAGAAGGAGCCCCAACTAACTCTGCATTAATTAATGCATTTGCACAAATTATTGCATGTGAATTACTTAATTTATGATTAATAAAAATTTTTTTGATAATATTTTTTAATTTATTGGTATCCATAATTACAGCAAATCAGATTAAATTTATTTTATTTTTGAATTCTTTTTTCACAATTTTTTTTAGCTTTTTCAGGATCAAATGATTCAGAAGTTTGTTTTTGTGCCACAATACATGCGGAAATTGTTTTTTTTAGATTATGTTCCTTAAACATAGTTCTTGTTACCAACAAAAATATAATTCCTACTATTAATAAAATGATATTTTTTGTTTTACTTTTCATTTAACCTTTTCCACGCCACGGAATGGTTTTATCAATTATTTTTCTAATGGTTACATCAAACAAAAGCCCCAACATTCCCATTACAAAAATAGTAATCCAAATGACTTCATATTGCATGTATTTTCGTGCAACATTTTCAACAAATCCAATACCAGTTGTTCCTGCTAAAAATTCTGCAGCAACCAATGTTCCCCAACACATACCAACAGCAACTCTTACTCCTGTTAATATTTCAGGTAATGAATTAGGAAATATAACATTTCTTAATATTTGCCATCTAGAAGCTCCCAATGAGTGTGCAGCATGAATTTTAGTTAACTGTGTTCCTGATGCTCCAGCTCTAGCTGAAATAATCATAATTGAAAAAGAGACCATGAATAATAAAAATACTTTTCCAACATTATCAATTCCGAATACAGTAATTACTAATGGAGCCCAAGCAAGCGGAGGCACTGGTCTATACAATTCAACTAAAGGATCGAAAAATCCTTTGGCAAATCTATTTAAACCCATAAATATACCTAATGGAACACCAAAAATAATACCAAGAGATAAACCTAAAAATACTCTTAAAAAAGAATCCCAAATGTGTCCTGTGGGAACTGGAATTTTAAAGGCTTTAAATTCACCAGTAACAATATCTAAAACTTTACTTTTAAAATTAGGTTCAACTTTTCCTTCAGAGTTATGAACCGGATATTTTCCAGGTAAAATATCAGCTATCCAATCAGGTAGAAAAAAACCAACTATTCTATTAACACCCATCATTTCATACCAAATCATAGGTATCATTTTAAATCCAACACTAGGTTTTAAAAGGTCACCAAAAATTCTAAAAGTATCAGATGGTTTAGGCAACCATCTACCAGGACCATCTTCTGCACAAGTTGGACCACTATTAACAATCGTTCCACCTGGAAACAACAACATGTCTTTAATTCTAGTAGCACCTTGTTCTTTTTTTTGAACAACATCAAAAGCTCTAATTGCTTTTTCCATTTCATCTAATGCATTAGGAGGAAAAACACTTTCATATTCTATTCTTTGTCCAAGTTTCTTAATTTCTTTTATATATGTCATTTCTAGTTCTTGGCTATCGTTCAATGCATTTTTATACTCTTTAATTTCATCCCTTATTTCTTTTAGCAGTTGTAAATATTCAGGATTATGATTTCTCATTGCAAAAAATTCATCACTAACTGAATTTAATTCTTGGGCAGCAGTGTGAAACTTTAAACCTACTTTACTTTCTGGCAGAGGAGGAACTTCCATACCAGTTGCACCCCATCCTAATTGTTTTTTTATTGCTTCAGTTCTTTTGTTTTCTTCCTCATCACTTAAAGGAGGAGGGTAACTATCTTTTGGAAAGTCTTCTGTTAATTGCTTTATTCTATTTGTTAATTCTTTTATCGTACCTTTGGTTTCAGTTTCTATATATTTTTCACTAGTTAATAATGGAATTGTTAAATGAGTTTTATTAAGTAGACTTACAAATAATTCTTTATCTTGATTTTTTAAATTTGGTGAGCTTTGTATTTCAACTATTTTTTTTTGTATATTAATATTTTCACGTTTGATGAGTGCAGTACTTTTATGCTGTCTTTCTTCAATTGGGAAAAGATATTTTAATGATAATAAAGACTCGTTAACTTTTGCAACTTGGCAAAGTTCATTTGCAGATTTCGGGTAGAAAGATTTTGCTATATCCCATGAATAATAAAGCCATGTAAATATGAGAAAACTAGTCCCAACTATGATCCAGTGTACTCCACCTTTAGTTTTTTCAGGATTTCCAAAAACAGCATCAGATTTTTCTGTTTTAATTAACCTTTGTCCATAAAGTATAGAACCAATAACAGCAAAAATAATTAAAAATGTAAGAATTCCTGTTACCATTTTAAATTTCTTTACCCATTATTTCTTCTTCCATGTCCCAAATCATGGTAAGAATTTCTTCTCTTTTGATTACAAAATCTTTATCGTTTTTTATTTCTCTTAAATCACCATTTAATCCCATTGAGGCAAATGGAAGTTTATACTCTTTATGAATTCGTCCTGGTCTAGGTGCCATCACATATAATCTTTCACCTAGTAATAAAGCCTCTTCAACTGAGTGTGTAATTAGAATAATTGTTTTTCCTGTTTCTTTCCAAATTTTTAAAACTAAAGACTGCATTTTTTCTCTAGTTAAAGCATCTAATGCACCCAATGGTTCATCCATTAAAATTAGTTCTGGATCATTAATTAAACATCTTGCAAGAGCTACCCTTTGCTGCATACCACCAGACAATTGGTAAGTAGGAGTTTCTCCAAAACCTTGTAATCCAACTATATCTAGCCATTCTTCAACTTTTTTTGCTGTTTTGATTGGATCTTCCTTTTTCATACGTAAACCGAAGTTTACGTTTTCATTAACTGTTAACCATTCAAACAAAGCACCTTGTTGAAAAACCATGCCTCTTTCTACTCCCGGGCCGTTAATTTCTTTATTTCCTAAAATAATACTTCCAGAAGTTGGACGAAGAAAACCAGCGGCAATATTTAATAAAGTTGTTTTTCCACAACCAGAAGGACCAAGTACAGTTAATAATTCACCTTTTTTTAGTGTAAAACTTATATCTTTAAGAGCATGAACAGTTTCCCCTTTAAGAGACTTAAAAATCATGTTTACATTTTGAGAAACTAGTTCACTCATAAAAATAATATATTAGAATTTTTAAAAAAAAATAGGCACCAATTTATTAAATTGGCGCCTATTTAAATATTTTTTACTCTTAGTTAGGTAGATAACTTGTGTCAACAACCGCAGAGTAATCACTTAGAGCAGGGTTTTCTGATGTAGCAAACATGTTACCCATAACACTTAGGTAAGACATAAGTATACCACCTGAGTTCATATACTTAGCTTTCATTGTTCCTGCATCTGGGAATTCAAAACCGCCCATTTGCTTTTTAGTACCAGCAAGATCCATAGCCGCATCTTTAGCTATAACGTTCATATCAGATTTACCTGAATTATATCTTGCATTTGCTTCGTGAGTTACTTCTACGAAAGTTCTAACCATTCCTGGGTTTTCTTTTAAGAATTTGTTAGTTACCGAAGTAATATCAATACCAGCAATTCCAGCTTCTTGAGCTTCTGCAACAGTTAGTACTGATGAACCAGCTTCTTGAGCTTTTTTGATAGATGTACCACCGAATAAACATGCCATAGCAACGTCACCGTTAACTAGTGCTGCAGATCCGTCTTCTGGATTCATATCAACTACTTTCATTTTAGAAATGTCAGCTCCTACAACTCTCATTGTTTCTTTGAAAACATAGTCAGCCATAGTTCCTAAAGGAACAGCAACTTTCTGACCATCTAATTTAGTAGAAGCATTTCCTTTATCTATACCTTTAGCCGCAACACAAGTAGTTCCGCCCATTCCATATATAACTGCAATATCTACAAGCTTAATCGCAGCTTTAGCGTTAACAGCATTTACAAATGGTGTTAAACCTTGTGAATAAGATATATCGATATCTCCAGACAACATAGCTTCTGTCATCTCACCACCAGTTGCAAAGTTAGTCCATTTAACTGGCACACCCAAAGCTTTATCAAAAGTTTGTTTAACTTTATCTTCTTGGTTTGGAGTTGCCCATTCTAAGAAGAATGCCACTCTAACTTCGTTAGCAGCTGAAAAAGCTACTGACATACTTAAGCATAGAGCAACAACACTTCCAAGAATAAAACTAATTATTTTTTTCATTTATTCCCCTTGTCATTATTATTAATTAATAAAGTACTTATTTAAATTCAATTTCAAAGAGAAGTAAATGACTTATTTAAATGATGTATGCATAAAGAGTGTTTACAACTTGAAATTGAATTATAAAATATTACTTTGTTATTAAGTTTTTTTAGTCTAAAAATCAATTTCTAACACAAGGGAAATAATAATGAGTTCAGAAAATAGAACTTCAGTACCAAATTCATTAAATGAACATTGGATGCCATTTACATCCAATAAAGATTTTAAATCAAACCCAAGATTAATTACAGAAGCTAAAGGAGTTTATTTAAAAACACACCATGGCAAAACACAAATAGATGGAAGTTCAGGATTATTTTGTAATCCATTAGGTCATGGAAGAAAGGAAATCACTGAAGCTGTAACAAAACAATTAGAAACTTTAGATTATGCGCAACCATTCCAACAAGGTTTTGGTGGATCATTTGATTTAGCAACAAGAATAGCAAAACATACCCCAGGTAATTTAAACAAGATTTTTTATACGATCTGTGGATCTACTGCAGTAGAGACTGCTATTAAAATTGCAATCGCCTATCATAGAGCAAAAGGTGATGGTAAAAGATTTAGATTTGTTGGTCGAGAAAGAGCTTACCATGGAATGAATATTGGAGCTACATCAGTTGGAGGAATGATTAATAATGTAAAAACATTTGCTAGCGTATTAATGCCAGGAGTTCTTCATATGAGACATACTCATTTACCTGAACATAAGTTTATAAGTGGTCAACCAGAAACTGGAGCTGAGATTGCTAATGATTTAGAAAGAATTTGTGAAAATTTTGGTGGAGAAAATATAGCAGCTTGTATTGTTGAGCCAGTTGCTGGGTCAACCGGTTGTTTAGTGCCGCCAAAAGGATATTTGCAAAAACTTAGAGAAATTTGTGACAAACATGGAATACTATTAATTTTTGATGAAGTAATATGTGGATGGGGAAGAATGGGTTCGGTATTTGCTTCACAAGAGTTTGGTGTAGTCCCCGATATGATGACTATGGCAAAAGCTACAACTAATGGAGTTGTTCCTATGGGTGTTGTTGCGTGTAAAGATGAAATGTATGATGCGGTTATGGATGCATCTCCAATGGGTGTAGTTGAATTATTTCATGGCTACACATATTCCGGAATTCCAGTTTCAGTTGCGGCAGCTTTAGCAGTACAAGATATTTTTGAAAAAGAAGATATATTTAATAGAGTTAAAGGAATGGTGTCATATTTTCAAGAAAGTATATTTTCACTTAAGGATCTTGACTCAGTAGCTAATATTAGAGGACAAGGTTTGATGGCTGGAATTGATATGAAATTAAACACAAAACCTGGAAGAGCTGGCTTTGAAACTTTTAAAGCATGCTATGAAGCCGGAGTTAATTTTAAAGCAACGGGTGATTGTTTAATTATAGCACCGCAGTTTATTTGTGAGAAAAAACATATTGATGAAATTATTGATAAACTAAGAACTGGTATTTCTAATTATCAAAAGAATCAAAAAAATTAGTTCTTAGTTAGAATAATATTTATGAAAATAGGAGTTCCAAAGGAAATTAAGCCACAAGAAAATCGTATTGGCTTAACACCGAGTAGCGTAAAAATTTTAACATCTAATGGTCATGAAGTTTTAGTTGAAAACAATGGAGGATTTGAAGCTGGGTTTTATAATGAACAGTATCTAGGTGTTGGTGCTAAAATAATTGATAAAGCTGAAGATATTTTTTATGACTCAGAAATTATAGTTAAAGTTAAAGAACCTTTAGCCAATGAAGTAAAAATGATTAGAGAAAATCAAATAGTTTTTACTTATCTTCATTTAGCTGCGGCGAAAGAATTAACTCAAGGTTTGATTGATTCAAAATCAATTTGTATAGCTTATGAAACAGTTACTGATGACAATGGAAGATTGCCCTTATTAGCACCTATGAGTGCTGTAGCTGGCCGAATGTCAATTCAAGCCGGTGCACATTCTTTAGAAAAAAATCAGAAGGGTAGAGGACTATTATTAGGAGGTGCACCAGGTGTTGAACCTGCTAATGTTGTTATTCTTGGAGGTGGAGTAGTAGGAGAAAATGCTGCTTTAATTGCAACAGGCATGC
>MPLX02389171.1_pt1 | contig 13262 bp, 9 predicted proteins | sample 1617341 | NCBI WGS metagenome assembly MPLX02 (sample SAMN05944804, study PRJNA350692) | marine metagenome | biome: marine; feature: ODZ; material: water; isolation source: 120 m water sample filtered on 0.2 um supor filter | place: Pacific Ocean | collected 2012-04-08 | depth 120m m | reverse complement strand
GGAACCGGTTTTCCTGCAAAAAAAGCCTCAAGGTTGTCGAGTACGAGTTGTCCCATTGCGATCCGTGTCTGATTGGTAGCACTTCCATTGTGCGGTTGAAGAACAACGTTGTCCATGGTCAAAAGCTCTTGCGGAACATGAGGTTCATTTTCAAAGACATCGAGACCGGCAGCTCCCAGTTCCCCGTTTTTAAGCAGTTCCACCATCGCCGATTCATCGATGACCGTTCCTCTTGCGATGTTGACCAGAATACCTTCAGGACCAAGGGCTTCCATCACATTCCGGCTGACGAGCTTGCGAGTCGCCTCTCCTCCCGGACAACTGACGACCAGGAAGTCGGAATCCCCGGCCAGTTCCTCCAGCTTCGAATAATAAGGATAGACCAGTCCCGGTTTTTCTCGTGGACCGTGATAGCTTACATGAAGACGAAAGGCTTCAGCACGCCGAGCGATGGCCTGACCGATTCGACCCATTCCCAGGATACCGATTTTTTTACCTGAAAGGCTTTTGCTAAACCGCATGATTCTCTCTTTCCAAATTCCTTCACGGACAAAGCGGTCTCCCTCAGGGATGCTTCGTGCGACGGAAACCAGCAAAGCAATCGCCAAATCTGCCACATCATCCGTAAGAACGTCAGGAGTATTGGTTACTTGAATACCCTTTTGGGTGGCATAGTCAACATCCACGCTGTCAAAACCCACTCCAAAATTTGATATAATTTTTAATTGAGGGAATAATTTAATGAGTTTTTCCGAAGCTCCCAGGTGATCTGTCACCATCGCTCTAACATTTAAACAATGATTCTCTATAAATTTGTTTTTATCTGAAACTTCCCAAAGCCTTTTTACAACATATTTTTCTTCTAATAAGCCTAGTAAAGTGGGATGTTGAAATTGCCTGTAAACCAATACGATTTCGTTCATTGGATTTCTTGATGATGGTTTGTCTTAGAAAATGATGAAAAACTTTTGATTCCTTCAAAGAAAGCGAACCACGAACATTTACAAAATAATTTTTGTTATAAATTTGATTTTCATGAAGTTCGATCATTTTCTATACGGTCAATGCCGATGAGTCAAGGACAGGGATTAAAAAAGACCAGTCATGTCTCCCAAAGTGCATTTCTTCATGAAGATCGTGAAGCACGCTACAAAGCAAGGACACAGCGTACCTTAGATGAACTGGTTCCGATTTCAAAAAAGCTCACCCTGCTCGTTCATGCCTCGGCCAACCGTTCTGCCTTGAGTGGGCTGAAATTAGGAATGCAAGTTAAGGAGACGAAACGAAGAATGGGGGAACGGACGCGCACAGGAAGCAGCGGGTATTTCACCAACATCGTGCTGGAAAATCCGCACCAGAGCATGACCTTCTATCTCAGTAAGGAAGAGAAAATTGAAATCCTGTTCTATCTGACGGAGGTCCGTAAACTTGATGCGGCATTCACTCCGGAACAATTCACCCCAGTCCATTTCATCAATGATCGCCTGACTGGATGGGGATGGGAGTCCCTCCTAAATGTGAAGGAGGGACAAAAGTTTGGGGAAGAATGCAGGAGTAGACTTTTGAAAGGCCTGCCTGGAATGAAAAAGCTTTTAGAGACTTAACGTCCTCTGGCCTCCTGAATTTCCTTGACCACCTGCTGGACCAGCATAGGCAGGATGCTTTCCAGACCTTTCTGCACTGATTTAGCTACCAGTTCTTCCAGTCTTGTTGAATCCATTTCAAGTGAAGAAAGTTCTTCGCTGAATTCTGGAGCAGACTGAGGAAATGGCTCTGCAGTTGTTTCAAGTTCGATCATGGTGGTATCTTCTTCATCCAGCATTTCGAATCCTGGTTCCACCATTTCAGAAACCGCCACCGGTTCCACCAGCATTTCTTCCTGTTGGGTTGCAGATTCAGGAGCTGTAGGCCCTGAATCTTCTTCTTCTTCAGAAAAACGGTCGAAATTCATGAACGCGTCTTCTGCTGATTCCCAGTCGCCGAACGTATCTTCCGCAGGAAGAGCATCCACCGCAGCAATCTGAACTGTTTCAGCCTCCAGTTCTGCTTCCTCGGCCTCTGCCATGATCCCCCGCTCCAGTTCCTCTTCGACTTCTTCGTCTTCAAGGTAACCATCGAGTTCATCCAGAACGAATTCACGCAGTTCATCTTCGGCCTCTTCCCATGTCTCAAGCGCTTCTTCTTCGGCAATCTCTTCCGCAAGAACCTCTTCGGCAGCTTCGAGGGCAGCCATTTCCTCATTCAGAGCATCCAGCTCATCGAGGGCTGAATCTCCAGAACCGGTTTGCTCATCACCATCCAGGGCAATCATTTCCTCTTCGGTTTCTGAAATCGTTTCCACCGTTTCTTCTGAAGTTTTAAGCATGAACTCATCCAGATCTTCAGTTTCACTACCATCTTCTGTCTGTTGCACTCCCTGTTCGGCTAGCATCACATGATCCAATTCGTTGGAAACGGGGTGATACTCATCTTCAATGGTCGCTTCGATGACGAAATCATCCATTTCCTGCATCCCAGTTGCCGCTCCATTTTCTGTGGTTTTCCTTGGAGCTGACTGCTGGACAGGTTCGCCAAGCGGTTTCAGGTTTTTAGGTAGTTCAGGATCAAAATCGTTGATCCCCATTTTGATTTCCGCCAGATTGTCCCGTGGAATCTGATTCAGGTCCGGAGGATTTTTCCAGAGTTCCTCGGGATCTTCAAAATCGTTGAGCTTGAGATTGATCGGCGTCTGTCCCTCACGCAGGGTTTGTGGAGGATCTTCTCCATCATCCAAAGCAACCGACTCAGACTGCAGGTCTATCTCAAAAGAGGGTGCATCGCCTGCGAAATCATCAAGGCCTCCTGCAACCGCTTCCGCTAGTTCAACTGCAAAATCCTCCTCCTCACGATCAGTGAGATGGTCTCCTGCCAAATCTTCTTCAAGCATGCCTCCGGTTCCTGTCTCATCAGGAAGGTCCGGTTGCGATTGTTCTTCCTGAACCGATGGTGTTTGCTGATCCATCTGCAATTCCTCTTCGGTTAAAGGTTCAAGGGAAATCGAGAGATCTCCCAGATCATCATCGAGCATCAGCGAATCCATTTCGCTGGCATCCGTGATTTCCATGTTTTGGGAACTGCCGGTTGGACGTGTGTTTGCTGCACTCATGGCAATTTCCTCAATATTCCTGTTGGTGAGCCCATATTCTGGTTCTTCATTTTCTAAACTAGGTTCTATTACGTTCTGGTGATCGGAGTTTTGTATTTCATCCATCAACCCCGTCATTTCCGAATCAAAAAGTTCTAATTGTCTTAATCTACCAGAATCCTCGGTGCTTTCCAGTAAAGGTTGTTTCAGGGAGAGATGTTTTCTAAGTTGCTGTTTGAGTTTGAAGGCATCAAAGGGTTTCAGAATCCGATCGTCAATTCCTATCTCAGCCAAGGTTTCTGGATCTTCATCAGCATCTGAGCCTTTCGCAAGCAATACCAAGGGAGTCTTGTCAAATGCTTCCTCCGCTCTGATTCCACGACAAGTTTCATAACTCCGAATCTGTTCCGAGTTGCCAACAAAGATCAGGTCAGGCCTCAGCTCAATGGCCTTGCTCAAGAAGGATTCAGGGTTTGATTCCTGATGAATTTCTATGCTGTCCGGATTCAGACTTGAAGCAATCAGTCCCTGGATTTCCGGATTTTGTTCCAGGACAAGTATCGATTTGGACATGGAATTTCCTGTAACTCCGACACCTGGAAGATACCTTCCTTCCATGATGCCGCTTTAACTGAATAGGGTAACTCATCCTATGCAAAGCAAATTCCAAGTATCCAATTCCCTTTCTTTGTTTCTGTTCCCCTCAGGCTAAACGTGCTGGTTCATCAATTCAAGATTCAAAATGTGCTTATCATTTTGAATCTTGCCCGGAGAGGTTTTATTTTCTTTTTTGGAGTATAAATCAGATTCCAAAACATTTATTGATTCCTCAGCATCTGAATTAAACTAATCCTTTGAGGCATTCTCAAAATCCCTTCTGTCAGGTATTGACCATGAAGATTATGCTTTTTTCGTTTAAGATAGTCTTTTGAACAAAATCACTAAATTCAGAAATTTTAGATGATCTCCAGATATCTTGCGGGTGAATTCACAAGGTTCTTTATCCTTTTTTTAGGTGCCTTCCTGATCATAATCTTCATTGGTAATGTTTTCAGCAGTCTCACCATTATTTTCGAAAACTGGGAGGGTTTTCTGCGTTTTCTTCGCATTACAGCCCTGATGTTGCCCCAGCTTTTGGAATTCACGATCCCGATTACCGTCCTTCTGGCAACCATCACCACCTTTAGCACCTTCAACCGTACTTCAGAACTTCTTGCAATCCGATCTTCAGGAGTCGGCCCCTGGAATCTGGCCTGGCCGCTTCTGTTGATCACCCTGCTGATTGCTGCATCCACTTATGTGGGCCAGAATTACCTCTACGTTTGGATGCACCGACAGTGGGCGGAAACCGATTCAACCATCAAACTTCAACCCATCTGGAAGGTTGCTCCCGATAACCGGCTTTATTTTTTCGGAAAACTTCCTGAAAAAGGAAAACTGCAATCGGTCACCCTTTTTCAATGGCAAACTGAACCCTACAGAATGGTTGAGCGTACAGCGATTGAAAGGGGAGAGCAACAAAAAACCTCATGGAATTTCCAAGATCTGGAGCAATACCTTTTCTCGGATAACCACCTGAAGTATGAAAATTTGGAACAGCTGAATCTCAAAATGGAAGAGGTTCCTTCACTGAAATATGAAAAGGCGATTTCCCCAAGAAATCTTCCCTTTTTGGATCTTAGAGATGAGATCGAAAACCGACGAAATGAGGGACAGGATGTGACACGCCACCGTGTCGCATTTTTTCAGAAATCGGCCTTCCCCTTCCAACTTTTTATTATGGTCTTTCTAGGATTGGCCCTTTCCACCTCACATAGTCGCAAAGGAATGGGTGCAGAATCGCTGGCGTTGAGCTGCATTTTGGCAATCCTATTCTGGATCCTGAACCAAATCCTACTGGCCCTCGGAGACGCGGGGGAACTACATCCCTTTTCTGCAAGCTGGGGAAGCATAGGCCTTTTCACACTCATCGCCTGGCTGCTGCATCTGCGCTATCGGGTTTAAAACCAATCTCATATCTATCAATCCCTTCTATTCAAACAAAGAATCAGCAAAAGCTTTGGGATCGAAAGGACGCAGGTCCCGGGTTTGTTCTCCAATCCCGATGTAACGAACCGGGATGTCGAACTCATTGACGATGCCGATGATCACACCGCCTTTGGAGGTGCCGTCGAGTTTAGTGATTACGAGTCCTGTCAGTTCGGTGGCCTCCAAGAATTCTCGGGTTTGGAAGATCGCGTTCTGCCCCGTACTGGCATCCAGGACCAGCAGGATCTGGTGGGGGGCTTCCGGAATTTTCTTTCGGATGACACGCACCATTTTCTTCAACTCCTCCATCAGGTTTTTCTTGGTGTGCAGCCTTCCGGCGGTATCACATATGACCACGTCATAAGCTTCTGCGACGGCTCTGCTAACCGTTTCGTACATCACCGAGGAAGGATCGCTGCCGGCTTCTTTGGAAACGATGTCACAACCTGCACGATCCGCCCATTGCTGGAGTTGCTCAATGGCTGCAGCCCGGAAGGTGTCTCCTGCTCCAAGCAGGACCTTTTTCCCTTCGTCCACATACTGAGCAGCAATTTTCCCGATGGTCGTGGTTTTTCCAACACCGTTGACCCCTACCATCAACAGCACCAGGGGTTTCGTGTCCTTCGTTCCAACCTCGGGATACTGCTTGTCCATGATGGAACTGATTTCTGATTTGATTGTCTGCTGGAGGACTTCCGGATCCTTGAGTTCCTTGCGTTCCACTTTTTCAGTGATGACTTCAATCACCCGTTGACAGGTTTCAGGTCCCAGGTCAGCACCAAGCAGGACTTCCTCAAGATCATCGAGCAGTTCTTCGTCAATCTCCTTCTTCCCCTGGAGTGTCTCTCCAAGACTTTGAAGAAACTGTTCGCGTGTTTTCCTAACTCCCTGCTTCAGTTGTTCCAGCAGCCCAGAAGGAGAGTCGTCGATTTCTTCCTCTTCCTCGGCTTTGATTTCCCGCTGAAGGATCTGCCTTTCTCGCAGTTGAGCTTCCTGTTCCTGGAGCTCTAATTTTGCACTGTCCTCTTTCTCACTGATTTTCTGAAGTTTGGCTTCGTTTCTCTGTTCCCGGAGTGTTTCCTCTTCTTTAGCAAGTTCCTCGAGTTTTTTAAGCCGGTCTTTTTCACTGAGTGGGGGAGCCTGGCTTTCGTCAGAGAACAGTTTCCTCAGGGTACTCACAAAAAACACGCCGATCACAATCAGCACCAACAGAACAACCGAAGCTGCCACCAGAAGCTGGGGGTCGCTTTCGAGGATTTTAAGGATCAGGGTTTCAAACTGATTTATGGAATTCATGGCATTCGATGGAATTCAAAATAGAAGCTGCAGTTCTCAAGCAGGATTCAAAATGCTACATTCAATTGACTCAATTTGGGAGTCTTTAACGTGAATGAAAGTTTTTCCATGCCAATCCCGCTGAACCCTGATCAACAGCACATCGTCGAACACCGTGATGGCCCGGCACTGGTGATAGCCGGTGCTGGAAGTGGAAAAACACGGGTTGTAACCCAGCGGGTTGCTCATCTGATCCATTCCGGGGTCCCGGCCTCCTCCATCCTATTGCTGACCTTCACCAACAAGGCCGCGCGAGAAATGGCTTTGAGGGCGGCCAGGCAACAGGGAGTCGAACCGGATCAGCAAAAAATTCTGAATGGAACCTTCCACAGCATGGCCAGCCGGTTTCTGCGCCGGAGTGCAAAAATGCTGCATTATGAAAATCAGTTCAGCATCTTGGATGCCTCCGATTCACGGGATCTCATCCGTGCCGCGATTGCAGAAAAGATTGGTAAGCCTGGACGGAATTTCCCGAAACCATCCGTACTTTCCAGCGTCTTCTCCCTGGCCTTCAACCGAAATTGTACCCGCGAAAGCGTGATGCAAAGCAACTATGTCAAACGTCATTTCAATCTCAACGAACTGATCTCGCTCGAATATCCCCACCTTGAGAATTACCTTGAGGAACTGCTCCTGATCCTCGGTCGCTACCGCGAAAAAAAGCGGGCTTCTCAATCGATGGATTTTGACGATTTGCTTGAAAATTGGCTTGAATTGCTTTTGAAATACGGCGAAGGGCTTTCCCTCAAGAAACAACTCCAATACATCCTCGTTGATGAATACCAGGACACCAATCATATCCAGGCCAGTATCCTTGAAGAACTCGCCAAACCCCATCAGAACCTGATGGTGGTCGGAGATGATGCCCAGTCGATCTACAGTTGGCGTGGAGCAGATTTTCGGAACATCCTCGAATTTCCGGAAAAAAATAATGCCAAAGTTTATCACCTTGAACAAAACTACCGGAGCAGTCCCGAAATCCTGGATGCCGCAAACCAGAGCATCAATCACAACACCCGTCAGTTCGAAAAGAACCTCTTCAGTGAACTCCCCTCCGGAGAAAAACCGGTGGTGCATCAACTCTGGGATTCCTCGGATGAAGCCGAGGTGGTACTGAACCAGTTGCTGGCCCTACGGGATGAAGGCTTGTCGCTCGATGAAATGAGTGTGCTTTACCGCAACCATGTTCAGTCTGCGGTGCTTCAGGTCGTTCTGACCCAAGCAGGCATTCCGTTCATGGTTCATTCCGGAGTGAAGTTTTTCGAACAGGCCCACATCAAGGACCTCACTGCATTTCTCAAGGTGCTTTACAATCCCCTGGACGAAATTGCGTGGATGAGACTGCTTCGGATGCTGCCGGGCATTGGCAACACAACCGCCAATCGTATCTTCCAGGTATTTCGTGAACAGCAGGCAGTCCGGCTGACCCAGGAAAATGAATCCCTCCAGAAACTGATTCCTGCAAAAAGCCGTGAAGAGTGGCAGACAATGACGGGCTGTCTAAGGAATCTTTTGCGGGATGATCTCACGCCTTCTGAAATGATCGGGATCGTCTACCGGGATTTTTACCGTGAGGTGATGTACAGCGAGTTTGAGAATGCCTCACTCAGGGAAAATGACGTCCATTATTTACAGGAATTTTCTGCCAATTACCGCTCCCTTGAAGGATTTCTCAATGAACTTTCTCTGGTCGGTTCAAGCATTGTCACCGACCAGGAAGCCGACGATCAGGATCAGGAAACACTGACGTTGACCACGATCCATCAGGCAAAGGGACTCGAATGGAATGCGGTTTTCGTCATTGGTCTGACAGAGGGGCAGTTCCCCCACCAGCGATCCCTCGACACGATGGAACAACTGGAGGAGGAACGACGTCTGTTTTATGTGGCGATGACTCGGGCCAAGCGCTACCTGGTGATTTGTGCCCCGGTCATGTCTTCAGGCTATGGGGCAGGTATGAATGGACGATCACGTTTTATCACAGAACTTCCAGAAGACAGTGTCCAAACTGAAGTTCATGTACGTGATGATTACTCCTACTCCTCAGGAAAAAGCGCGCGTTTTTACTTCTGAATTGATTCAAGCACTTCAGTTCTAGTTTTTCAGCGCATGGTTCCGGATTTCGGAAAGGCTGGCATTGGGAGTCAGGGCTTCCGGATCCACAACCACTTCCAACAATGCAGGCCTCCCAGCTTTTCGGGCCTCAGCAAGAAGATCCGGAAAATCCGAAGTCTTCTCAACTTTTGCTCCAAAGGCCCCATAAGCACGGGCCAGAGCAGCAAAATCCGGGTTGTGCAAGGCCGTTCCATGAACACGGCGGGGGTAGCTTTTTTCCTGATGCATGCGGATCGTGCCGAGCATTCCATTGTTGATGACCAGCACAATCAGGTTCAATCCATACTGAACTGCAGTTGCCATTTCCTGCCCGTTCATCATAAAACATCCGTCTCCTGCCAGGCATACCACTTCCCTTTCCGGGAAGACTAGTTTGGCCGAAATGGCAGCCGGCATTCCATAGCCCATCGCTCCGCTGGTCGGCCCCAACTGTGATGGAAATTTATGGAATCGGTAAAAACGGTGACCCCAGGAAGAGTAGATTCCGGCACCATTGGTGATGATCGCATCGGCAGGAAGAGCCTCACTCAGGTGACGAACCACGTCTGCAAAATTCACGTTCCCTGGGGCTTCTGGAGGTTGCTGAAAAGCTTCATAAGATTGCCTGGCTTTTGCTGTCCTCTCCCTCCAACCTTCTGAAGGAACCGTTTCGAGTTGACTCAAGGCCTGGGCAAATTGCTGAACAGAAGCATTGATCGGCAGATCAGCACGATAGACCCGGCCCAGTTCATCTGCTCCGGGATGGATGTGGACCAGTTTCTGGTTGGGAACAGGAATTCCCATCAGACGATAGCCTCCTGTGGTCATCTCTCCCATCCTTGCTCCTACCACGATCAAAAGATCAGAATCCTGGACCAACTGATGTAGTTTGGGATTCGGCCCGATGCCCAGATCACCAACGTAACAGCGGTGGTCATTGTCCATCCGGTCCTGGCAACGGAAGGAAACAGCCACCGGCAGATCCTGTTGATCCGCAAACAATGTGTGAATTCGGCAGGCCTCATGGTTCCATCCACCTCCCCCGAGCACCATCAGCGGACTCTCGGCTTCGAGCAGCATTTCCCTGATCTGTTTTATTTGCTCAGGCGCCGGTGCTGGTTGAACAGGAATCGCAGGAGGAGCATCCTCCACCTCCGCTTCCTCCCTCAGCATGTCTTCCGGCAGTGAAAGCACCACTGGCCCAGGACGACCTGATAAAGCCGAATGAAACGCATGGTTGAGGTATTCCGGAATCCGGGACGGATCACGTATTTCTGCAGACCATTTGCTCATCTCACTGAAAAAAATACCATGATTCACTTCCTGAAATGCTTCACGGTCTTGCATCTGCCGGCCCACCTGTCCCACCAGCAATAGCATCGGTGTTGAATCTTGAAAAGCAGTATGGAGTCCGATGCTGGCATTTGCTGCTCCTGGCCCACGAGTCACAACACAGATTCCTGGTTGGCCGGTAAGTTTTCCATAGGCCTCCGCCATGTTTGCCGCTCCACCTTCCTGGCGACAGGTGATGAAACGGATCGTCTCCCGCTGATCATAGAGTCCATCCAGCAAAGCGAGGTAGCTTTCCCCTGGAACACCAAAAATCAGTTCTACTCCCTGTGCTTTCAGTCCGTCGGCAAGAATTTTTCCTCCCATTCGGTTGCTGATCGTCATTTTTTGTTTCCTTCCCTGAGTGAATTATTCTTTAATTTCAGATGGCTTTCTCCGGATTCATTACACCCGTTTTGTTGCATTCGATCCGTTCCTTCTGTAGTTCAAAACGATGATTCGCAGACAAACCGGATTGCAGTCCAAATGGCTTGACGGAACATCTGATATCTTAACATAATGAGCAACCTTCTTTGATGATCTCTAGAATTATTGATGATAACCGATGCTACCACTGATTGACACACACCAGCACCTATGGGACCTGTCACACCTTGAACTTCCCTGGACTGGAGGGATTCCTCAACTCAACAAAAACTTTCTGATGTCCGACTACCTCGAAGCATCAGAGGGACAAAACGTGAGCAAAACAGTTTACATGGAAGTGGATGCCCATCAACATCACCGCCAGCGTGAAGTGGAATTTATCAATGAAATCTGCAGTGATGATTCGAATCCGATGCAAGCCGCCGTATTTTGTGCCGGCCCGGGGGGGCCAGACCTGGAAGCTTTCATCAGCAACAACCGGAACAACCCTTGGATCCGTGGACTACGCAGGGTTCTTCATAACCCTGATATTCCACGAGGAACCTGTCTCAAGCAGGAATTCATCCAGGGAGTCAGAAAACTTGGAGAATTGGGGTGGAGCTTTGATATCTGTCTTCGACCTGCTGAATTGGAAGATGGGATCGAACTGGCAAAAGCCTGTCCCGAAACCATAATGATCCTTGACCATTGTGGAAATGCCGACCCTCAAATTGTCCAGGGAGTTGATATTTCCGCGCATGATAAAGACAACCTTTTCGCTCACACTGCAGGACAGTGGAAGGATGCCATCAGCCGGATGGCGGATCTACCCAATACTTTTTGCAAGATTTCAGGAATCATCGCCAGGGCCAAACCAGGATGGGGTGATGAAACCCTTGCGCCGACAATCGATCATTGCCTCGACCAATTCGGTGAGGATCGTGTTTTTTGGGGTGGTGACTGGCCGGTTTGCACCCTGGGAGCACCCCTTGGAGAATGGATCACTTCCTTGAGAAGGATCATCGCGTCCAGACCGGAAAATCTTCAGCGCAAACTGCTTCATGACAACGCAGAACGCATCTACCGTTTAAATTGAAAGGAACTATGCCAGGAAGACTGGAAGGTAAAAATGCCCTCATCACTGCCGCAGGGCAGGGGATCGGGCGGGCGAGCGCCCTCGCATATGCCCGTGAAGGGGCAAAGGTATTGGCCACTGACATCAACTCGGAAAGCCTCAAGACCCTGGCTGCAGAATCTCCAGGAATTGAAACGCAACTGCTGGATGTAACGGACCGTAATGCAATCGAATCACTGGCTGGGGAAAGAGGCGCGCTGGATATTCTCTTCAACTGCGCCGGATTCGTTCACCATGGGACCCTGCTGGAATGCGGTGAGGCAGACTGGGACATTTCGATGGACCTTAATGTCCGTTCCATGTACCGCATGATCCAGGCCTTCCTGCCGGCGATGCTCGCTGCAGGAGGAGGGAGCATCGTGAATATGGCTTCGGTGGCTTCCAACGTCAAAGGCGTCCCAAACCGTTTTGCCTACGGAACCAGTAAGGCGGCAGTGATCGGATTGACCAAATCGGTGGCTGCAGATTTTGTCCGGCAGGGCATCCGCTGTAATGCGATTTGTCCCGCCACGGTGGAATCTCCTTCCCTTCAGGAACGGATGGAAGCCCAGGACGGGACTCTGGAAGAAGTCCGAGCTGCTTTCATCGCCCGACAACCGATGGGGCGGATCGGTAAACCTGAAGAAATCGCGGCCCTGGCCGTTTACCTTGCTTCCGAAGAATCTGCCTACACCACTGGTGTGGCCTGGAGCATTGACGGCGGAATGACCATTTAATTTAACAAAAAAACCAATTATGAAATTACTCAGATATGGAAACCCTGGACAGGAAAAACCCGGGATGCTCGATGACAATGGAACCATCCGGGACCTCGCTGGAGTGGTCGACGATATTGGTGGTGCCTCCCTCCTTCCAGAAGGCCTGGAAAAACTGAAAAAACTTGACAGCAATTCATTGCCTGCTGTCGAAGGTTCACCGCGTATGGGTTCCTGTGTCACTGGAATTGGTAAATTCATTTGCATTGGTCTCAATTATTCTGATCATGCTGAAGAAACTGGTGCCAAGGTTCCTCCAGAACCGATCATCTTTTCCAAAGCCACCAGTGCCGTCTGCGGGCCGGATGACGACATCGTCATTCCCAGAAACTCAGTCAAAACCGATTGGGAAGTTGAACTCGGGGTGGTGATCGGTAAACCCGCCAAGTATGTCGAAGAAGCCTCAGCTCTGGATCATGTCGCGGGTTACTGTGTGATCAATGACGTGTCCGAACGAGAATTCCAGATCGAACGACATGGTCAATGGGTCAAAGGAAAAAGCTGCGATACCTTTGGTCCAATCGGCCCCTGGCTTGTGACCCCTGATGAAGCTGGAGATCCTCAAAATTTGGATATGTGGCTGGAGGTTGACGGCAAACGCTATCAGAACGGAACCACTAAAACGATGGTTTATGGAGTGGCTTTCCTGATTCATTATCTCAGTCAATTCTTCACCCTACAAACCGGAGATGTCATCTCCACCGGGACTCCTCCTGGTGTGGGTATGGGGCAAAAACCAGAACCAGTCTACCTGCGCCCTGGGCAAATTATCCGCCTTGGTGTCGAGGGTCTTGGAATCCAAACCCAGAAAACGGTGGCGGATTCATCTTAAAGCTTAACTTGACTAACGCCCCTGAGCGGAATTAGAAATATTTTGTGACAATCCTATCAATATCAGCACTAAAATCCCTAAAAATTAAGGAAATCTATGAATAAAAAAACCCTAATTGTTTTCTTGACCTGTGCTTTGTTCTCATTCATTTCTCTGGGTGACGTAAACGCAGATTCTGTAAAAATTGGATTCAATGTTCCTTTGACAGGTTTTGCCGCAGCAGATGGGAAATCTGCTTTGAATGGGGCAAAACTTGCGGTAGAG
>MPLX02169070.1_pt1 | contig 13271 bp, 7 predicted proteins | sample 1617341 | NCBI WGS metagenome assembly MPLX02 (sample SAMN05944804, study PRJNA350692) | marine metagenome | biome: marine; feature: ODZ; material: water; isolation source: 120 m water sample filtered on 0.2 um supor filter | place: Pacific Ocean | collected 2012-04-08 | depth 120m m | reverse complement strand
CGGCAAGATATCCAATATCCCCGCCAGTGAAGTCATTGTGACGGTGGATCGTAAGGCACCCTATACCATCAGGGTGCGGGGTCGGGTGGATGAGCGGGTGTTTTTCGGTCCGAAATTGGAGCTCTGGACCGAGATGAGTACCGTGCCCGGTTCCAATACCTTTACCATTAGTGATACCCTGACCAATCGCGGTTCGGAACCGCAGGAATTCATGCTGATTTACCACTCCAACTTTGGATCTCCGTTACTGGAAAAAGGGGCCAAGCTGGTGGTGGCGGCTAAAACCGTGGCTCCCTTTAATGATCATGCAGCCAAGGCCATCGATAAATGGAATATATATGCCGCACCCAAGTCGGGCTTTATGGAGGAGGTCTACCAGATTTATCCCTATTCGGACAATGCCAGCGATACCACTATTCAACTACAGAATGCCAGGGGTGATCGGGGTGTGTCGATGAAATGGTCAGTAAAAGATTTGCCTTATCTTACCCAGTGGAAAAATACCGTGGCCAAGACCGATGGGTATGTAACCGGTCTGGAGCCCGGCACCAGTTTTCCGCATAACCGAAAATGGGAACGTGCCAAAAATCGGGTAAGCAAACTTCAGCCGGGTCAATCACGTGGCTTTGATATCGAGTTTGGAATTCAAACCAGCAAGACTGAAGTGAGTGCTCTGGCCAGGAAGATCGACTCCTTAAAAGGGGATCGCAAAACAACTGTGCTGAAGAAACCTGAGAAGGATCCTTTCCCCAAGACCGAGGAGAAATAAACCGACTCTAATGGGCGGTTTTCAGGCCGCGGTTTTTCAGTTGATCGACCATGACGGCGATCAGGATGACGACACCATAGACCACGCTCTGCATGTGGGCTTCCACTCCGGTGAGGTTCATACCGTTGCGAATGACTCCGATGATCAGTGCGCCCACCAGTGTGCCAAAGATTTTTCCCTGACCACCGGCCAGACTGGTGCCGCCCACAACCACTGCAGCGATGACCTGCAATTCCACCAACGTACCACTCTTGGGATCGCCGGTGATATGCAAGGAGGCTTCCATCACTCCTCCCAGACCGGCCAGTAGTCCGCACAGGGTGTAAACAAAAACCAACACCCACTTTACCGGGACACCCGATAAACGGGCCGCTTCGGGATTCCCCCCCACGGCATAGATATAACGGCCGATGGAAGTGTGACTCATAACGACATGGGCGATTCCATAAAGCAGGAGCATGAGCACGACCGAATTGGGCAGGCCCATCAGGTCTGAGCCCCGTCCCAACCAGGCAAAACCTTCGTTGGCAACGGGGATGGGTGCCGATTGGGAAAAGATAAAGGCCAACCCCTTGGCGATGAACATGACGCCCAGGGTGACAATGAAGGCGGGGATATTAAAGAGAGTTACCAGACTGCCGGTTCCCATGCCGATTAGGGCACACACAAGAATTCCAGCAGCACTCCCCAGTAAGAGGTGGCCGGTGGCGGGATCACCACCGCCGGCCAGTTGCTGAATGGAAAGGGCGGTGATAACACCACTGAAGGCGATTAGACTGCCTACCGATAAGTCGATGCCGGCGGTGATAATCACCATGGTCATGCCAATGGCAATAATGGCGACTACCGATATTTGCTTGAGCACGTTAAGCAGATTTTCTTTTTTAAGAAAATTAGGCCACGTGTGTTTTCGGGGTTGATGGACAGTGGTTTTTTCCAGGGCAGGGATGGACTTACCCAGTTGGGGTAGTTGTTCTGCACAGAAGGTGGCCATGTGTTCATCAGTGGCAATGGCCGCAAGGGGTGAGGGTTGTTTTCCCAAGGCAGCCCGGGCATCTCTTGGGGTTCCAACGATCGTGTCGGTGACATTGAGGCCGGCTTTTGAGAGGGTGTTTTTTAATGTATTGGCAAACTCCTGCTGGCCTTCACCATTGCGTACGAGGATGAGGACATTGGCATCCTTTCCAGTGGCCTTGAGAATTTTCAAGGCCAGCGTTTCAGCAGCAGCGGTGCTTCGGGGTGATTGTTCCTCCAGTGTTACGAAGCTGATGACCGCACAAAGAAGTAACAGCACGAGGACATTGCCGTAGTCAGAGAGGAGTTTACCGGCCTTCATATTTTTCATGCGGCAAGTTCCTCCCTTTGAGTGGCAAGTTTCATGATGTCTTCCTGGGTGGCACTGGCGACATCACTGATTTGCCCGGTAATGCGTCCTTCATTCATGACAATGATCCGGTTACTCATGCCGAGGATTTCCGGCAGCTCGGAGCTGATCATCAGGATCGCCTTGTCTTTATCAGCGAGTTGATTGATGAGCTGATAAATCTCGTATTTTGCCCCCACATCAATGCCGCGGGTGGGTTCATCAAAAATAATGACCTCCGCGTTGCGTTGAAGCCACTTGGCCAGCACAACTTTTTGTTGGTTGCCTCCTGAGAGGGTTTGGGCCGGTTGGTCATGGCTGGCAACCTTGATGGGGATCTGTTTTACGAATTTAGCGAGGGCATCACTTTCTTTGGCGCGATCGATGAGGCCTGTTTGGGTAAATTGTTTCAGGTTGGGGAGGCCAAAGTTTTCCTGCACCGTTTGCCCCAGTATCAGTCCCTGTGACTTACGGTCCTCAGTAAGCAGGCAGATTCCACAGTTGATGGCATCCCGGGGAGAAGTGGTGCCAATCCTTGCCATCCAGCTCGACAGTGCCCGAATCCTTTTTATCCGCCCCGAAGATCAGCCGGGCTGTTTCTGTGCGTCCGGCTCCCACCAGTCCGGTAAGCCCGACGATCTCACCGGCTCTCAGTTCAAAGGAGACATTACGCACCTTGCTGCTCCGGCTGAGATTTTTGACTGCCAACCGAACGTTCCCGGGTTGGCACTCGCGAAAGGGGAATTCTTTTTCCAGACTTCGGCCGACCATCAACTCGATCATCTCATCGCGCTGCAGCTTGGACTTATCGCGGGTAGCGACATGGCTTCCATCGCGCAGGATGGTAACGCGATCGGCGATTTCATCAATTTCATCCAGCCGATGGCTGATATAAATAATGCCAATACCCTGGGCGCGCAGTTCACCGATAACCTTCAGCAATCCCTCCACTTCACGCGGAGTGAGGGCGGCAGTGGGCTCATCCATTACAATAATCCGCGCTTCCTGGGAAAGAGCCTTGGCAATCTCAACAACCTGCTGTTGGGCTACGGTAAGCTCACCGCAGAGTGCATTGGGATCAATCTCTACACCGATTCGCGCGAACAACGCCCGGGCCTGTTCCTCTTCCTGTGACCGGGGAATAAAACAAACACGGGAAGGTTCCTGTCCAAGAAATATGTTTTCCCGGGCGGTTAATCCGGCCACGAGATTAAACTCCTGATAGATGATTCCGATGCCCGCAGCTTGGGAATTCAAAGGGTTGTTGAGCAGGGCCTGATGACCTTCAATCTCAATGGCTCCTTCGTCATGTGGATGCGCCCCGCCAAGAATTTTGATTAGCGTACTTTTGCCCGCCCCGTTTTCACCGAGCAGAGCCAGGACTTCACCTGCGTGGAGTGTTAAATCCACTTCACTGAGTGCCTGTACCCCAGGAAAGGCCTTGCTGATGCCGCGCATTTGGAGCAACGGCGGCTGGGCGGTATCCGCCATGAATTACTTTAAGTCCGGGTCCTGATCGGCCTCGGCCTTGGTATAAAGCGTGGCTGGGATCAATGTTTCGGGCTGGATCTCCTCACCTGCCTGATACTTCACGATAAGCTGGACGATGAGTTTGCCCATTTTATCGGGGTGCTGGATCGGGTCACCGTATATCTTCCCTTCCTTGATGGCCTGTTTGCCATCGAGCTGGCCGTCAAACCCAATGATTTTAATTTTGTCCTCCCGCTTGGCTTCCTTTACCGCGGTGTAGGCCCCAAGCGCAGAGGGATCATTAATGGCGAAGATCGCATCAAGATCCGAATGAGCCTGAAGCGCATCAGCGGTGGATTGGTAGCCTTTGGTCCGATCTCCATTGCCATCGAGTTCGGATACAACTTCAATTTTCCCCGTTGCTTCCTTGTTGTGGGCATTGATGACCTTCTTGAAACCTTCTACTCGGAGGACACAAGAGTGAGCTCTCTTTAGGTCCAGAATCAGTACTTTGCCGCCTTTGTCACCGAGTGCATCAATCATGGCTTTGCCGGCCAATTCTCCACCCTGGAAATTGTCCGTGCCAACATGACCTTCGATTTTCACCCCTTCAGCTGCACACTTGGCGTCCACGGTGAAAACAGGGATCCCCGCTTTATTGGCAGCCTGCACGGCAGGTCCTACTGAAAGCCGGTCACAGGGGACAAGGACAATGGCGGTGACATTTTTTGCGATGAAATCATCGAACTGGTCAGATTGTTTTTTTACATCGTAATCTGGATCCACGATTAAGACTTCGTAACCGTTCTGTTCTGCTTCCGCCCGAATATGGTCACCAATTACGCCGAAAAATGGATTGGAAAGAGTTTGAGGTGTGTAGGCGATGATCCCCTTTGATTTGCCGGCATTCTCGCCATTCACACCGGTGTTCTGTGGTCCGGTGGATTCTTCTTGTTTGCCGCCGCCACAACCCAACCACGTGGAGAGGAGGATTGCCGGCAGGAGAGTCAGGAATTTTTTCATAATTACTTTTTAAAGGCTGGATGGTTGCGGTCGCCGCCGCTGAGAATGTAGGCCAAAAGGTCCATGACCTCGTCTTTTTGCATCAGGTTCAGTAGCCCGGGCGGCATGGGGGAGACCTTGGAGGGTTCAATGCTTTCGACTTGGGGGCGGTTCACATTCACCCGTTGGTTGGGGTCAAACATGTCGGTATTCACGCTTACGCGCTCGCCATTCATGTTCACCACCACGCCGGTCACGATATCGCCGTTCTTCATTTTCACGATCACCGGCACGAATTGCTCGTTGATCTCCTTACTGGGATCAATGATTTGCTCCAATAGATCGTGGGGAGAATAACGACCACCCGCTCCTGTGAGGTCGGGGCCGGTCATCCCGCCCTCATTGGCAAAGCGGTGGCAGGCGAAGCAGCCGCCGGCGGCGAACATCTTGCGGCCCCGGTCGAAGTCCCGGTTTTTTAGGCCGGTTGTTGCCGTCTGACTCAACTCTTCCAGTTTCCACTCCTTCACATATTTCCTGCCGATCATTGCCGCCGCCATGATCTCAAAGGGGGACTTGATGATAGGCTTCTTCGCGAGCAAATCCTTCAGTTCCGTTTTTTGGGCGGCGCTCAGGCTGGCTACAGCATCGTTACGGATAAACTCGATGAACTTGCTGAAGCTCGCCCCTCCGCGATAGTTGGCCGCCTTCAAAAACCAGTTGAAGTAGGCGGTCCGCAATTCCCCGGTCCAGCCACTCTTTAACATGCGCAGGGAACGGGCATACTCGATTTGCTCCTCCTGGGTAGGCGACTCCAGAATCAACTTCATCCCCTTGGCGGCCACCGAAGGTGCCTGCAGAAAGGCGAGTGTCTCGCAGAGCAGCCAGTTTTGCTCGAAGTTGGGTGCGGGGAATTGCGGATCAAGCTGGGCGATAACCTTGGTGATGGTGCGCGAGTTGGGTTTGCCAATACGTACCAGTGCCACCTGATAGGCACGTACCAGAGTTAGTTTGCTTTGCTGATCGAGAGCACTCCATTTCACCTGGGAGAGGCCCTTAAAAATCGCATTGGATGTGGGTCGATCCACCGCCGGCAATGTTGCGGGTTGGCCTGGCTTTCCATTATGAGGATCTGAACCCACCACTTTGCACAGGGCGAGCAGTGCCACCACGCGCTTGTTGTGATCCTTTTCGCCCAACGCGCGGTTGCGCCACTGCTCCACAGGCTGATGCATGATGGCCGTCATTGCTGCCCAGCGAACGAACCGGTCAGCATGGCCCAGATGTGGCCAGGCGGTCTTGATGGCATCCTTGTGTTGCACACCGTGAAACTGTTCCAGCTGATGACGCAATCGGGTTAGTTTGTTGATTTTGGGAGAATGTTTTACGGGTGCGGTGGATTGTTTTCCGGTGTAGGTCACGCGGTAAATGCCCGACTGCACCTTGCGTCCGCCAATCGTGAAATACATGGCTCCATCGCCCGGATGGATAATTGCGTCGGTGACCGGCAAGGGGCTACCGGTGATGAAGGTTTCCTTGGTGGCCGTATAGCTGGAACCCTCGGGCTTCAGGTGCACGGCGTGGATTTTCCCCCAGCTCCAGTCGAGGATGAAAAAAGCGTTCTGATATTTGGACGGGAACTTCGCGCCGTAACCAAAGGTGGCGCCGGTGGGTGAGCCCGGGCCAATATTGATCATTGGCGGGAGGGTGTCCGGATAAAACTCAGGCCGTTTACCCGTTCCGTTACGCCAACCGTACATTGAACCACTCGTTACGTGGCAAATGCGCGTGGGGCGGTACCAGGATGTGTTGAAATCATATTCCATGTCTGCATCATAGGCAAAAAGCTCGCCATCGCGGTTTACGCCCCCATCGTAAATATTGCGATACCCTGAGGAAACGATTTCCCATTTTTTACCATCCAAGGACACCTTGTATATAATGCCACCGGGAGCAAGCCGGTCGCGGTTATGACCGCGACCATCGGGCATCCGTGGCAGAAGATGATCTTCACCCCAATGTAACGGCACACGCGAAGTCTGCGTATTGAGTGGCGTGGTGTTGTTGCCGGTGATGAGATAGAGTGTCCCTTTCGGGCCGGGCAAAATGGCGTGGATACCATGATCGCCGCGAGCGGTTAATTCGCGCAGGTGCTCCACCTTGTCCAGTTTATCATCACCATCTGAATCGGTTACACGGTAGAGGCCGCTCGGGAATTTGCGTTCGTAATCATTAACTGCCACGTACAGTGCTCCTGCGGCCCAGAGCAGGCCATTGGCCGCGCGAATTTTTGCCGGCACCGCCTCGATGTCCGATTGCTTGAGTGTTTTTCCGGGCCCCGGAGGCCTGAATCGGTAGAGGCCTCCGAACTGGTCACTCACAATCAGGCGGCCCTTGTCATCGTGGCACATGGCCACCCAAGAACCCTGCACCGGCTTGGGTACTGAATAGAGTAGCTCCACCTTGAAGCCATCGGCCGCCTTGATGTTTCTGATTGGGGTGGCTGAATCTGCGACCGATTGGGCGTGAACGGAAATGTCCAACGACAAGACAACGAGCGTAGCTAATAAACGTATCATGGTACGCCGCAGAAGATACCACGGCGCGTACCGGCAAAGCCAATCCTCTTTTCTCTTTCCTTAGCGGGTTTCCAGGAAACTCTGGCTATGAATGACCTCACGGATGAGGGATTTGAGTTTGAAATCCTCTTTCTCAGTTCGCTTTACGATGGTGTCGACGGTCAGGATATCAACGGGAGCAAGCTCCTTGGACAGGGCAAACCTCAGCAGATGTCTGGTGAAGGCCTTGGCAAAGCGTCGTTTCTCTTTGATGAGCGATTCCTTGAAACCAACAATGTCCTCGTATTTATGTTTTCTTAGCAGGATTCCGGCTGAGTCAACGTTCCGGCCATTTTTGTATTTGTTACGCCAGCGGCCGGTTACGCCAAAGTTTTCCAGGGCAAAGCCGAGCGGGTCCAGCTTCGCGTGGCACCCGGCGCAATCGGGGTTCTCCCTGTGCTCAATGAACTTCTCCCGGATGGTCAGGTTCTTGACCGACTCATCCTCCCTTAAGGGCGGTACATCATTGGGCGGCGGGGGAGGGGGAGTATTAAGGATTACTTCAATAACCCAGGATCCCCGGGCAATGGGATGGGTTCTTTTTGTGCCATTATTCATGCTCAGCATTGCTGCACTGGTAATGATGCCTCCGTAACGGGGATCACTGGCAGGTACTCGATGGAAGGTGGTTGAGCGGAGCTTGTTGCGCATCTGGTTGTCGTAACGTTGCCGGGCGGCTTGTTGGATTTTGCCGGTATCTTTTTTCTTGGGAAGGTCTTTGAGGGTTTTATTGGCCTGATCCAGCGTGTCCTTGAGGCTGGTGAATTTTTTCTTTTGCTCGTCAGTCATGGCCTGCAGGGCATCGGTTTCGGAGACATAAAGATTTTTGCCGGAAGCTGAGGCCACAACCTCCTCAGCCGTGAGTGCCCGGTTGTAGAGGCGCGCCTTGTCGATCGTGACATTAAGGTACTTGTTGCCGCCGGGGGGCAGATGCCGCAGGCCGAAGATGACCGAAGTACGGTTCTTGGGAAAGGTGGCCGCGCTGCGCCGGTAGGGTTTGCCGTAGGGTTTGCCGTTGCGGTACATGGTGGTGGTTCCATCAGGTTGGTAGGTGATAACCAGGTGAAGGAGTTGATTAATGGACGACTCGGGTGTGGATTCAGGAAAATCCAGTGTGCGGCTGTGGCCGTTGCTCCCGGAGATCCAGTGACGACCTTTGCGTTCACCCAGTACAATGGTGTCAAAGAAATCGCCGGGTCCCTGGATACCCATTACGCCACCGCCGCGCTGGTTGACATCGGGTAACTGGCACCAGACCTCAATAGATTTGGCCTTGAGATCAATGGGCAGGTTCGCACTTTGCAGGAAGGAGCGGTTTAATACCACCATGCCATCCTTGAAGCTCACTTTGCCTTTGGCTGAAAGCGGGAAATTACCCACTGAACTCTTGAGGTCGCCATCAAACTCCCAGGCCGCGTAGGGTTTCAGATCAGCGGGTTTGTTTTGCCCTGAGTTTTTTTTACGCTTGGCAAGCAGCTGTTCCTTTACCGGCGCAGTCAATTTGTCCATCTCAGCCTGGTTGGTCTTGATCAGGGTCTCCAATCCCTTGCGGCGCTCATCAATACGGCGGTTTTCCTCCACTACTTTGGATACGTCCGGCAGGACAGGCTTGAGGTCGGATGTGTACCAGTCCTTCAGCAAATCACTTTGGTAACCAAAGGCTGGCTTGATCAGTTCACTGACAGGGCGATCCTCAACGAACACCGCATCAAAGAGCAGCAGTGGCTCACAGAGCATCTGCAGGCTGGCCGGATGATTTTTGTCCAGCGTGAAGAATCGGTACAGCTTGGGGTCCGGCGTGGCGGCAAGGATGTTTTCAAGCTGCATCCATTGTGTCGGGAAGGTGTCAAGAAAGCGCTCAATCTTAGGGTCACGCAGCATTCGCTCGATGGTTTCCTCCAGCATCTTCGGCTTGGTTAGTTCACCCGTCTCGGCCAGCTGCAATAGCTCTGCATCCGGCGCGGTGGCCCAAAGAAAAAACGAAAGATTTGAGGCCAATGCGTGGGCCTTGCTTTCGGAAGGGTTGCGGTAAAGAAACAGGGGTGAGGAAAGGGCAGCCGACACCACTTTTTTCATGCTGTCGGGATAGGAGAGCCCCTGTTTCAGTTTCCCCGAAGCGTAGGCATTATAGCGGTCAATCGTGACTGCCTCGACGGGGCCGCGAAATGCATGCTTTAAAAAGTTTGCGATGCGCTGTCGTGTTTCAGCCTCTACATCAGCGCCTTCGGCAGGAGCCTTGAAAAAGTCGCTCCAGATGCCGACAGTTTTTTCATTAAAGTCAGGACTCTCGACAATGGACACGCTGAGCCGCAGAAAGGCATCGAGTAACAACGGGGAAAGGGTGAGCTGATTGGCCTGATTATCAAACCCGTGTGCAGCCCGCAGGTCTTGCGGGAAGGCCTTGACTTCGCGCAGACCGGCGGCGGGATTCAGCGCGAGTGAGCGTACATTGACGCGCTCTGGCATCCTGGGCGCATTCAGGTAGATTGTTTGGCGCGTCATCAGTTTTTCAGGCAACGCGAATACATCGCGGTTGAGTTGAAATAAATCACGTACAACGTTGTTATACTGGAAACGGTTCAGCCGTGGGATCGGTGCGGGCTCGGGTTTCGTGTCGGCGATCGCCAAGCGCAGAGTTTCCTGCAGGGTGGCGAGTAATTTTGCCTGCTCTTTTTCCGTTAGTTGCGGTTCATCCTCCGGTGGCATATCACCTGCATCGGTGACCTCAATGAGTTCCTTGATCAGGTCTGGCTTGGCCAGGAATTGCTTGGAATTGACAACCTCCTTGAGGTTGATCTTGCCCTTCAATTTTTTACCGCCGTGACATTTAACGCAGCTCTTGGCAAAGAGGGGCTTGAGGAACTTATCAAACTCATCGGCCGCGCTGGCCAGGTGTGAGCCTCCCAGCAAAAGGAGCAGGGCGTACCGAAGAATAAACTGCCTGCCAATCCTCATCGCCGGGCTAGGTCCACAAATCAGAGATGACGCCGTGGCTGTCAGAGAATGATTTCATCTCCAACCCCATGAGATTGGCCAGCGTGAGCCAGAGGTTGGAATTCAATGTGCCGCTCTTGGCCCGGATGAAACGGCCTTGCTTGATCTGACCCTGACCCTTGCCGGCTACGATCATGGGCAGATCAAAATACTGGTGGGTGGCCCCGTCACCCAGTGCTGCGCCATAGGTAATCAGTGAATTATCCAGCATGGTGCTGCCATCAGATTCCTTGATCTCCTTCATGCGCTTGATGACGTAGGCGTACTGTTGCATGTGGAAGAAGTCGATTTTAGCCAACTCAAGATAACCCTTGCCCTTCTGATTGTGGGTCATGTTGTGGTGTTGCACCGGTTTATCGAAAACCCCCTCATACATCAGTGTGGCATCCCAGCGCTCCGGCCCGATCATGAAGGTGGAGACATTGGTGATCCCCATCTGGAAGGCCAGGAGCATCAGGTCCGCCTGCAAACGGATATATTCTCCGCGCGGCAACACCTCAACTTTCGGAACCTTGATGTCGGCATTGGCCAAGAGTTTTTCCAGCTTGGCCATGCGCACTTCAACGTCACGAACCATGGTCATGAATTCATCCATGGTGGCGCGGTCGTCAGTGCTGAGCTTGCGCGAGAGGGATTTCGCATCAGCCAATACCAAATCTGAAATATCGGCTACGTGAGCACGAAAACTATCCTTGGAGAACAAGCGGTCGTACAGTTTTCTCGGATTACGGATGGATGGCGCGATCTTGCCTGGTCCATACCACGAGATGTTGTCAAACTCGATCGGTTCCTTGGGTGCCCGGAATCCATTGCAGCTGATCTCCAGTGTGTTGAGAACCGTCTTGTGGCCGAGCTTATCACCGATTACCTGATCCAGACTGCGACCATTGGGATGCTTGATGCCCTGTTCGGCCGCCTGCACCGGGGAAAGACTGGTGAGGTAACAGGAGGCACCCTGCGCGTGTACATCCTGTCCGTTCTTGAAGGTGCGATCCAGGCCGGTGATCAGGGTTACGTCCCTGGTGTGATCGGCCAAAGGCTGCATCGTGGAGGTGAGTTCCAGCGGATATATGCCCGGCTTATTCTGTTTGCGTTTCTGGTTCTTGGTCTTGTCCGCGTTAAACCCGCCGACAAACCCGGGCAACGTCCCCTCTTCTTCACCGGGAAAAAAACAGCGCCGTACAATCCCATTGGGAATATACATGATCACCAGTTTCTTGTCCGGCTTCTCGCCTTTCTTGGCCGCAGCCATTGCTTCAGGCACTGAGTGCAAAAACGGCAGGGCCATCGTTGCCCCGCCTGTCTTAATAAATTTTCTTCTGGAGATACTCATAGTGCCTGCTCCCTATACCTTTGAAAGAGAATGATGCGTATTATTCACCCTTTTTTGCAAGATGCTTTCTTTCCCTGTAATTGAGACAGTACCCGCTAGGCAATCACCTCGCGAATCACATTGCCGTGTACATCAGTCAGGCGCAGATCGCGTCCGCCGTAGCGGTAGGAGAGTTCCTCATGGTCCAGGCCCATCAGGTGCAGCACTGTGGCCCACAAGTCGTAGACATCACACTTGTTTTCAGTGGCGTGATAACCGAATTCATCAGTGGCCCCGTGGATCGTGCCGCCCTTGACACCTCCACCGGCCAGCCACACGCTGTAGCCGTAGGGATTGTGGTCGCGTCCGTTGGTGCCTTGAGAGAAGGGAGTCCGTCCGAATTCGCCTGCCCAGATCACCAGCGTATCCTTGAGCAGATCACGACTCTTGAGATCCTTCAACAGGCCTCCAATGGGTTGATCGACCTGACGGGCCATATTCTCGTGGCCGTTCTTAAGGTTGCCATGCTGGTCCCAAGGGTTGGGGGCTTGTCCGCCACCCATTTTTTCAGGCAGGCAGCTAAGTTCCACAAAACGCACGCCGCTCTCGACGAGTCGCCGCGCCAGTAGTGCCTGGTGTCCGTAGGCGGCTGTAACACCATTGGATGAATCCATGCCGTACATTTTTTTGGTGGCCTCGGTCTCGTTGATGATGTCGCATAATTCAGGCACGGCCGCCTGCATCCGGTAGGCGGTTTCGTAATTGCGCACGGCTGCCTCCACATCATTATTGCCGCCAATACGTTTCACAAAATCGCCGTCCAGATTCTTTATGAAATCCAAGCGCGAACGCTGCACACGATCGGCTTCCTGAGGCTGGATATTGCGCACCGCCGCGGGCTTGTCTCCCACAATGATGGAACCCTGGTTCTCGGCAGGCAGGTAGCCGTTACTAAAGAGGCCCACGCCGCCATGGGGCACTTTTGCGCCGCCAGCCTGCAGCACCACGAAGCCCGGCAGGTTTTCATTTTCTGTGCCCAACCCGTAGGTCATCCACGCGCCGGCTGCAGGGCTGCCCATGAAAGGGAGGCCTGTATGGAAGGCGTAGTTGCCCTGCGCGTGCTCGTTCACCTTGCTGGTTAGTGAGCGAATCACCGCCAGTTCATCAACACTCTGGGCCACGTGCGGAAAAAGGCTGCTCACCGGCATCCCGCTTTGGCCGTGCTGCTTGAATTCAAAGGGCGAGGCCATCACATTGCCGTTATTATTAAACTGGGTGCGCAACACCTTTACCGGCATGGGTTTGCCGTGCAGTTCCTTGAGCTTGGGCTTAGGATCAAAGGTGTCCAGATGCGACGCACCGCCGGACATGTAGCAGAGGATCACGTGCTTGGCGCGCGGCTTGAAATGCGGCTTGCCGGTGGTGCCGGCCAAGGCGCGGTTGGCCATCAGTCCATTGAGTGCCATCAGTCCAAAGCCCGTCGAGCACTGGCTGAGCATCTCGCGTCTGGAAAGGATTCGTTTGGTGTTCATTGCAGATAGATAAATTCCTTGAGGTTAAACATCGCTTGGGCAAGGTCACGCCATGGGTTGGGGGCCGTTGCTCCCAGTTTCTTGAGTGCGTTTAATTGTTGGTTGAGGGTTTTGCCTTCCGCCTCCAGTTTCTTCAGGTCTTTGCGTTGGGTTTCGGTCAAGGTCTCCAGTAAATCCTTCTCGGAGATATAATTGGGATTGCCGCCAAAGGAGG
>MPLX02203816.1_pt1 | contig 13276 bp, 4 predicted proteins | sample 1617341 | NCBI WGS metagenome assembly MPLX02 (sample SAMN05944804, study PRJNA350692) | marine metagenome | biome: marine; feature: ODZ; material: water; isolation source: 120 m water sample filtered on 0.2 um supor filter | place: Pacific Ocean | collected 2012-04-08 | depth 120m m | reverse complement strand
TTACACTCGATTATTCAACTAATAATTTTGCGGCGGCAGTAGAAATCGCTTCGGGTAATAATGTAGCGATAACGGATGAAGATACCATAGACCTTGGAGACTCAACCGTATCTGGAACCTATGGAATTACAGCCGGTGGTGCTGTTACAGACAGTGGCACGCTGGAGATCTCAGGGATAACCACGATAGCAGCTGGCAGCAGCAATAATATTACACTCGATTATTCAACTAATAATTTTGCGGCGGCAGTAGAAATCGCTTCGGGTAATAATGTAGCGATAACGGATGAAGATACCATAGACCTTGGAGGCTCAACCGTATCTGGAACCTATGCAATAACAACAAGTGCGGGAAACATAACAGATAGCGGAGCTCTTGCAATCGCAAGTACCTCTACTTTTACAACAAATGGTGACGGCGCCGATATTAAGCTGGACACAACAACGAACAGATTTACTGGGGCGGTCACGGTAAACACAACGGGGGCAGGCGGGGACGCGGAGATTCATGGAGGCAGCATACCGCTTGGGATTATCGCATCAGGCGAAGTAGGTACTCTGAAACTAACTACGACAGGCGCGGATATCACTGACGAAGGTGCCCTGGTGGTCCTGGGCGCGACCACGATTGACGCCGGTAGTGCTGATGTGACTCTGAATCATGGATCCAGTAATATGCAGGGCGCCGTAGGGGTTTCAGGTAGAAATGTTTCTCTGACTCATCCCACTACGATTGATCTCGGAGATTCAACCGTAACGGGTACCTATGATGTCACGGCAGCGACTGGGAACATAACAGACACGGGTGCGCTGACGATTACCGGTCTGACGACTCTAGTTACCAGCGCGGATGGCGCCGACATCACTATGGACGGGACGGGCCATACGTTTACAGGTAACGTGAAGGTCACCACCAATGAAACCGGAACAAATAAAGACGCACACGCCGAGATCAATGGCGGTAGCGCTACAGGATTGAAAATTGAAAGGGGTTCAGAGGTACAAGGAAACTTAACCTTGATCAGCAGTCACGCGAATACCATCACCGATGAGGGAGACTCTGGGGTGGTGACCGTGGACGGGAACCTCACCGCAACTACAGATGCAAATAACGGCAGTATCACGCTGAATGATCTTGCCGTTGACGGGACGATTGGCCTTAATACCCATGGTACCGGAAACGCGACGGTGGTGAATGATGTGGGCCTGCAGTTTGCTGCATCTTCAGTGGGTGGCGACTTGCACGCAACCTCGACCACCGGAAATATGACGCAAAGCGGAGGACTCGATATTGAAGGGACCACCACTCTCATCGCATCTGCCGATGACGCAACGATTACTCTCGGCACGACATCAAATGCCTTTACTGGGGCCTTGTTGATCACGACCAATGATAGCGGTACGGACACGGCCGGCGATGTTAGTGTCCATGGCGGCACCACCGCGCTGGTTATTGGGGACTCTACTGTTGATGGTGATTTGACGTTGACCAGCACGGCAACCGGTACCGCGGCCGTGACAGACACTGGGACATTGAACATTAGGGGAACAACCACCGTATCCGCCAGCGGTGGCGATGTAACGTTAAACACGGCAACCAACAATTTTCAGGGGGCAGTGGCAATCGATGGTGTCAACGTGACCGCAGTGATTACAAATGATGTTGATCTCGCGGCTTCTACCGTGACTGGGAACTACACCCTGACGGCAGGCGGTTCAGTCACAGATAGCGGTGCTCTCGCGATCACGGGAGTGACAACGATTGACGCCAGCAGCGGCAATGTGACGTTAAACACGACAACGAACAATTTTCAGGGCGCGGTAAAAATAGATGGTGTCAACGTGACGGTGGTAGACGCAGGGGCGATTGATCTAGGAGCGTCCACCGTGACTGGGATCTATGCGGTAACCGCAACCGCGGGCGGGGATATAACAGACAGCGGTGTGTTGACAATCACTGGCGCGGCAACATTCACAGCGGCAAATGGTCAAAGTGTTTACCTGGATAGCGCTAACACTTTTTCGAATACGGTTAGTTTTAGTTCGGGGGGAACTCTGGCAAACGTGACGATCAGCGACAGTAACAATTTTGATCTTGCTGCTTTGACTTTGAGCGGTAACCTTATTGCTACCTCAGCGGGGGGATCTATTACCGATAGTGGGGCCCTCGCGATAAGCGGCACCTCCTCATTTACAACGAGCGCCAGTAACGAAGACATCACCCTCGATACCACAACCAATGCATTTACAGGGGCGGTTACTTTAAGCACCACGGGATCAACCGGAAATGCAACGGTTGATGGCGGTACCACGAAGTTAGATATCGCAGCATCCGCGGTTGGGGGCAACCTGAACCTGACCAGTGGTCATGCTACAGGTATCACCGACAGCGGAACGGTAACCGTGGGCGGTAACCTCATAGCAACCAACGATGTGAGTAACGGCGATATCAACATGGGAAGTCTGGCTGTTGATGGAACGATGGCTCTTGCAACCAGCGGATCCGGCGGTGATGTGACGTTGGTGAATGATGCGGGTCTTGATTTCGCAACATCGAACATCGGCGGTGATTTGAATGCAACTGCGACTACGGGCAATATTTCTGATAGCGGCACTCTGACAGTTACAGGTGCAACCGAAATGACACTGGGTACCACACCAAACTTAACACTCACCGGCGCTACCTCCGCAACAGTCGTGAGTCTCGGTGTTGAGAATAAAATGATTCTAGATAACTCGGTATTTACTGGAGGGATCACTCTAAACTATGGAGGAGAATTGGTTGTTGTTGTTGATAGTAGTAATTCTGATGTTGATCTTGCTAGCCAGGTGGCCTTCGCGGGGTTAACTAAGGGAAGGGGTCAAGTGAACCTTTTAAGCAATATTCAAGGTTTACTTAGTGGTTTTAAGAAAAATAAAGAATTGAAGGATGCTACAGAGAAAAAAGATATAGACGGGGATATGTCTAAAGAATTGAAGGATGCTGCGGAGCAAAAAGATTTAGACGAAGATATGCCTGATGATGTAGAAGATGACGACGATAAAGAAGGTGATGAAGAATATGAAGAAGATGAAGAAGATGAAGAAGATGAGTAATTAATATTATTACTTAGTTTGCATAAATACAATTTATGGGTCGTATACTAAAATGGAAGGTGCTATATTAAGGGGGTGTATGAATTTTTTAAGCGGACTTCCTAAGCGAGAACGAACCTTGAAGGTGATTCAAACCCCCGCCTAATCAAGTAGAAATCAGAAAAATAAAAGCCAATATCAATAAAAAATAATGCAAGTGAGGTTAAAGGATTATGAGAATTCGATCTAATTTGTTTTCGATTATACTTACACGAGGATTAATTTTGGTTGGACTGTTCGCTTTAGCGCTATCTAGCAATTTGGTTTTTGCTCAAGACTCCAAACAACCCATTGAATCAGAAGTTGAGGGAGAGAGTTATATTTTGGTTATTACAACAAGCCGTACTCTAAATGTCCGTCAAAAAGCTTCATCTCTAAGTCCAGTGGTCGGTAGTGTGCTAAACGGCGCAAAAATTCCTTTTGCAGGTGCCACGGCCACTGATGCTACAAATATGAATGGGATTTGGTATCAGGTTGAGTTTTTGGAGGGAAAGCTTGGCTGGGTTTCTGGGGACTACTCAACAAAAATCGAAGTACCTAAAAAATCTAAAATTTCACAGGTCGTAAAACCGGATAGTAAAAATGAGGTGCCGATTGAGAAAACAAAAACAGAGAACCCAGAAAACTTTTTACGACCAACTGATACCGTAAAAAAACCTGCAATTTCACAGGTCGCGAAACCGGATAGTAAAAATGAGGTGCCGACTGAGAAAACAAAAATAGAGAATCCGAAAAAATTTTTACAACCAACTGATGTCGTAAAAAAACCTGCCGTAGAAAATAAAAAAGACTCTACCCCAGTTGAGCCCCAAGGTTTTTTCAAGAGCCTTTTTTCTTCTAAGCCAAAACAAGCAAGCAAAAAGCCTTCACAAGAAGCGATGGCTACAAGTAAAAAACCGTTGGCAAGTATTGATGGGTTTCGCTCGGCAAAATTTGGAATGGTAAGGGCGGAAGTAACGAAAGCCATCTTCCGGGATTTTGGGATAACGAGCAGCAAGATTGCTATCATAAGCCATCCGACAGAGCAGACCCAAAGTCTGGCGATTACCGTTAAGCAACTATTTCCTAAATCTGGTAAATCGCAAGTGGTATACGTATTTGGTTATAGAAGCAATCTACTAATGCAGGTGAATATATTCATTGGCCACGGGGTCGATAAGAGTGTCACCGCACAGCAAGTGGTAGATTCAGGTAATTTGTTGGGGAACCATTTGTTGCGAAAACGTTATCAGGATGATGGTTTGGTTGCACACGCCAGGCTCAACGACGGGTCGGTTTTAATATTTCGTGGTAAAGACAAAAAAGGACGCATGGCTCTTCTGCGTTTATCCGATCCACAGGCAAGCAATACGAATAGTGAGGGCTTAAAGATCGCCCTTAACTTATCCTACATAGAAAAACCGGGACAACCGGATATTTATAAGTTGAAGGACGAAGATTTTTAAAGTGGCATGAATAGTGAGCTATTAATTAATTTGGAGAAGACCATTTTATGACAACGAATCGAATGACCAAAGCTGTTTTAAAATTATTTTTGCTCGGCACACTTGCGATTTTCACATCCGGGATCAACATGTTTTCTTCTAAGAGCGGTGAACTGGCGACGGATAAGAGTATCAAAAACACAAAGCCGTGGGCGAACATTGACGGGTTTCGCTCTGCGAAGTTTGGGATGCAAATGGATGAGGTGAAAAACGCCATCGTCCGGGACTTTAATATTTTTAAAAGGAAAATTGATGTCATCACCCACCCGACGGAACGGACCCAGAGCCTAGGGATCACGATTGACAAGCTTATTCCGATTTCCGGCAAGACGCGAGTGGTGTACGTTTTTGGTTATAAAAGCAAACAATTAATGCAGGTGAATATACTCATAGGTCATCCTGTGGATACCAATATTGCTCCACAACAAGTCGTTGATTCAGGGAATTTGCTGGGCAATCATTTTTTTAAGAAACGATATCAGGAAGATGGCTTAGTCGCACACGCCAGGCTCAACGACGGATCGGTTTTAATATTTCGTGGTAAAGACCAAAAAGGTCGCATGGCGCTCCTGCGTTTATCTAATCCACAACCAAACGAAGGAAACAAAGAAGACCCAAAAATAACATTGTCGCTGTCTTATATAGAAAAACCTGAACAGCCAGACGCGTTTCAACTTAAAGAGGATGATTTTTAGGATTTTTTTCTTCATTATTATATATAGGCTGTAATCTTAGCTAAACTTTACAAGAATTCGTTTGGAGTTTTATTAGTCACCTTCCTGTAAAATGGTGTTGGATCTTTCCGCCCTTTTCTTCTATAAGGTTCTGACACGAATTTCATTCGGTGTGTGATAGATTATTCAAGTTTTGCCATGCCCGTCGCACATCCGACAACATCCAGTTTTAGATAGAGCTTTTTAAAGAATGACAAGTTTTAAAAATGAAATAGGCAATCAAGTTCTTATTCTTGACGGGGCCATGGGCACCATGGTCCAGAATCTTGGCTTGAAAGATGCCGCGTTTGGTGGCCCCGAGTTCAAAATGCTGACTGACTTGTTGGTTTTTTCCCGTCCCGATGACCTGGAAGGAATTCATCTTGAGTATCTGCAGGCGGGCGCCAACTTGATTGAGACCGATACGTTCGGTGCCTCGCCTTTACGATTGAAAGAATTTAATTTTTCCAAGTTTGACCCTTCGGATTTAAAAGCCATTCCTGACCAACTTGATATGAAAACTTGTTCACTGGAATCGCTGACTCTGAAACTCAATATTGAAGGTTGCCGTATTGCTAAAAGAGCCATTGAAAAATACCGAGCTCAGCCGGACTACGATGGCAGGCCTCTTTTTGTGGCGGGATCAATTGGACCATCCAACTATGTTGTTTCAAGTACCGAGGCCAATTTAAACAAGGGTACGTTTGGTCAGATCGTTGAAAATTTTTACCATCAAGTTTTAGGCTTGGTTGAAGGTGGCGCGGATGTTCTTCTGATCGAAACCCAACAGGACATTCTGGAGACCAAGGCAATCATTACTGGTGCCAACAAAGCTTTTGCCAAGAGAAAAAAGAAACTACCGATGATCGTTCAGGCAACTGTTGACGTATTTTCAAAGATGCAGATATTCAACACGGATATCCACGCTGCCTACACCGCCGTATCGAAAATGGGGATCGACGTATTTGGGATTAATTGTAATGTTGGTCCTGAAGAGATGTTAGCGACCGTCGAAAAGTTAAGTCGTTTTTGCAGGCACCCTATTTCAGTCGTTCCTAATGCAGGGCAACCGATTTCAGAGGATGGCCAAACCTGTTACAAGCTTTCACCTGAGGATATGGCCAACACGATAGAGCCTTTTGTTCGAGAATATGGCGTGTCTATTGTGGGAGGTTGCTGTGGTACGACCCCCGCTCACATCAAGGCGCTGAGAGAGAAACTAAATGGCGTGGTTCCGGCACCAAGACAACCTGATAAAAAAGTTTATGTTTCCGGTCCACAGGAAGCGGTTCCAATTGACACCTCAAAGGGACTGTTGCGTATCGGTGAGCGTCTCAATGTTCGCGGCAGCAAGCTGGTCCGTGATGCTGTGGAAAAAGAGGGTGAGGAAATCTCCATGCAGGTTTTGGAGGAAGTGGTTAACGAGCAGGTCAAGGATTTGGGTATTGAGATTATAGATGTGTGCATGGACAGTAATATTGTGGAAACCGAAGAGGTGCTTCCGGCAATTATCCATGGTCTTACCAGTGATTTTAAAGGAGTCATGTGCATTGATTCTTTTTCCGTGGAGGCATTGGAAAAAGCCATAGAGAGTTACCCTGGTCGACCCATTATTAATTCCATAAGTTTAGAGGAGTATAAGGACGGAGTAAGTAAACTCGATGCCGTACTTTCATCAACCAGCGGTCATGGCCCAATTTATATCGCACTGGTCAATGGCCCCGAGGGTCCTGCGCAAACTGCTGACGAGAAATATAACCTAGCCTCGGAAATTGTCAAACAGGCGAATGAAAAATATGGAGTGGGAGCTGATCAGATTTTGATCGACGTGAATGCATACCCTATTGGAAGTGAATCGGTTGAGGGGCTTAATTTCTGCACTGAGACCCTTGAAAGTTTGCCGCGTATAAAAAAGATTCACCCGGATTTGAAAACCTCCATCGGTGTAGGCAACCTGACCAATGGTTTGGCTAAAAAGCCTTACATGAGGAAGGTTCTCACAAGCGTATTTTTAGAGGAGGCTCGAAAGGCGGGGCTTGACTGCGCCATCTTGAATCCTAACCACTATGTTCCGCTTGAGAGTTTGCCCGATGAAGATGTTGAGCTTGCACTTAAGGTAATCCTTGAGCGTGACATGAACGCCTTTGATCAACTGGAAGAAATTGCCCTTACAAAAAAAACGGGAGCCAAGCAAAAGAAGGTGGATTATGCTGACCTGTCAGTTGAAGAAAGCGTATGCGCGAAGATCAAGGATGGATATAAACAAAAAGAAGAAGGGGTGGTTAAAAAAGACGGCGTCGAGTTTTCTTACCGCGATCGTATTGTGGTGGAGGTGGCTGAGGTCGCCGAAAGACACGAGCCACTGGAGTGTGTTAGTGGTTATCTCATGAAGACCATGCGCGAGTTGGGAGATGCGTTTGGCCGGGGAGAAGTAAGTCTCCCGCATCTGCTTAAAAGTGCTGACGTGATGCGTAACTGCATGGAATTTCTAGAATGGTTTATGCGCTTGAAAAGTGGCGTGAATCCAGAGGATGAAATTCAATACAAGGGAATCGTGGTTATTGGTACGGTCTATCAAGACGTGCATAGTATCGGTAAAGATCTTGCGAAGACGTTGCTGGAAAATTATGGCTACCGGGTGGTTGATCTAGGGGTACAGGTACCCTTGGAGAAATTTATTGAGACTGCTGAAAAAGAAAATGCCGATGCGATTGGCACAAGTGCGCTGCTAGTACAAACTTCCAACCATATGATCACCATTGCTCGAATGTTAAAAGAAAAGTCTTATGATATTCCAATTTTGATTGGCGGAGCACCTGTTAATTCAAGGCACGCGGGCTATGTTGCTATGTATGGACAAAACGACACGGAAAATATTTTACACAATATTTTTTACTGCCAAAGCGGGATGGATGGCGTGAATGTAATGAACCGTTTGCAGGCGAAGGAGGGTCTTGCTAATTTTTTTAGCGAAAATAAGGAGAACCTGCTGAATGAATACAAGCGCGCCAAGGGAATAAAGGAAAAACAGGATGAACTGTTGTCCACTTTACCGAGACGAGTGGTCGGATTCAAGAAGCACGAAGTTCCAAGAGAGGGGTACGGACTACACAAGGTTGAATTTAAATTGCAGAAATTAGCACCTAACATTGACAATAAGAGCCTGTTCTCTCTCAACTGGAAATTTGGGAAGCAGTCTTCATGGAAAGATAAATCGATTGATCTTGATCAATTGAAACAATTAAAAAAAGAGTGGATTGAGAAAGCGGAATCAAATAACTGGATCACGCCGAAGGCACGGTTCATTCTTTTACCGGCCCAGTCCGAGGGGGATGATGTAATACTCTACCACCCTGAAGACACAGAAAAGGAATTGGCTCGTATTTGTTTTTCGGTTTGTTTGGGTAAGGGACAAAAAGATGTGTTTTCTGCCGCTCAATACGTTCGCCCAAAATCTTCAGGGCAACTGGATGCATTGGGACTACAAATTACCACTGCAGGTACCCAGGCTGATAAGGCTATCGAAAAATTTAAGAATGAACATGATTCCGAGTCAGCATTGTACCTGCAAGGATTGTGTGATCGGGTTGCAGAGGATTTAGCCCAATACATTCATAACTTGATCCGATTGAGAGCAGGGTATAAAAAAAATTCACAGGGTGAGCGATACAGCCCAGGCTATGCGGCGCTTACTGATTTATATAATAACAAGGTGATTTGGGAAGTGTTACAAGCAGAAGACCTGGGCATAGAATTGACCGACGCAAATGAGTTCAACCCGCCCAGCACAACCGCTGCGGTTATTTGTTTTCACAGTGAAGCAGGTTACTCTTGACCTCATTCCAAGGAAAATCAATGCCTTCTCCCCTATCGGGGCAAATAAATTATCAAGTTTCTTCAAATTTACTCCGAAATTATAGCTATAGGTCATGGTGAAATAAAAGCACTAATCTCAATAAATATAAAGGCTTTACTGTGTCTATCGGTCCATGATTCTGGCTAAATAAAGGTTGTTTTATAAGTGCCGTTTGGTAGAATGGACAAACAAGAGATAACTTAATAAAAAATTTTCTCCGTATTTTTAGAGTGTTGGTAGTATCCCAACGTGCTATGCAACTATTTCTTTTCTAATTTTAAGGATACCGACAACATGTTTAAGCGATTTACAGAGAGAGCTCGAAGGGTCATCATACTTGCGCGAGAAGAAGCGGAGTTATATCGCCATGAATACCTCGGTACTGAGCACATTTTGCAAGGCGTTATAAAAGATGGCGGTGGCATTGCGGTTGCGATTATTCACAAAACCGGTACGGACCTGACTCAACTTAAAAAAGAGCTGGAAAAAAACCTACCTCGCAGTTCTAGCTCCTTAATCATCGGTGATATTCCATTTACCTCCCGTGCGAAGAAAATCCTAGAGTTCGCCGTGGAGGAAGCACGTTCTTTGAATCATAATTATATTGGTACAGAGCACCTGCTTTTGGGTTTACTCAAAGAGAAAGAAGGTGTGGCCTGCAGGATCCTCAATGGTTTCGGAGTTTATTTTGACGATGTTAAAGAGAAGATCGTTGAAATGTTTAAAGAGCCAGCGGCAGCTGCGGGGGTTGCTGATAAAGGTAAAACGCCTACCTTGGATGAGTTCAGTCGCGACCTGACCAAAATGGCAATCGACGGTAAGCTTGACCCGATCATTGGGCGCGCCAAGGAGATAGAGCGAGTAGTACAGATTCTAAGTCGCCGAACCAAGAACAATCCGGTTTTGATCGGTGAGCCCGGTGTTGGCAAGACAGCTATTGTGGAGGGGCTGGCTCAGCTTATCGTAGAGCGCGAGGTGCCGGATACTTTGCATGATAAACGAGTGGTTTCTTTGGATCTTGGTTCGCTGATTGCAGGCACTAAGTACCGCGGTCAGTTTGAGGCACGCCTCAAGGGAATTATGAAAGAAATTATTCAGAACGAAAGCGTTATCCTGTTCGTCGATGAACTACATACTTTGGTTGGGGCCGGTGCGGCAGAAGGTTCGGTCGACGCCTCAAATATGCTCAAGCCCGCGTTGTCACGTGGTGAAATTCAGTGTATCGGTGCGACCACGCTGGAAGAGTATCGTAAATATATTGAGAAAAACGGAGCGCTGGAGCGAAGATTTCAGCAGGTCATTGTCAATCCCCCCTCTGTGGAAGAGACAGTTGAGATTATTAAAGGGCTCAAGGTCCCCTATGAAATGCACCACAAGGCAAAAATCACGGATGAGGCTATTGTCACGGCTGTGAGATTTTCTGACAGGTACATCAGCGACCGGTTTCTTCCAGACAAAGCCATTGACGTAATCGATGAGGCAGGCTCTCGTGTCCGCTTAAGAAGTGCAACCCAGTCGCCCGAGATGCGAAAGATTCAACGCGAAATTGATGCCGTTGCTCGTGAAAAGAAATCATCCATTGAAAACCAGGAATTCGAGAAGGCTGTCGAGTTGAGGGACAAAGAAGAGGAGTTGCGAGCTAAGCTGGAGAAAGAAAAAGATAACTGGGAAGCCAATAACGATACCCTAGAGCCTAAGATCACGGATCAAGATATCGCTGCTGTTGTATCGAGTATGACCGGAATTCCTCTTTCCAAAATCGAAGAGGGTGAGAGCGCGCGTCTGCTTAATATGGAATCGGAACTTGCCTCCAAGGTAGTCGGGCAGGATGAGGCCATTCAGGTGCTCACGAAGGCTATTCGAAGGTCGCGCTCTGGTCTGAAAGATATGCGACGTCCAATTGGTTGCTTTTTGTTTCTGGGCCCAACGGGTGTTGGCAAAACAGAGTTGGCAGGCGTGCTTGCTGAATTTATGTTTGGTAATCGTGATGCCCTGATTAGACTCGATATGTCAGAGTATATGGAAAAATTCAATGTATCTCGTTTGACAGGAGCTCCTCCAGGTTATGTGGGTTATGAAGAAGGAGGACAGCTTACGGAGAAAGTTAGACGGAAACCTTATTCTGTCGTTTTGTTTGATGAAATCGAGAAGGCCAACCCTGATGTTTTCCACCTGTTGTTGCAGATTATGGATGATGGGCGCCTGACAGACAGTTATGGTCGGGTGATTGATTTCAAGAATACGGTCATCATCATGACTTCCAATATCAGCTCACGATCTTTGGATAAGGGGACTTCATTGGGTTTTCATAAAGATGATCTTGAGATGAGCCATGATCGGATGCAAAAAGATTTGAAGGGAGATCTTAAACGTATGTTCAACCCTGAGTTTCTCAATAGACTCAGCGAAACAGTAGTTTTTAGGCCTCTAGAGATTGATCATATTGTTGATATTTTGGATGTTCAACTTCTTCAGATCAATGAGCAGTTGATTCAGCAGGGGTTGACCTTAGATGTAACAGTGGACGCTAAGAGGTGGTTGGCAGAAAAGGGTTATGACAAGAGTTTTGGGGCTAGGCCACTCAAACGTGCCTTGCAAAAGCACCTTGAAGATATTTTATCCGATGAAATGCTCAAGGGAAGATTCAAAAATGGTGGCGTGATCGAGGTGAGTCTCCAAGAAGACGCTTTGGTTTTTACTGAAAAAGCGAGTGCCGTCAACGCGTGAAAAAATGTTTGTAGGCGTGGGAGTAAAGTAACTTCCAAAGTGGTCTAAATTATTGTAAAGTATTGTTGTTTTAGGTCCGTAGAGACCGAAGACACCAATACTTTTTTTTGTTAAGGCCTACGCCTCGTGGTGCAAGGGTAGCTTTTTAAAAAATAAAGACTTTCTGATTCGTGATTAAAACGCCCCAAATTGTTATATCTATGTTCGTTTTTTTTCTCATGTCTATCATGGCATCGTATGCCCATGCTCAAAATGGAGATCTCGTAGGTTCGGTTAAAGTCGAAGGAAACAAGCGTGTACAGACTTCGACCCTCCTGTATTACATCAAAACCCGCAAAGGGGAGCCTCTTTCCCGAAGTCAAATCAGTAAAGACGTTGAACAGATATATGGCCTTGGACAATTCAAGGACATTCGGGTTGAAACTCAGCAAGGTTCAGAAGGGATGGAGGTAGTTTTCATAGTTGAGGAGATTCCTTCGCTTGGTAATGTGTTGTTTTATGGAAATAAAGAGATAGAAGACAGTGATATGCACGAGCTATTGGAATTTAAGCGTGGTGAAGCATTTCAGCAACACATGATAACAGAGGCGAAAGAAAAAATTAAGTTGTTGTATCAGGAAAAAGGGTTTTTCTTTGCAAAGATTGATGCGATCTCGAAAAAGTCAGACAAGAATCTTATGGATATTCATATCAGAGTTCGTGAAGGAGAGAAGGTCGGGATTAAGAATATACTTTTTTCTGGCAACAAGAATTTCTCCGCGGACGAACTTAGGGATCAAATAGAAACCAAAGCAGAAACCTGGATTTCGTTTCTTGATGAATCAGGGATTTACAAGAAAGATATTTTAAAGTTAGACGTATTTCGGTTGGAAGGATATTACCAAGACAATGGGTATCTGCGCGCTCGGGTACAGGAACCAAAAATCAATATTGATAAGAAAAAGAAAGAAATCAATATTTCAATTTCTATTGAGGAAGGTTCCAAGTATAGAGCCGGCAAGATAACCAGTCAATCAGATGATACTGTATCAGAAAACAATATTTTAAAAGCGCTGCAAATGAAGACGGGGGACGTGTACAGCCTTTCGAAAGTGCGTGCAGGGGTTATAAGTATTGGTGATATTTACTCGGAACGTGGTTACGCCTACGCAGATGTTAATCCTATAACTAAAATAAACGAAAATTCACGAACAGTCGACGTAAGTATCGAGGTTGACAGAGGACGCAAAGTCTATGTCGGTGAAATTACAGTGATAGGTAATACAAGAACGTTGGATAATGTCATTCGGCGGGAATTTCGTCTTAAAGAAGGCGAACTCTTCGATAGCGTGAAATTGAAACGAAGCAAGCAGCGTATCAATA
>MPLX02029432.1_pt1 | contig 13277 bp, 10 predicted proteins | sample 1617341 | NCBI WGS metagenome assembly MPLX02 (sample SAMN05944804, study PRJNA350692) | marine metagenome | biome: marine; feature: ODZ; material: water; isolation source: 120 m water sample filtered on 0.2 um supor filter | place: Pacific Ocean | collected 2012-04-08 | depth 120m m | reverse complement strand
CTTGGAAAAGACTGCCCGTTACATGGGTTTCTCGATGGAGGAAATAGGGTCAATGATCGAGAGCTCGAAGGAGTCGGTACCTATCTCGGGGGTTTGCGCTGTGTTCGCCGAATCCGAGGTGATCAACCACCTGTCACTGGGGACGCCGCCCGGTACCATAATGCATGGTGCAATCGATTCACTGGTGGGACGTTCGACACAGTTGATGAAACGGGTGAAGGCTGAACCAGAATACACTCTGATCGGTGGTATCTTGAAACTTGATATGATGGCGAGAACTATCGGGCAACAGCTAAACACCAAAGTGAACGTTCCGCCGAAAGACATGGTCCAGTTCGTCAGTGCCTACGGTGCGGCCATCCTCGGCCAGTGGCGTCTGGAAAGGCTTGCGAGCGCCTGAACAGCGCGGCCTCAGGAGCGGGTCGGCATCTGGGAGATGAGGCGGACGGATCGAGTTGTGCGAAAAATCGGACTCGAGTCCAGATGAACGACTGGGGTTGCCGGGTACTACAGGATGCTGCGGAGTCCGAAGCCGGCGGCTGGAAGAGACGCCACACGGTGGATGTAGCCCGGGTGCAGGAATCGATCGATCTTTATCAGTCAATAGGATTTGACGTCGCGGTTCGCTATTTGACCCCCGAGGATTTTGGCGTCGAATGCCAGGCCTGCGAGGTCAAAACCAGCTGCTCTTATGTGCTGATTTATACTCGGCACAGGACCAGTGGGTGTCCTGAAAACATATCGAACAGACAGCGGGCGGATGCTAACAGTTGATCCTGCACTTGATAGTCAAAGCACTGAGCAGCGAACTATATGCGAGTCCGGTGGCGATTCAAGGTGCTTGTCCAGTGATCCTGGTCTAGGCATCTACCTTTATATTACTTGGAGTAAATATTGAGAAGTTCCCGTTTGCTTTTGCGACTATCATGTTATCAACGTAAATTGCCGATTCAAGATTGGCAATGGACTTGCCTCTGTTGATCATATCGGTCGTACAAACAATATTTCCGGACCTGACAGGTTTGTAGTAATTGATCTTTATTTCTATGGTGGCACACAGTTCTTGTTCCTTCAGGCTTGGATATAGCGCGAGTCCCATGCCTGTATCTGCGAGGGAATACAGTATTGCACCATGCACTACGTTGTGTGGATTGCGCAGTTTTTCCACAACCTCCACTGAACACACGCTGTAGCCATCCTGTTGTTCGATCACCTTTAGTCCAATTAAATCGGCATATGGGTGGTACATATTTATCTTCCACTAAATCAACTGAATATCACTTTCGTCAGTACTGACAAGCCGTGACCAACGCATTGCCCCGGAATTGTTCTGAGTAAGCCTTACAGGCCCGGATTCCAAGGGCTGGAAACTTCATAAGGAGTAAGAAAACACCCTGGGTACCACAGGTTCATTCGGGCAAGGCTGATTTCAGCACATCAAACAGTCGATCTTCGTCCCGATCGGTGACCCAAAGATGCGGTGTAATTCGGACAGCGTTTCTGCCTCGAACACTGACGTAGACTTTTTCCTGGGCGAGTCGATTCGCCAACCCTTCGGGCACACCGCCCGGAAAACGCAGTCCCAGGTAGTGACCGGCTCGTTGTTTCCTCGGTAGAGTGCCGATGCCCATGTCGGTCGCGCGCTCAGCGATTCGGTCGGTTCGCGCGCGTATCGTCGTCTGAATATTCTCTACGCTCCAGTCCAACAACTGCCGCAATGCCGTTTTTGCCATCGGCACGAGGTGGATATTGCCGCGCTCGCCAACGTCGAAGCGGCGCGCTCCCGGTTGATAACCGTCACGGTACTCGACGAGATTCGAGAAATCCTCACTGCCCTGACGGTTGATCCAGTTATGTTCGAGCGGCACGCCATCCTGCCACTTGGGAGCAACATACAGATATCCCGCACCGTACGGTCCAAGCAGCCATTTGTAGGTTGCCACTACCAGGAAGTCAGGCCGGATGGCGTTGACGTCGAATGGCAGAGCACCCACCGACTGGGTGCCATCAATGACAAGTGCAGAACCAACCTCTCTACAGCGGGTCGCGACGCGTTCGAGATCGATCATGGCACCGTCGGTCCAATGGACGTGGGGCAGGGCCGCGATCGCCACGCGCTCGTCAAGAATCTCAAGAATCGCCCGGGTCCAGTCATCGTCTTCCGGGTGTGGCAAAGTTACGATAGTGCCGCCACGCTCCTTCGCGAGTTCACGCCAGGGGTAAACATTTGAAGGAAACTGATCATGCAGTACGAGAATTCTCTCTCCCGGACCAACCGGCAAATTGCGTGCCGCGGTCGCTGTTCCGTAGCTGGCAGCCGGGACCAGCGCGATGTCGTCGGCAGTGGCTCCAATGAGTTCGGCGAATAGCATCCGGCTTTGCTCGGCATCGGAGAAAAAGTCGGATGGTAATATCTCCCAAGGATGACTTTTTCGGCCGTTGCTGGCGATTCCGACATCGCGCACCGAATTGAGTAACGGAGAGATATAGGCACAGTTCAAATAGGCGATGTCTTCGGGTATATCAAAGAGATCACGTTGAGAGCCAAGCAGTGTGCCCGAAACTGTGTTGCTTGGCGGTGACATTCTCTTGCTCATGACAGGTCGATGAGTCTTGCAGGACTTGCCAGTACAGTGTCTTAGCGAACTGTTGAAATCAAGATAACGCAGTCGAGCGAGTTCTAGAATTTGTGCTCTTGTTAACCGCGGAAATGTTCCAGGACCCGTGCCAGGGCGACGATACCTTCTTCGTTGTTGGGGTGAGGCCAGGCTGAAATATGACTGACACCGAGATCTTTGAATTCGTGTAACGCCTCGGCAATTTCTTCGGCTGTGCCCGACAGGGGTTTCATATCCGGTGACTTGGCCGCAAGCCCAGTGGGGCTGATACGCGGAGTCACATTCCGCACCAGAGTCTCAGGGTCACGGCCATGCTGTTCGCACGCCGCGAGCATATCATCACGGATCTTAATGTACGCCCCCGCATGGCTGTCGCCACTGGCCAGCCAGCAGTTCCACTGGTCCGCGTACTGTGCCACCAGTCGTTTCATCCGCGGCCCCCGGCCCAGAACACCGATCAGCAAGGGAAGTCCGTCAGGTCTGGGCCCCCGGGGCAGATTGAGGGCATCCCGAGTTTCGTAAAATTCACCGTCGAATGTCACATTTTCACCGGCCAGCATCGGGCGGATGATCTGAAGCGCCTCTTCAAACCGACCGACACGGCGCTCCCAGGGATAGCCGAACGCGTCATGTTCCGTTAAGAAGTCTCCAGCGCCAACGCCGAGGGTAAAACGCCCTGCGCTCAATTCATCGATGGTTTCCGATATTCGTGCCAGAAGTGCAGGGTTCCGGTAGCCAGTGTTGATGACCAGCGTTCCGATCTCCATGCGCTGGGTTTCACGGGCAAGTGCAGCGCACACGGTCAGGCATTCCCAAGCCCCATAGATCTTACCCACCAGATCAGGTGGTGCAGTGGCGCCAAGTGCTTCCATCTCGGCTGCAGCAGAGTAACAAAAATGATCCACAATCCAGACCGAGTCGAAGCCTGCGTCTTCAGCAAGCCGGGCGAGTCGCAGGACGTCGGTACCACTGGCCGTGCCGCCGGCCATGGCCTCAGTCTCAGTTGGCAAGCAGATACCGATCTTCATTCGTTTCAATCGCGGGTGTTGTGGAGTGGGTAGTGAATCGGTCAGTAGGTGTTAATTATTCGAGCCGTTAAGTACCGCATTGATAGTTTAACCACGGAATACTCTCGGTACACAAACGATGGCAGGGGTTGCTGGGAAAGATGACGTATCATAATGGTATTGAGATTGTCTGGAAAGCAAAAACCAGTCGTATCCATAGCAGTGATTAACGGAAACGGGCTTTGTTCTACAGGCTAGTCTGTCTTGGATGCGGGGAAACCCCCGACTAGGTTTCTGCATTTCGGTTTGAATCGGGGGTAGGTTATGCTTATCCCTTGCCTGGATGTAGATGGGGGCTGCGCGAATGCGCCAGGATTTCTCGTCAATCCCTCATCTTGTGATTGTATTGACAGTCAGAAGAGTTATGAATGAATCGATTGAGATCAACAGCCAACTGATTGACGAAGCTGAACTCGATCCTGATCGGAGTGTTGGCGGGGATTTTGCCGGGCAGTCCGAGAAGTCGGAAGGGGCCAGAAAGGTCGAATCCAGACGACCTGCGGGTCTTTTGACTGAACAGCAGCTTAAAGAATTCAGTCAGCGCTCGGACGCCATCGCTCTGGTCTATTTTTTGGCCCACTATTGTTTGATTGGTCTGTCGGGCTGGCTCATTTGGATTGTCTTTCCAACTCTATGGTGTGTTCCGGTGTTGTTGGTTCAAGCCTTTGTGATCGGGTTTTTGTTCTCTCCCCTGCATGAGTGTTCCCACGGGACGGCTTTCAGGAGTCGCTGGCTGAATGAAAGCGTTCTCTGGATCACTGCATTGGTTTATGTTGTGCCACCGTACTTTTTCCGATATTTCCACCTTGGGCATCACCGTTATACCCAGGTCCCGGGTAAAGACCCTTCGCTGGTGCTGCCTGAGCCCGCCTCGCTAAAGCAGTATCTATGGTACTGCGCGGCTTTATGGTTCTGGTGGCGGAATCTCAGCTGGATCGTCAGGCACGCCGCAGGACGGATTGATCCGGCGACTAGTACGTATGTGCCTAAAGCCAGGCTTCATTTGATGGTACTGGAGGCACGTGTCATGCTGGCTCTCTACGGGGTGCTTGCTCTGGTCGTGATCTTGACTGGTTATGGCTGGGCGCTGCTATTGTGCTGGCTGCTGCCGCGCTTCCTGGGTGAGCCTGTTCAGCGGGTTCTCCGGGTCGCCGAGCACGTGGGCTGCGAAGAGAGTCCTGATCTACTGAAGAACACCCGGACGACCCTGAGTAACCGATGGCTTCATCTGATTGCCTGGCAGATGCCCTACCATGCAGAGCATCATCTTTACCCGAATGTACCGTTTTTCCGGCTCTCTGCTGTGCATCGGGTGATTGCCGAGCGCGTCATCGTTGAATCCGACGGCTACCTGCAGGGCCAGCGCAGGATCATTCGCTGGCTTCGAGAAACACCCGCTGACCATCAAGGCCGTTCGTTTGAAACGCCGGTGCTGTAGCTCGAACTATTAACCAACCGGGTTTGATTTCTTACCGGTCTGCCGGTCGGCAGATTTAGACCTTCAAAAGAACCCTTAGCCGGCAGTAATCAACGCCAAGAAATTGTCACGCTGCTGACCGCGGACGGCAATCGGTCACTCGTCTCTGGTCTTTGCCATGGCAAAGGCATCGATCTCGATGACCATGGATTCATAGGCCAGCGCCGGTAGCGGGACGCCCGTCGTGGCAGGGCCCGGATCCCGGAAATAGCCGGCACGAATGCCAAGGTTTCCATGCAGGGACTCGGCACCACAGTCGCCCTGGTAGACCGTCATGATCTTACAGACGTCGTCGTAGTCAGCACCGAGTTCAGCCAGAATTGTACCGATGTGCTGCATCGCCTGGTGAGTCTGGGCCGACAGATCATCGGGATAGAGCGCTTGCCCCCTTTTGTCCAGGGAGACCTGGCCACCCAGAAAGATCATCTCTTCACAGGCAAGACCGTGTTTGTACGGCAGGTGGACATGCCAGTCCCAGAGTGATTCGGGCCAGACGTGACGCCTCGGCAGATGAGCCCCGTCTTCACCGAGCATCGCGACTACACTGATCTTTATCGCGACGTCCGGGTCTGCATGGCGGGGCAGGGGAATGCCGGTCGCTGCCGGGCCCGGTTCAACAAAAAACCCGGCGCAGGCCAGGGCAGCCGGCTCGAAATCTTTGATCCCGACATTACCGGCGTACCAGCGATTGAGTTTGACCACATCCTGGCAGGTGGCACCGAACTGGTCGAGCAATGCGGTGACTTGTTCCATGACCTGGCGGGTCTGCGCGACGCTGTCGCCGGATTGGCAGACTGTTCCGTCGGCGAGACGGGGGTATTGACCCGATACAAAGATCATCTTTCCACTGCGAACAGCCTGACTGAAGGGGATCGGTAAAGCACACAGCGACTCTGGAGATGCAACGGTTTTCTCGATTCGCTCACCGTCTTCACGGCGCATGGCATATCCTTCGATCTCGACCATCAGCCCCGGGTAGGCCAGGTAGGGCACCGGCACGGCGTTGACCGCGGGGACAGCACCATCGGGCAGGCAGGAGGCGACCTCTTCAAGAAAGGTACGTTCGTCGACTGAACCATCGTTGACGTAGAAGCACAGCAGGAATACCAGATCCTCGAGGTCGCATTCCAGGGCGTGTAAGGCCCTGGAAAAGTGGGTCATCGCATTGCGGGTCTGCAACGGGCGATTATCCGAATTACAGACCTCACCGGTGGGTGTGAGGTCAACCTGACCACCGACCCAGATCATCTCTCCACATCGAACTGCGTGTTTGTGACTAATGTCGATGGGCCAGTTCCAGCAGTCGTCGGGCCAGGCATGGGTCTTCTTCAATTTGCTGTCTCCACTCTCAAGGTTCAATCTGAAGCGTATGCTGAGGACCGGCAACTCCTGGTATTCGGATTCAGTTTTGCCTCAGGTTGCTCAGCAACAGATGATGACAGGTAGCTATGCTGCCAGAGCCGTACCCCCGATACCAGTGGGGTGTCCTTTGATCGGGACTCACGGAAAGGACGAGTGACCGGGCGGTGCCTGATGGTGCGGGGTTCTTTATCGAAGATCGGCAGATCAATGTGCTATGGTTCTCTGGCGGACAATGTATTTGCAGCGGCTGTTTCCTACCATCAGCGTGATAGCTTTTTCGTGAGAGGAATTTTGAGATGTTCAAGTACGAATCGTTCAACGATCCCATCCAGCGCCCTAGATATACCGGGTTGCCGACCTTCATGCGCTCACCGTACCGGGAAGACGTCGACGGTGTTGAGGTCGGCCTGGTCGGTGTGCCGTTCGACGGAGGAGTGACAAACCGGCCGGGTGCCCGCCACGGCCCACGCGAGATTCGAAACCAGTCGAGCCTCATTCGGCGGCTCAACCAGGCCAATGGCATCAGCCCCCATGATATCTGTACCGTGGCTGATGTGGGCGATGCTTGGGTCCAGTCGCCGTTTAATCTTGAAACCAGCCTCGATGAGATCGCCGCCTTTTTCCGGCATCTACATGCGGTTGGTGTGGTACCTGTCTCAGCGGGAGGTGATCATTCTGTGACTCTGCCGATACTGCGTGGAATTACAGCTGCGAATCCGGTGGGTCTGATCCACTTCGATGCGCACTGTGATACCGGGGACGATTATCTCGGGTCAAAGTTTCACCACGGTGCACCGTTCAGGCGCGCTGTTGAAGAAGGGCTGATCGATCCGCAGCGCACCATCCAGATCGGTATTCGGGGTTCCCTCAATGATCTTGATATCTGGAAATTCAGCCACGACTCGGGTATGCGTGTGATTTACATGGAAGAGTTCTACGAGATGGGCGTCAAGGCGGTCATCGGCGAGATCCATCGTGTTATCGGTGAAGGTCCCTGCTATCTGACCTTCGATGTCGATGGTCTAGATCCAGTGTACGCGCCGGGAACCGGAACACCGGAAGTCGGTGGCTTCACGACGGTCGAGGCACAGTTGATGATTCGCGGTACAAGAGGTCTCAATCTGATCGGCGGTGATGTGGTCGAGGTTGCTCCACCTTTTGATCCCAGTGGAACCACCGCATTGACCGGTGCGACCATGATGTTCGAGATACTCTGTGTGGTGGCCGATGCCGTCGCGGCGCGGCGCCACTCGGGCCCGGCCTCTTAAACCACCGGGTCGCGATAGAGTGCCTGGCTGAGGCAGTGGACACCTCCACCGCCCAGAGTGAACATGGACATGTCGGGGGCCTGGACCTCGAACCCCATTGACCTGAGCTGTTCATTGAGCGCCGGACTGCCAGCCATGGAAAGGATCCTCTCGTCCCCTAGCGCAACCAGATTGACTCCGAGGTTTCGGGCTTCAGCGTATCCCACATCGACGAACTGATAGCCCTCGGATTTGAGTCGATCGATCAGCCAGTCTTCAAGCGCGTCCAGGCAGGTCACCACCAGTTTGTGCGCGATGGGTACTACCAGACCATCCATGTGGACGAATTCTCTAGAAATTGGTACCAGGATGGATTCCCAGCCTTCCTTCTTTACCCAATCTGCCACCTGTTCGGAACCTTCCTTTTCAGAACGCTCACCGCAGTAGCCGACCAGCACCAGTCCGGGTTCAAGGATCACGAAATCACCCCCTTCGAAGTGCCCCGCTGTGACCATCTCCCAGATGGGAATATCGTTGCCTTGATAGAAATCGATCGCGGTAACGTAGTCGGCACGCCGGCACTTGAGTTGCATATGACAAATCAGTGCACCCCAGGGTGTCATGGCGCTTGAGTCGCGGGCGAAGAAATTACGGTGCAGTACAGGATCTGCAGCGAGATAGTGGCACCTGACGCCGGCGTCCTCGTAGACCGCTACCATGGTCTGGTGTTGTTGCATTGCGAGCGGATGATCGAACCGTGCACCGGTTTTATCTGCATTTGCCAGAGTCCGGCCGATGATCGGTCCCGCTTCGACCCAGCGATAATAGTCCGGCCTGCCAAGAAGAACATCCCGAAGGGTCGTGTAGTCGTTGTTTATGCCCCAGCGTCGCTGCTGGTCTCGGGTGGCAGAGTGCAGGGTGTCGCTTTTTGCTTCCGAGCTTAAAGAACTACCGTCGTTCATGGTTTGAGGTCCTCAATGCCGTGGAGATTTGCAGTTTCAGCCCAGGAGTCGCTCAACTTCGTCACGGAACTTGAGCCAGCTTGTGACGAGCTTCACGCCGGTGCGGTGAAAACGATGAAAAGGATATGCCGATATAGCGGTTGAGGGGATCTCCAGTTCTTCTGCTGGTTTCCCAAGAGCACGTTCGGCCAGAATCCGGCCCATGACGGTTGCCATCGCGATACCGCGACCCTGATAGCCGAGGCCCGCATACAGATTTTCTGCCGGTTCATGGAGGTGTGGCAGATGATTCTGCGTTACGGCGATCCGCCCACCCCACTGAAACTCCCAGTCGGGTTCAGCGAGTTGCGGAAAGAGGCGCTTGGCTTCTTGCTTAATGCGATTGAAATCCCGATGGTCGTCACTGGTCTCTGTGGTCCCGTGGCTGCCCAGTAGAAAGCGCCCCATGTGGTCCCGTCTTCCATAGAAGATGGTTCGGCGGGTATCGGAGAAGGTCTGCCCGCCAGGGAGTATCGCAGCACCGATATCATCGGCCAGCGGTTTTGTCGCGACCTGAACACTGATCACGGGAACGACGGATTGGGCAAGCCCCGGGAAGAGATTATCGGTATAACCGTTGGTGCCCAGAATGACTTTTTGTGCCTTAACCATGCCCTGAGATGATTTCACTAGCCACTCGGATTTCTCTTTGTAGAGATCCACTATGCGCGTCTGGCTGTAGATCTGAGCACCAGCTTCGATGGCTGCCTGCGCCAATCCACGGGCAAAGGAGAGCGGTTGAATATTCCCGCCACGCGGAATGATGGCACCCATGGCAAATGCGGTTGATCCCAGCATCGAATCCAGTTCGGGTTTCTCCAGTATTTCGATTTCTGCCCCGATATCGGTCCACTGCCGGCATTGTGCCTCAAAGAGCCTTCGTGCACTCCGACAGTGGGCTGTTCTGATCCAGCCGGTTCGAACCGGATGGCAGTTGATCTTAAATTTGTCGATCAGGTCGAAAATCTCATCTGCTGATGTCAGCGACAGACGGGAGAGCCTGGGTCCGAACACAGGTCCAATCAGTCGACTGGCCTGCTCCGGGGAGTGAAAGGGGAGTAACGGGTTGACACTGCCGCCATTTCTACCAGAGGCGCCCCAACCGGGTTCTCCCGAATCCAGCAAAACGACCGCTTGCCCGGCTTCGGCCAGTGCAAGACCGGCCCGCAGGCCAGTGAAACCGCAGCCCACAATGGCGACATCGCAGTCGATCTGAGATTTGAGTGGGTTACTTTCTACCGCGGGTTCGGCGGTTGCTGCCCACAGTGAATGCGGCAGATCAACCTTGGCGTGTTCCAAGCTCACTGGAGTGCCTCTCTGACAAGGTGAAAGTATCGCAAAGAAGACACGTTGCTCGAGGGTGCGGTCAGTTGTAGCGGGATACCGACCGTCGATCGATTCCGGGGTCCAGGCGTACCGACTCGATCGAATTGTTAAGGTCTTGAAGATACTCATCGATGACGTTCTGATGGCCCGGCGACAGCATCAGGTGAATCGCGTCGGGCTCACAGAGCAGTGGACTGAACCAGCCACGCTGCATCATCTCATGGTGGATCGACCGGCTGTCCAGATCAATCGAGCGATAGATCAGAAGCCCAAGTTGCGGGTCTCCTAAAATCTCCATACCGGCTATGGATTCAATACCGCGTTGGAGCTCAAGTCTTGTCTGGATGACGGTCTCGGTTTTTCTCCTATAACCTTGCGTGCCCAGGAAATTCATCACGGCCCAGGCTGATGCGATAGCTCCGCCGGGGCGCGTACCCGCCAGAGTTGGTGTCCCGAACTCGCCGCACGCCCAGTCACTGGAACTGAACAGCTGGTGTTCCCGTTGTTCTTCGGTTCGGTGGAACAGGGTCGACGCTCCTTTGGCAGAGTAACCATATTTGTGCAGGTCGGCAGAGACGGATCGCACGCCTTCCAGTTCAAAGTCAAAAGGCGTCAGTTCAGCGCCATTCATGCGGGCAAAGGGGGCAAAGTAACCGCCGACACAGGCATCGACGTGCAGCCAGATGTTGTTCGAAAGAGCCAGGTCGTTGAGCTCTGGAAGCGGGTCAATCATTCCGTAAGGAAAACAAGGCGCCGAACCGACAAGCATCAGGGTTCGCTCCGTAATGGCGTTTTCTATCGCTTTGGTGTCTGCCAGAAAGTCAGATCCGACTGGAATTCGAACGACGTTCAGGTCCAGATAGTGCGCCGCCTTGTCAAATGCAAGATGAGCCGAACGGGGCATCAGGATCTCGGCATCTCGAGTATCTTTTCCTTGGGCGCGTGCTCGTTCTCGGCAGGTCTTTACCGCCAGAAAAATGCTTTCTGTTCCACCGGATGTCATGTTTCCGCAGGCGCTTTCCGGTGCATTTAGAAGATTTAATCCCATTGAGACAACGTCGTCTTCCATCTGCTTCAGACTGGGGAAAGCACTGGACGCACCCAGACCATTCTCAGACATGAAAAGACCATAGGCATCTTTTGCGACCTGCAGGACTTCGGGGCCCGGGTCGAAAACAAAGACTCCGAGCCGATTGGCTCTCCAATTCGCATCTTCTGCGCTCAGTTGGTGCAGCCGTGCCTGCAGGACATCCCAGCTCTGCCCGAGTTCTAACATTTGCGTACGCATTGGAGTTCCCCCGATAATTCTGTTTCGGGTCATTGGAGTTTCGATAGATTATAGTTCTCGCAGGCAACCTCTGCTCCGTAGTACTGGAGCCTATTTTGCGATCACGGGCGGTGCTGTGAATTTACCTGCCAGGCTCTCTTGGCGTTAAGGGACACTGGTGCTCTGGGATAATCGAATGACCCTGTCACATGCGATGGACAACGACTCTGACACAATCCGCAGCGGGCGACGCTGGTTGGAGAGCGCTCGGCATGGTGCTCAAAGCAACAGAAAGAAGAACGCCGCCATAAATGTCGGGAAAACGTTCTTAGGGATTACGGCGATTTGCTGCGGGCGTCGTGCGTCTGCCGGAAGCTGCCTTGCACTATTCGATCGATAACCATTGCACAGAACAGGATGGCCAGTCCGGCGAGCACGCCTTGTCCCTTGGCCGCATACTGAAGGGCAACCAACACATCGAAACCGAGTCCTTTTGCGCCGATCAGGGCAGCAATCACAACAGCAGAAAGGCAAAATAGAATCGTCTGATTAATTCCTGTCATTATGCTGGGAAGAGCCAGTGGTATCTCAACCCCGGTGAGGATTTTCCATTTTGTCGCGCCGAAGGCCTCTGCGGCTTCTTTGATATCGAGGGGGACTTGGCGAAGTCCGAGGTTGGTCAGTCGAACAATCGGGGGTAGACCAAAAACAATTGAGGCGATGACCCCAGGCGGTTTGCCGGTTCCGAAGAACGCGATGACAGGGATCAGATAAACGAATGCGGGCATGCTCTGCATGAAATCCAGCACGGGTCTTCCGACACTGTATGCGCGGTCACTGCGGGAAAACCACACACCCAGTGGAACACCAACCAGAATACAGATGAGCGCTGCTGTCCCCAGGAGCGCGACGGTCGACATGCTCTTCTCCCAGTAGCCAAGTACTGCCAGGTAGGCCAGCGCCGCGAGGGTAAAGATCGCGACTCGGGGACCTGCCAGTCGCCAGGCGGTGATGACGATCACGGACATGACAACCGGCCACGGGGTGTCGACCAGCATGGTCTCGAGTGCTTCTAGGACGATTCGGATGCCTTTTGCAATTCTCTGAAAGAAATCACCAAACTTTATTGTCGCAGCATCAAATTTGGTATCAATCCACCGGGTGGCGGGCTCTTGATAGGTCGCTTTCTCCACCGGAAAATCGACCAGGAACTCCGGTGGTACGGTCGCTGTGAATCGGTACAGGGTCGTGGCATAGACCGTCGTGACCAGGATTAGCGCAATGACAGCTGCGGTCCAGTTCAGCCCGGACTTCGCGCCCCGGTTTGTTCGCCAGCGCGAGTAGTGTTTCTCATAAATGATGTTCGCCCAGGCGCCCTCAAAGAGCTTGACCATCAGCAGGCCGATCAGGCCGGCTATGATCAGCACCGTTGCCGTGTTTTCTGCTTTTTGGGCTCTCAGCTGGGCCTTGGTCATCGCGTTATTGAGATTGTCAGCGTTCTTTTGCAGCTTGGCGGCCCTTGCTGTCTTGCCTTTATCCTTGGCTTTCTTGGCCTTGTTCAACATTCGTTCATAGTTGTGTTCGAGCTTTTCTACCCGCGTGCGTTCCTCGGCACCGAGGTCGCTCCACAGACCTTGTCCGAGTGGCACCAGCATGAGGAGTTCCAGGATCGCGAGGCAGCAGAACAGGCCCCACAATCCTCGGGCACCAGCCCAGACCGGGCCGGCGAGGGCGCTGCCCCAGTTAAAGGATAGGCTGAACCGACTCGTCGATTGAATTTTGTTGAATTCGCGCACGTAATAGGCGCCATTTCTACCTGCGAAACGCTGGATCGAGTCACTCAGATCCAGCGTTTCTCCGACAGCAACTGTGGCCATTCGGGAAACGGCAGGGGCTGCATCATGGTTGCCGG
>MPLX02153328.1_pt1 | contig 13324 bp, 14 predicted proteins | sample 1617341 | NCBI WGS metagenome assembly MPLX02 (sample SAMN05944804, study PRJNA350692) | marine metagenome | biome: marine; feature: ODZ; material: water; isolation source: 120 m water sample filtered on 0.2 um supor filter | place: Pacific Ocean | collected 2012-04-08 | depth 120m m | reverse complement strand
TACCCAAGGGCGGGACCGGAGGCGCGGCTTAAGCGGTAGAGGGCGAACCCTCCGCGTGCTGGCACTTAACAGCACTGGGTATAATGACTTATGTTTCCGTTTCTTAACTTCCACCATATATAGTGGTTTTGATCGTAACGTCAATGATTTTATTCGCTGGTAGCGAATAAAAATTTTTCTAATGGTCGCCTTTGCAATCGACGAATAATAGGACAAAAGGTCAACAAGGTCTCAAGCGCTGTCCAATTGCGTTTCAACGCCAAAAATTCAGCTTCGCTGGACAGCGCCGTCAAAAACCGCCTGAGAAAGATGGCTGGTCGTCGAATGACCATCGATGGCGTCATTATTCATCGAAGCCAAGCGCTATCGCTCTCAGGAACGTAACCGTGAAGACGCCCTGAACGCCTGATCGACTTGATCCGGAAGGCCACTATTGCGCCAACGCCGCGCCGCAAAACCAGACCTACCTACGCCGCAAAACAAAAGCGCATGGATAACAAACGCCGCCGGTCTTCGACAAAACAAAACCGCGCAACGGTCAGGGACGACGACTAGAACGTGTTGATATTCTATTCCGTCGAGGGATGGGTTGATGAAAATTCCTCGCACTCGTTCAGGCGCGCGACAAGATTGTCAAGACGTGGATAGTCGTCTTCGCCAATAAGGTCCGGCAGGACAATATTCACGAAGTCGACAACAACCGCGCTCGTGATATCCGCCTGTGTCATTTTATCGCCTATCAGCCAACCGTCTGCGGGGGCGGCAGCTTCAATTGCGTCCAGGCCACCCAGAATTTGTTCTGAACATTTTTCCACCCACTCCTCCCAGATTTTATCATCCGGGCGACGGGTTTTTTCATAAAAAACAATGACGGCTTTTTCAGCCGCACCGGCAGCCAAAGCCGCCAGTTTGAGCACTTTGCGGCGCTCCTTCCCTGATGTGGGAACTAAAGCCTTGTTGGGACCGGCAAGCTCATCCAGATAATCAAGAATAGCGGCACTGTCGATCAGCGTCTCGCCATCGTCCAGAACCAACGCAGGAATCCGGCGTAGAGGGTTCACCGCACCAATTTCATCTACGTGAGTGGCGGTGCCATAGGGTTTGCGTTCGCACTCCAGACCAAGCAGATTGAGCGTCACTTGAACCCGACGAACAAAGGGTGACAGCAGGCGGCCGATCAGAACCATCTTTCAATACTCCCATAAATTATGCCCAATAATTATCTACGAGACCGCCTAATATTAAAAGGCCAAAAAGAATGATTAACAGGGCAATCGCATTTGAACTTTTAGTTATGCCTTGCTCAACGCAATCCTGCTTTTTCATCCCGAATAGATTCTACCCATTATCACATAACATCGATAATGGAGGAAGTAATGGAAGAATTTTCGGCTCTGTTGCCGGTTATGTACGGATAAAACACGCGCCATTGGCGCCGGGGTTGGGAAGCGGGGTGATTTTATATGAAAAATTCGACCTTGCTTTACAGCTCATTTGTTTTTTCCCTGAGCGCGAACTTCTGAATTTTGCCGGTTGAAGTTTTGGGCAGGGGCCCGAAGATGACTTTGGTTGGGGCTTTGTAGTGGGCCATGTTCTCGCGGCACCACTGGATGATGTCGGTTTCCGATATATCGTCTTCGGATCCGGGGGTCGGGGTGATGAAGGCGCAGGGTGTTTCACCCCATTTTTCGCTATTCATGGCGACGACGGCGGCTTCCATGACTTTTTCGTGCTTGTACAGGCATTCCTCGATCTCGAGAGAGGAGATGTTTTCGCCACCCGAAATGATGATGTCCTTTGAGCGATCCTTGATTTCCACATAGCCATCCGGATGCATGACGCCCAGGTCTCCGGTATGGAACCAACCGCCGGCGAACGCGGCTTCGGTGGCTGTCGGGTTCTTCAGGTAGCCTTTCATCACAGTGTTTGAAGTGAGCATCAACTCGCCAATGGTCTCGCCATCGGATGGGACGGGAGCCATAGTGTCTGGATTGAGGATAGCCTGATCGAACAGGGTCGGATAACGCACTCCCTGACGCGACATCTTGAACGCCTTGTCGTCGAGGTTAAGTTCATCCCATTCATCCTGCCAGGCGCAAATGGTCGACGGGCCGTATGATTCGGTTAATCCATACAGGTGCAGGACCTTGAAACCCATGCGTTCCATCGATGAAATAACAGCGCTTGGTGCCGCCGCGCCACCGGTGCCGACATCGATAGTTTGCTCGAAAGAGACTTTTTGATCTTCCGGCGCATGAGCCATCATGTTCAGCACGCTTGGCGCGCCACACATGTGGGTGATGCGGTGTTCCCTGATAGCCGGGAAAATCAGCTTTGGATCGGTCTGGCGCAGGCAAACGTGGGTGCCGCCTACCGCCGTCACGCCCCAGGTGAAGGTCCATCCATTGCAGTGGAACATGGGCAGGGTCCATAGGTAGACTGAACTGTGGTTCAGGCCGAACACCAGGGCATTGCCCATGGCGTTCAGGAAAGCCCCGCGATGGTGGTAGACAACGCCCTTGGGATTGCCCGTGGTCCCGGATGTATAGTTCAGCGCGATAGCCTGCCATTCATTTTCCGGCGCAATCCACTCGAAATCAGGATCGCCTTCCCCCAGGAACGCCTCGTAATCCATTTCACCGATCAACTCACCGCTTTCGGCCAGGTGGTCATCCACATCAATGACGGTGATGGGATTTTTCAGTTTCGCCAGGGCTTCCTTGACCACAGGGGAAAACTCTTTATCGGTGATCAGGACCCTGGCTTCACCATGTTCAAGGATAAAGGCGATGGTCGGGGCGTCCAGGCGAAAATTAAGGGCGTTCAGAACCGCACCCACCATGGGAATTCCGTAGTGCGCCTCCAGCATGGCCGGGGCATTGGGGGATATCACGGCCACCGTGTCGCCAAGGCCAATGCCGCGTTTGCTCAGGGCGCTTGCCAGCCTGTGGCAACGCTCACCAAATTCGGACCATGTAAAACGCTTGTCACCATAAATGACGGCGGTTTTGTTCGGGTAAACGTGGGCAGGCCACTGCAAAAAACCAATAGGCGACAGGGGGCGGAAGTTCGCCTGCTGTGGATCCAGGTCTTGCTCAAAAATATTTTCTTTGTCAGTCACTTTAGCCCTCCCATTTTGATCGATATGACAGCATTATCATTACTGGTGACAAATGGAAGAATGAAAACAATGAGAGCTGTAATTTGCCGCGAGTGGGGAAAGCCCGATAGCCTGACTATTGAAGAGATTGAAAGTCCTGTAGCCGGGTCGGGGAAGGTAAGGATTCTGGTTCGCGCCGCGGCTCTCAATTTCGCCGATATCCTGATGACCGGTGGCACTTACCAGGAAAAACCTATCTTTCCCTTCAGTCCAGGAATGGAAGTCGCAGGCGATATTGTGGAAATTGGTGATAACGTAACGGGATACGCGGTTGGCGACAGGGTCATGGCGGTCCTTGATTTCGGCGGTTTTGCCGAAGAAGCGATCGCCGATAAGGCCGATTTGATGAAAATTCCGGAAAACCTGGATTTTGCAACCGCCGCTGCTTTTCCCATCGTCTACGGAACCGGCCATATGGGCTTGATCCAGAAGGCGGGGTTAAAAGAAGGAGAAACCTTGATCGTTCACGGTGCTTCCGGTGGGGTTGGTCTGGCAGCCGTCGATATCGGAAAGGCCGTTGGTGCCAACGTGATCGCCGTAACTTCCGGTGAAGAAAAAATAGCCGCCGTGGTCAAGCAGGGCGCGGACCATGTTATCGACTACAAAAACGGGGAAGTTAAAGACCAGATCAAGGCCCTGCTGCCGGACGGAGGGGACGTTTATTACGATCCTGTTGGCGGTGACTCATTTGATGCATCGCTACGATCCGCCGCGCCGGGGGCGCGTATTCTGATTGTCGGCTTCGCCGGCGGCAAGGTTCCGCAAATTCCGGCTAATATTCTAATGGTAAAAAACGTTTCCGCCATCGGATTCTATTGGGGTGGGCACAGGAAGTTTGCGCCTGAAGCCGTCGAGGCATCTTTCGCGGAATTGCGGGGCTGGATCGCCGGGGGGCGCTTGAAGCTTTGCGATGTTATGCCATTCGATATGGATAGCGTGGCTGAAGCCATGAACACCATGAAGACCCGCCGATCCGTCGGCAAAATTGTGTTGAGGATGTGATGGGTTACGACCTTACAGGAAAAAGTCGCCCTTGTTACCGGCGCGGCATCAGGCATCGGTGAAACGACGGCGCGTGTGTTATTCGATGCTGGGGCCCCGTGTCATCGCCGCCTATTTGAATGCCGATATGATTCTTTACTTGGCATCAGATAGGTCTACCTTCGTAACAGGTTCAGAATTTATAATTGACAGGTGAGCAACGGCGCAGTGACAGGTAAACTAACAGCAAACCTTACCGGTAGGACAGCTCTGGTGACGGGAGCTTCCAGTGGTTTGGGCAGAAATTTTTCGCTTGTCCTGGCGAGAGCCGGTGCGCGGGTCTTTTGCGCGGCGCGCAACGCCGACAAACTGTCCGACACGGTAACCAGCATCATAGAGGCGGGCGGCGAGGCTGAGGCAATCTCTCTTGATGTAAAAGATGAAGAAAGCGTCCAAAACGCAGTCAATGCCTGCGCTAACATCGATATTTTGGTCAATAACGCTGGCGTCGCATCGACAAAAAGGCTCCTCGATTGGGAAAGCCCGGAATGGGACCACATCATGGACACAAATCTGCGTGGCGCCTGGATGGTGGCCAGGGCAGTTGCCCGCCAGATGGTGAAACGAGGCAGCGGCGGCAGCATCATCAACATCGCTTCCATCACCGGCGAGCGGGTGAGTGGAGGCGTTATGCCTTATGCGGTCTCCAAGGCAGGTGTGGTTCAGTTGACCAAGGCCATGGCGCTGGAGCTGGCCGGTAGCGGCGTGCGCGTCAATGCACTTTCCCCTGGATATATCAAGACGGACCTGAACAGGGATTTTCTTGAAAGCGAAGCCGGGCAGAAATTATTAAAGCGGGTTCCGCAGCATCGTTATGGCGAGCCCGAAGATTTGGATGGTGCGTTACTATTGCTAGCCAGCGATGCCTCAAAATTCATGCATGGATCGGTTATCTCCGTCGATGGTGGTCATCTGGTCAGTTCACTTTAAAGCCACGGAGAAAAAAATGGATTTCAACCTTTCCCCTGAAATTGAAGACTTTCGCTTACGTATTCGCGATTTTGTTGCTGACCATGTAATTCCTTTGGAAAGCGACAAGGGTAACTTCGACGAGCATGAAATGCTTCTGGATGGCCCCGTTCGAGTCTTGCGCGAAAAGGCAAAGGCAGATGGCTTGTGGTGCCTGCAAATGCCAAAGGCGCGCGGTGGGCAGGAACTGGGCCTCGTCGGCATGGCGGCCTGTTACGAAGAAATGTCGCATTCTCCTTTCGGGCCGCTGGCCTTCAATTCGATGGCCCCAGACGACGGCACCATGATGGCGCTTGAAAAAGTCCTGCCAGGCGAGGAAATGAAGCAGAAATGGCTGCAGCCGCTGGTCGACGGAGAATGTCGCTCGGCTTTCGCCATGACCGAACCCCATCCGGGCGGTGGTTCCGATCCGTCGATGATGCTGACCACGGCTGAAAAGAAGGGGGATAGACGATAAACATCCCCCAACTCGTACTTCATTACCAATACACTTCTCCAGGGCTTCCCAGTATAAGTGGTGTAGTCTTGGTTATTCGCTATTGGTGTATTGAGAACCCTTTATGAGTTTTGTCATCCCCGCGCCAGAAACGGCCTCCGTCGCCATATTTGGAAACGATGATCGTTTTCCGGTACACAGAATTTATTGTATTGGTCGCAATTACTTAGCCCATGTTCTTGAGATGGGAAATGATGAACGCCAGCCACCGTTTTTCTTCCAGAAACCCCTGGATGCCCTGCTGCCAAGTGGCGGCGAATTCCCTTACCCGCCGGGAACGAACGATGTCCATCATGAAATTGAACTTGTCGTCGCCATCAAAAAAGGGGGTAGGGATATCTTAGTCGGCGACGCCCTGGATCATGTCTATGGGTACGCCCTGGGTATTGATATGACCCGGCGAGACCTTCAGGACAAGGCAAAAAAGACCGGCAAACCCTGGGGCGCAGCCAAGGCATTCGATTACGCTGCCCCCATTGCGCCAATAAGGTCTGTCAGTGAAATTGGCCATCCATGCGATTCACGCATTTGGCTGGCCGTGAATGGGCAGTTGCGTCAGGACAGCACTCTTGATTTGCAGATTTGGAGCGTGGCCGAAGGCATTTCTCATTTATCCAGGCTGTTTGAGATCAAGCCCGGCGATCTTATCTATACAGGAACCCCGGAGGGTGTCGGCGCGATAAAACCCGGCGATGTGATGACAGGTGGCATTGATGGCATCGGGGAATTGGAGATTACCGTTGTTTGATGCATCGAGGTAAGGAATGACTGATCTGGACAATATTCTCGAAAATGCGCTGACCTGGATTAAAGACGGGCATTCATTGGCGTTTGCAACGGTTATCAGCACCTGGGGATCGTCGCCGCGTCCCGTCGGATCCCAACTCGTCATTAATGACAGGGGGGATTTTGTCGGTTCGGTTTCCGGCGGATGTATAGAAACATTCGTCGTTTCGGAAGCCATCGATGTCATTGAAGATGGCGAAACCCTGAACCTTGAATATGGCGTTACGAACGAGCAGGCACGTGAGGTGCGCCTGGCCTGTGGTGGTACGGTTCGGATTCTTGTGGAACGTGCGCCAGAAAGGGCCGTACTGGAAAAACTGAATTCAATCCAGCCCATAGCCCGTATCGTCGATACGTCCAATGGGCGGACCGCTATTTTGAGCAGCGACAGTCTTGAAGGTGAATTGTCTTTAGATGATCACGCCCTGGCAGACGCCCGTTTGCTGCTTAAACACGGAACCAGCGGAACTGTTCTAACCGGGGATCGAGAGCTGTTCGTTAAAGTGTACGCCCAACCCAGAAACCTGGTGGTTGTCGGCGCGGTTCATATTGCACAGATGTTAGCGCCGATGGCGGCGTCTATCGGGTTCAGGGTGACGGTTATCGACCCGCGTCCCAAATTTGCAACCCCGGAACGCCTGCCGGATGTGAACGTCATTACCGAAAGGCTGGAAATGGCTGCCAAAGGTCTGCATCTGGACAACTGGACGGCAGTAGTCATGTTGGCACATGACCCCCTGCTGGACGATCCGGTGTTGATTGAGGCCCTTAAGTCCGAAGCCTTCTATATTGGTTGTCTGGGTAGCCGAAAGACGCAAGCTGCGCGTCACGAAAGAATGCGCGCCAAGGGTTTCCAGGACAGGGATCTGGATCGCCTGCACGGTCCGGTTGGTTTTGATATAGGTGGACGTTCACCCGGCGAAATAGCCGTCTCAATTTTGGCTGAGATCATCGCCGTCGGGAATGATAAGGCCGGGTAAGGAAAAGTCGTGATGGAAAATGTCACGGCCATCGTTCTGGCCGCCGGTTCTTCAAAACGCATGGGTGCCACCAACAAGCTGCTGGTTCAATGGCAAGGCAAATCCCTGGTGCGCCACGTCGTTGAAACGGCCCAGGACTCGAATGTCACAGAAGTAATTGTCGTAACCGGCCATGAACACGAAGCCGTGCGTCTGGCCCTGACCGGACTGAACGTTCGGTTCGTCCACAATCCACATTTCGATGACGGCATGTCGACTTCCCTGAAATCTGGAATCGAAACCGTTGGCGATGAGTTGGCGGGCGTGGCAGTCCTGTTGGCCGATATGCCCCGCTTGAAGGTTGATACATTGAACCATATTATCGCCGAATTCTTGGATGCCGGTAGCGGCTCCATCTGTGTTCCCATGTGTGGTCAAAGGTGGGGAAACCCCGTAATCTGGCCCCGAGAATTTTTTCCGGAAATGGCGACTATATCCGGTGATAAAGGCGCCAGGGAGTTGATAAAAAAATTTGAAAACCGTGTTCTTGAGGTTCCCTGTGTGGATGACGGCGTCTTGATCGATGTCGATACGCCAGACGATATTGAATAAAAAATTCGGTCAAATTGGGTCGTTTTCCCCTCCGCTTTTGGGGAAGAGCACGCTATGGTCTTTTGACGTTTAAAGCCGCTGGACTAAAAATTGATCCCCCGTTAATGGGGGCTTTCTACAAGGTGAAAATATGGTGAATTTGCCCGATGTTAAGGCCCGTGAGCCTGTGCGTGGAATTTTGTTCGACAAGGATGGAACATTACTTGATTTCACGCCAACATGGCTTCCTGCTTACAGGGCAGGCGCCCTGCACACGGCTGACGGGGACGAAACCAGAGCCCATTCAATGATGCTGTCCACGGGCCTTGATGAAAAAACCGATGATTTTGTGCATGGCTCCCTGTTGGCGTCCGGCACGACGGATGAAATCGCAGCGGCGTGGAAAGAACACGGATCGCCTCACCCACTGGATGAGCTGATCGGGCAACTGGATCAAATTTTCGCAGACGTCACCGCCCGGTCATCCAACCCTTTTCCGGGCTTGAATGATCTGATCGAAAAATTAAACGACAACAACATCATTCAGGGAGTGGCGACGAACGACAGTGAAATCAGCGCCCGCGCATTTTTGAAAATGGCCGGGATCGAACGCTATTTCCCATTTGTCGCAGGTTACGATAGTGGCTACGGGGGGAAACCCGCGACCGGTATGATGGATGCCTTTTGTTCCGATCACGACCTCGTGCCCGGGGCCGTCATGGTTGTAGGCGACAATCATTGCGATCTTGAAATGGGTCGCAATGCCAAAGCCGGTTATATCGTTGGCGTACTTAGCGGTAATGGCACCCGCGACGAGTTGGAACCATATGCCGATGTTATTGTCGATGGCATCGGCAACCTTGACGAATTGGATTTCCCCCTGTTTTGATGGAAATTCCCAAGGATTAACAAATGGATACTACGATCACCGGGATCGTTCTTCTGTCCGCCCTTTTGCATCCCTTATGGAATGCGTTGGTCAAACGGCAGGAACGCGCCGATGGGGCTTTTGTCGGTCTGGTCGTCATGTTGATGGCGTTTTCATTCGTTCATTCAATGGTGCAGGGGTATGACTTGTTGGCGGCTGTCGAGGTTTGGCCGTTAATCGCCATTTCGGTGATGGGGCAGCTGATGTATGGCTTGTCACTCGTTGTCACCCTGAGGCATGGCGATCTTTCCAGCTATTACCCTATCGTTCGCTCTTCGCCCTTGTTCATAGTCGTCGTCGGTGTGTTGTTCCTGGGCGAAAGTTATACCTGGGTTTTACTGGCTGGTATCGCCTGCGTTCTGACCGGGGCTTTCGCCCTGCAATATCGGCGAGGTTCGCATCTGTTTGATGATCCTCGAACCTTGTTGTTCGCTCTTATCGCAATGTCGGGAACCGGCATTTATTCCATCGTCGATGCCCGCGCCATGCAGGTAATCGAACCTCCGGTTTTGTTCTTTTGGGTCGAGGTCTTCAATCTGCCTTGTTATCTGCTAATATTTCGTTTCCTGGGGTTGCCAGAAACCCGGTATTGCCACCTGTTCCAATGGGTAAAGAAGCCAATATTATTTATTGGTCTTGGTGGCATCTGCTACCTTTCATACTTCCTGATACTAACAGCCTATTCCATGGGAGGCGAAGTCGCGGCGGTGACATCAGTGCGTCAGGCTTCCATTCCAATCAGTGTTGTTTTGGGTGGGCTAATGTTCCGCGAAGGCAGCATGATTCGGCGGTTAATTGCCTCCTGTCTGCTTGCGTCTGGTATCGTTATTGTCGTTATTTTGGGATAAAATCCAGACATGAATAGTAATGGAAAAACAGGGCCTCACCTTAGCGAAGGGGACAGCAATTTAAGCCCCGGACGCACCGACTGGTCTCGTCACATGGTGGGCGGAAAATCCGCCGCGATGGTTGATGAAGACAGCCGTCATTTCATCCGCCAATCCTTGTCCACCCCCTGTATTGCAGCGGTTACAAAGGCCGAGGGTATCTGGCTAGAGGATGCGGACGGCAACCGTTACATGGATTTTCACGGCAACAACGTCCATCACATCGGATACGGCCACCCGCGCCTTGTCGATGCCATCAAAACCCAGATGGAAACCCTGCCGTTCGGCCCCCGGCGCTTTACCAACAAGACGGCTATTGAATTGGCCGCGAAACTTACCTCCATCGCACCAGATGGGCTGGATAAACTGCTATTTTCAACGGGTGGGTCTGACGCCAACGAAATGGCCCTGAAATTGGCCCGCGCGGCGACGGGAAGATTTAAAACAATCTCTTTCTGGGATGCCTTCCACGGTGCGGGCTTTGGCGGCATCAGCGTTGGCGGCGAGGATATTTTCCGTTCCGGCCCCATCGGTCCTTTGCTTCCTGGGACTGAACATGTGGCCCCGTTCTCGTGTTATCGCTGTGCTTATGGTTTTGAAACAAACAATGGCGAGCCCGATCTGGAAGTCTGCAAGATGACCTGCGCCAACATGGTGCGTTATGTGCTGGAAAAAGAAGGTGATGTGGCTGCGGTCATTGCCGAGCCTATCCGTTCGGTTCCATATCTTCCGCCGAAAGGTTTTTGGCAGGAAATTCGCAAGGCCTGTGACGATCATGGGGCGTTGCTTATCTTTGACGACATCCCCAATGGACTGGGAAAGACGGGAAAAATGTTCTCGTCGGAAAACTTCGACGCCATCCCGGATATAGTCACTTTGGGCAAATCCCTGGGCGGCGGCATACTGCCCATCGCAGCGATGATCGCCAAGCCGGAACTTGATGTCCTTGAGGACCGTGCGTTGGGCCATTACACCCACGAAAAGAACCCGGTAACCTGCCGCGCCGCCCTGACAACAATCGAAATTATTGAAAGCGAAGGGCTGGTCGAAAACGCCGCCGTTGTCGGAAAGCACGCTCTGTCACGCCTCAACGATATGAAGGACAAATATTCCATTGTCGGCGATGTGCGGGGATTGGGGCTCGTGATGGGCGTTGATCTTGTGAAAGACAGTGATATCCGGGAACCCGCCGTCGAAGCGACCGACCGCATTCTTTACAAATCACTGAAAAGGGGCCTGAACTTCAAAACCACAATGGGCGGAGTTCTTTCCTTGACGCCGCCATTAGTCATTACCATTGAAGAAATGGATCAGGCACTGGATATTGTCGAACAATGCATCGCTGAAGAAGCAGCGTAGAGGGCTCATATGATCATTGTATTCGAAAGCCTGTTGCCGATATTCGCGCTTATTGGTCTGGGCCTTTTGTTGCGCAAGCGCGATATTGTTCCGCAGGACAAATGGGCCGGTATCGAACAAATTGGCTTCTGGCTGTTTTTCCCGGCCATCCTGGCCGAAACGCTGATCAAGGCTGACCTGAAAAGCGTGCCACTAACGGGTGTCGCGGCGACCATGTCGATGGCTGTCTTCACGATGCTTGGCGTGATGCTTCTTCTAAAACCCGTTCTTGATAATTTTTGGCAGATGCAGGGGCCTGCCTATACCTCTGTCTTTCAGGCAAGTACCCGATGGAACGGCTTTATTGCGCTCGCCATTATTCTGAAACTGTTCGGTGATCCCGGTGTCGCCGTCGTCGCTGTCGTCCTCGCCGTGATGGTTCCAATTATCAACTTTGAAAATGTCCTGATACTTGCCGCCTTTGCCTCATCAAAGAAACCACCATTGAAGCAGGTTGCCAAAAAAGTTTTGTTCAATCCATTGATCTGGGGTTGCCTGGTCGGTTTGTCCGTAAATCTGTTGGAAGTCCCTGTCTGGGAGCCGATTATGACCCTGCTGGACTTGCTCGGCCGCGCCGCCTTGGGGGCAGGCCTGTTGTGTGTCGGGGCAGGGCTTCGGGTTCGCGATGCCCTTAAACCATCAAGAGATGTGATGCTTGGCGTGATGTTGAAACTTGTCATCATGCCGGTTTTTGTCGGCGGATGGGCTGTCGTTTTTGGCATTACCGGAATGTCATTGCAGACGGCGCTTGTTTGCGCCGGTGTGCCGACAGCCATGAACGGTTTTATCTTGGCCCGTCAAATGGGCGGAGACGCCGAACTTTTCGCGGCGACCGTTACCGTTCAAACGGCGTTATCTTTCCTGAGCATTCCATTAATCCTGTATTTTGCGAACCAGTTCTCGCCGCTTTAAAAAGGCGGCGCTAATTGACGCCGCCCTTTATCCCCGACGATATCATCCCCAGGGGAGGGAGAAAGTCTTGACGTTGGTGAAGCTTTTCATCGCTTCTACGACACCTTCTTTGTATCCAAGGCCGGAATCCTTGATACCGCCAAACGGGGACATTTCGGTGCGGTAACCGGGAACTTCCCAGACGTTGACCGTGCCGGTGCGTAATTCCTGTATCAGACGAGTCTTGATAAAATGTATGCTCGGGAAAATTATGCCGAATCTTATTGAATTTTCAGATATCCAGTCTTGTACCGAACAGCTCGTGGACGATATTTCAGCCTGCCTGCGAAATGCGATTGAAAAGCGTGGACGAGCGACTCTGGTTGTGTCGGGTGGGCGAACGCCAAATCATATTTTTCCTGTCTTATCCAGGGCCGATCTGGCTTGGGAAAATGTATTTGTGACTCTTGCCGACGAAAGATGGGTTGGCCCTGATCATTCCGACAGCAATGAAGGTCTGACCCGTCGCCGGTTAATACAGGAAGCCGCCGTCAAGGCCCGATTCGTGGGGCTGAAGACAAAACATGGCAATCCTTTCGACGGCTGCGCCGACGTCGAGGTGGCGCTAGCTAACCTCGTTTGGCCGTTGGATGGCGTCTACCTCGGCATGGGCGAGGACGGGCACATTGCGTCACTGTTTCCCGGCGATGGAGGCTGGCAGGATGCACCGGGCAGGGCGTTGGCTGTCGGAGCCTCTGAACAACGCCAGGCAAGAATGAGCCTAACACCCTGTGCGTTGCTGGATAGTCGTCACATTTTCCTGGTCATTACAGGGTCTGAAAAGCGTACCGTTTTTGACGCCGCCATGCTGCCGGGCCCAGTCATCGACTTGCCGGTCCGCGTAATTCTTAAACAAAACAAAGTGCCGGTTACGATCTATATGGTAAATTGAATTTCTGGGCTATGCAGTTTAAGCGCCTACCCCCAGATGTAGTCACTAGCATATTGCCCTGAATAGCGGTCAACTGCATAGCCCGGTAATCAAATTAGAACAAGCTAATAGAACAAAAAACGAGCTCTTCATAAAAAAAGGCTCTTCCAACGAACGGAACCGGTATTGTGCAGCTGCGAACATTGACTTGCCTGAACGGGTAGGCTAAACGATTTAAGCAGTGAATGTTCTTGTTTTTGTATCTTTATCTGTGCCCATTGAGGCGT
>MPLX02035839.1_pt1 | contig 13325 bp, 14 predicted proteins | sample 1617341 | NCBI WGS metagenome assembly MPLX02 (sample SAMN05944804, study PRJNA350692) | marine metagenome | biome: marine; feature: ODZ; material: water; isolation source: 120 m water sample filtered on 0.2 um supor filter | place: Pacific Ocean | collected 2012-04-08 | depth 120m m | reverse complement strand
TTCACTGGAATAGGAACTTTTATTAGTGATCTTTATGTTGGTGGAAATCTTAATGTTACTGGTGATATTACATATGATGAGGTAAGTGGTAGAAATTTAGATATCTCTGGTATTGCTACTATATCAACATTGGGGGTTTCTATTGCTGCAACAACTAAAGATCTTTTAGTTACTGGTTTATCAACATTCACTGGAATAGGAACTTTTATTAGTGATCTTTATGTTGGTGGAAATCTTAATGTTACTGGTGATATTGTATATGATGAAGTTACAGGTAGAAACCTAAATATTACTGGGGTTGGCACTATAGCAACTCTTGGAGTTACTGGAATAACTACTGTTGGAATTTTAACATCATATAATTCTATAAGTGTTGGTTCCACCAATCTTCTTACAGAAATTGGCACAAAAGCTTCTATTGGAATGGTATTGGCGTTAGGATAATGACAATTTTTAAAAAGTTTTTTAAAGAATCTGCTAAAGAATATACACATCTACAGAATGAATCTCACCAAGAAGTTTTAAGAAAGAATTTTAATCAATTTATAGAAAAATTTGCTCTTAGGGTAACTGGATTAGATGGTAGCGAACCTAAATGTAGATATGGGATGGAGTATGATAAAAAGTTAAATGCTTGTGTTCCTCTTAAAACTCAATGGAATGATGAGTATTGGGGTGGTGGTATCCATCATGTACATGTAAAGAAAAATGGAAATGATGGTGAAAATGGTGGAGGATAAATAGTAAAAACTCTTGTTTGAGCAATGGACGCCTTAAGTAGAATTAGAAAAACTGTCAACGAGTATCAGAATAAGATTACTCTTGATGATGCTGATGGAAATTTGGCGTATGAGATTGTTGATGTAATTAAACCAGCTCCTATGAAGGGTATGGCTGAAGCAACCAGAGTTAGTGCTCAGTATGGAAATACTTGGAGGATTTTGTTAAATTGGAGAGGAAAGTTGCTTGTGATGAGATTTTTCTTCCCATTCACAACAAAACCTACAAGAGATCAAGTTCAACATGCATTAGATAAGATTTATCCACAAGCTAAAATTAGAGCTTATTTCATTGATACATTGGATGGTGGAGCATATGTTAATGCTGGTGAGATGAGAGGAATGTTGGGAGTTAAGGCGGGAGGAAGGCCTTGAGTTAGTGGGGTATTGTTATGTCTGACAGGTCTGACCAGATATATTTGGGAAATCCAAATCTTAAAAAAGCTAATGTTGCTCAGGAATTTACTGAGGATAATATTCGTGAGTATATCAAATGCAAAAATAATCCAGTTTATTTTGCTGCAAATTATATAAAGATTGTTACTCTTGATGAAGGTTTAATGCCTTTTCATCCATATGATTTTCAAGAGGAACTTATAGAAAATTTTCATAAGAAGAGATTTAATATTTGTAAGATGCCACGACAGACTGGTAAGTCTACCACTGTTGTAGCATTTTTATTACATTATGCTGTCTTTAATGATAGTGTTAATATCGGTATTCTTGCCAACAAAGCAGCTACTGCTAGAGAACTTTTGGGAAGGTTACAGATTGCTTATGAAAACTTACCTAAATGGATGCAACAGGGTATTTTATCTTGGAATAAAGGTTCACTGGAGTTAGAAAATGGATCTAAAATCTTGGCTGCTTCAACCTCTGCCTCAGCTGTTCGAGGAATGTCATTCAATATATTGTTTTTGGATGAGTTTGCATTCGTTCCAAATCATATTGCTGATTCGTTTTTTGCTTCCGTTTATCCTACTATTACTTCTGGTAAGAGTACTAAAGTTATTATTGTCTCGACGCCGCATGGAATGAATCATTTTTATCGTCTCTGGCATGATGCTGAGAGAGGAAAAAATGAATATACTCCTACTGATGTTCATTGGTCTGAAGTTCCTGGAAGGGATGCTAGGTGGAAACAGGAGACCATTAACAATACATCAGAAGATCAGTTTAAAATTGAGTTTGAGTGTGAGTTCTTAGGATCTGTTGATACTCTTATTGCTCCCAGCAAGTTAAAGACTCTAGTGTATGACAGTCCAAAACAAAGAAGTAAGGGATTAGATGTCTACGAAGGGACTAAAGAGGATCATGATTATTTGATGACAGTAGACGTAGCACGAGGAGTGGGTAATGATTATTCTGCATTTGTAGTTATAGATATTACCCAATTTCCACACAGAGTAGTAGCCAAATATAAGAATAATGAAATTAAACCTATGTTATTTCCTAGTGTAATCTATGATGTAGCCAAAAATTATAATAATGCATTTATTCTTTGTGAAGTCAATGATGTAGGAGATCAGGTAGCTTCTATTCTTCAGTATGATTTGGAATATGAAAATATTCTTATGTCTTCTATGAGGGGAAGAGCTGGTCAGGTTATTGGACAGGGATTTTCTGGAAAGAAAGTTCAATTGGGAGTGAAGATGTCCAAGACTGTTAAGAAAGTAGGATCTCTTAATTTAAAGACTCTAATAGAAGAAGATAAGGTTTATTTTAATGATTATGATATTATATCAGAATTAACTACTTTTATATCTAAACACAATTCTTTTGAAGCTGAAGAGGGATGTAATGATGATTTGGCTATGTGTTTGGTAATTTATGCATGGTTAGTTGCACAGGATTATTTTAAAGAGCTTACAGATCAAGATGTAAGGAAAAGACTATACGAAGAACAGAAGCATCAGATAGAACAGGACATGGCACCATTTGGGTTTATGTCTGATGGATTAGATGACGAAGGTAGTTTTGTGGATAAAGATGGAGATAGATGGCATACTGATGAATATGGAGATAGATCTTACATGTGGGATTACATGTAAATGGGTATTTTAATAAATATTTCTTAGATAAATGAGACTTTTTTAGAGGGAGAAAAACATGGCGACTCCGCAATTATCTCCAGGCGTGCTGATCAGGGAAGTTGATCTGACCGTCGGAAGAGCAGAGAACGTATTAGACAATATTGGTGCCATTGCCGGGCCCTTTAGAATAGGACCGGTTGATGAGCCTACCAGTATTGCTACGGAGAGAGAATTAATTACCGCATTTGGTAAGCCACTAAGTACTGATAGACAATACGAATATTGGCTGACGGCAGCTTCATATTTGTCGTATGGGGGTATTCTTAAAGTTTGTAGAACTGATGGTAATAACCTCAACAATGCTAACGCAGCTGTTGGTTATGCCGCTACTACATCCTTGAAGATTAAGAATCAGGATGATTATGAGGCCAATTTTAGTGAGGCCACTACTTGGTATTGGTCAGCTAAGAACCCTGGACAATGGTCAAATACTATGAAGATCTGCTTTATTGATAATAAAGCTGATCAAACAATCGGTATTGCCACCACTAATCCAGGTGCAGCTGGTGCTGTTATTGGTTATGGTGTAACAACTGTATTGAGTAATATTTCTGTACCTGGAGCTGGTAGTACAACAATCTTTAACGGATATCTAAAGGGTATTGTTACTGGTGTTACTACAGACGCTGCTGGTAGTAATAGTAGTTTTGATGTTAGAATTGTGGGTCGTGTGGAGACAGTTGGTGGTGGATCTACTTTACGTGATCTCGTTTACGCTGAAGCTGATCCAGGAAGATCTTTTGAATCAAATGACGCTGTTTGGTTTGTAAACAATTCTGGTATTAATACTGGTGGTGGTGGAGCTACTGCGGTTTCTGCCACAGCATCTAGCGCAGAAGACTGGTATGATAATCAGACCTTGGGTCTCACAAACACTACTATCTATTGGAAGACCATTGCTCCAAGACCAACTACAAGTAATTATTGTTTGAAGAGACAAGCTAAGAATGACTCCATGCATGTTGTCATTGTAGATGATACCGGTGATATTACAGGTATTCAAGGAAGTATTCTTGAGAAGCATCCTTTCCTTTCCAAGGCAAAAGATACAATAGCTGATGGAGCTGCTCCATCTAAGACTTATTATAAGTCTTTCCTTTCTACAGCTTCTGAAGAAATTTACGCTGGTAAATCTTTGGCTTCTGCAGCTGACAATTATTGGAATACTGAACCAATTTCTTCAGGTTTCTCAACAGACTTTACTCCTGTTACTGCTGGTGATGGTCTTTGGGGACAAGCAGCACAGGGAATTACTTTCAGTAGTATTGGACAAAAGACTTATAGTCTTACATTAGGTGCTGACTATTCAGCTTCTGGTGGAATGTCTGCTAGTTTGGGCAGTCTTCTTACTTCCTATAGGAAATTTGCTGTTAGAGATGAAGTTGAAGTTGATTATCTATTGATGGGTCCTGGTCTTGTAAATCAAGATCAATCTCAAGCCAAAGCAAACCTTCTAATTTCTCTCTGTGAGTCTAGAAAGGATTGTATGGCTGTTATTTCACCACATAGAGCTAATCTGGTTGGTGAAACTAACACTACAACTCAGACTAATAATCTCTTAAAATTCTATAGTCCACTGACATCCACTTCCTACGCAGTATTTGATACTGGTTGGAAGTATATGTATGATAGATTCAATAATGAGTTCCGTTGGATTCCTACTAATGGAGACGTTGCTGGATTGATGGTAAGGACTTCTATTGAACAGTATCCTTGGTTCTCACCAGCTGGACAACAAAGAGGAAACATCAATTTTGCTATTAAGATGGCTTATGAGCCAACTAAAGCGCAAAGAGATGTTCTTTATTCAGCTAGAATTAACTCTATTATTAATCAGAAGGGCGCTGGAATTATTCTCTTTGGAGATAAGACAGGTTTAGGATACTCTTCAGCCTTTGATAGGATTAACGTAAGAAGATTGTTCCTAACAGTGGAACAGGCTCTAGAAGGAGCCGCTAACGCTCAATTATTTGAATTGAATGATAATAATACAAGATCTAGCTTTGTGAATATTGTTGAACCATATCTTCGTGATATACAATCTAAGAGAGGTGTTTATGACTTCCTCGTAGTTTGTGATGAGTCCAACAATACTCCCGATGTTATTGATAATAATGAATTTAGGGCTGATATTTACTTGAAGCCAACTAAATCTATCAACTATGTAACTTTGACTTTCGTAGCCACAAGGACAGGTGTTGACTTCTCTGAAGTCGTTGGAACTGTTTAATCTAATTATTCAATAATACAAGGAGGATTTAAAAACAATGGCTAGTATTGATACCAAAAAAATTAGTGATTTTAAAGCAGCTTTAGTTGGAGGCGGTGCCCGCCCCAATCTATTTGAAGTGGCTATTCCATCATTTCCATCGCCAATCACTAGTGATTGGCAAGGTTTAAATGATGACTTTCAGTTCTTATGTAAAGCTGCGTCACTTCCAGCTTCATCGATGGCAGAGATTCCAGTTCCCTTTAGAGGAAGAATTCTAAAGGTAGCTGGAGACAGAACTTTCGCCGATTGGACTATTACAGTAATTAATGATGAAAACTTTCAATTGAGGACAGCATTTGAGAAGTGGATGAATCTGATGAGTAACTTGGCAGATGCCACAGGTGTTACTAATCCTGCGTCTTATATGGTTAATGCTTTTGTTACCCAATTGGGTAGAGGAAAGAATGCACATCAAGCAACTCAAGAGTATGCTGAATCATCTCAGCTGAGAATTTATAAGATGTATAGCATCTTCCCAACAGAAGTAAGTGCTATTGATCTAAGTTATGAAACTACAGATACTGTAGAACAGTTTGATGTAACATTCCAGGTTCAATGGTTCGAAATTGCTAATTCTATGCAGGCTGGTGGAGGAGCTGGTGGTAAGAAGGTTATTGCAACACCTGCTGCAGCTCAGGTTACTAACCAAATCGTTACTAAGGGACCATAATTACTAATAATTGATGAACTAAATACTAAGAGGTAATAATCTTAGAATATATTGATATGACTGCCAGATTATTTGGTTTCTCAATTGAGGATACAGAAAAAACCCCTTCCGGTGTAGTATCTCCGGTCCCTCCTAACAATCAGGATGGATCGGAACACTATATCAGTAGTGGGTTTTTTGGTTCTTATGTAGATATTTAAGGTGTCTATAGAACCGAGAATGATTTAATAAGAAGATATCGTTCTATGTCACTTTATCCTGAATGCGACAGTGCTATTGAGGATATTGTAAATGAAGCTATTGTAACAGATACTCATGATACTCCTATAGAAATAGAACTTTCAAATCTCAAGGCCAGTGATGGTATTAAAGAGAAGATTAGAGAAGAATTTAAGTTTGTTTGTGAGCTTTTAGATTTTGATAAAAAAGCTCATGAGATTTTTAGAAATTGGTATATTGATGGTAGATTATATTATAATAAAGTAATTGATCAAAAAGCTCCACATGAAGGAATTCAAGAATTAAGGTACATTGATGCATCTAAGATGCGTTATGTACGTCAATTGAAGAAAAATAAGAATGGTAATGGGAATCAGCCTCAGTGGGCTCAAGAACAAAATCCAGCATCGGTTTATGATTTTCCAGATATAGAGGAATATTTTGTTTATACTCCTGGAAGTTATGATAAGGTTGGAAATGCTAATACTTATGGTGGAGGAGCACAAAATCCCCAAAAAGGGGTAAAAATGACTCGTGATTCTGTCACTTATTGTACTTCAGGTCTTGTAGATAGAAATAAAGGTACTACCCTCTCTTGGTTACATAAAGCTATCAAACCAATCAATCAATTGATGATGATTGAGGATAGTCTGGTAATTTATCGTCTATCAAGAGCACCAGAAAGAAGAATTTTCTATATTGATGTAGGTAATCTTCCAAAAATTAAGGCAGAACAATACCTTCGTGATGTTATGCAGCGTTATAGAAACAAGTTAGTCTATGATGCTAATACTGGTGAAGTCAGAGATGATAAGAAGTTTATGTCCATGATGGAAGATTTCTGGTTACCTCGCCGTGAAGGTGGTAGAGGAACAGAAATTACTACTCTTCCAGGTGGTCAGAATCTTGGCGAAATTACTGATATTAACTATTTCCAAAGAAAACTTTATAGGTCATTGAACGTTCCTGAAACTAGAATTGAAGGGGAAGGTGCTGGATTTAGTCTTGGTAGATCATCTGAGATATTAAGAGATGAAATTAAGTTCAGTAAGTTTGTAGGTAGAATGAGAAAGAGATTTTCTCATCTCTTTAATGACTTGCTGAAGACCCAATTACTCCTGAAGAATGTAATTACTCCAGAAGATTGGGATAGAATGGAAGATCATATTCAATATGATTTCCTCTATGATAATCACTTCTCTGAATTGAAGGATGCGGAATTAACTACTGAAAGATTGAATCTAGCATCTTTGGCTGAACCTTATGTTGGTAGGTATTATTCTCAGGATTATGTGAGACGTAAGATTCTTCGTCAGTCTGACGAGGAAATTATTGAACAGGATAAGTTTATTGATAAAGAAATTAAGGACGGCACAATTCCAGATCCAGCATTAATGGCTATGGACGATGCTTTAATGGGTGATCCTGGTAATGGCGCCAATGCTATCCAAAATACATCAATTCCAAAAGATCCAGATCCAGCTAGATTAGCACCTAATAAATTACCTCAAGGAGGAGAAATTTAATATGATGATGGAATATAATTATAGTCATTCTTATGATACTAAATAATCTTTGAAGCTATAACTTTAAAAAATGGATGAACTGATGGATACTTTGATGCAGGATGATGTTTCGGCCTCAGATGCAAGCGATAAAATTAAGGATATTCTTTTTCTAAAGAGTGCAGAAAAGATTGATGGAATTAAATCTGGTGTTTCTAATTCTCTTTTTAATCAGGATGTAGATTTAGATGATGAATCGGATGTAGAGGCAGAATCTAATGCTGAAGTGGAAGCGGAAGTAGAAAAAGCAGCTGCTGTTATTTCTGGTGAAGATCAGTATTCTCCAGAATCTTAATATAATAAATAACTAGAAGGACTATTGTAATTTAGATTAATGGCATTACAACCAGTTGGGAGTGGAGCTTCCATAGCAATTGCCGCAGGCAGCATTACTGCCGGGTCATATCAAGCTCACCAATCAGATAGTATGAGATTTTCAACTGATGGAAGTGCCTGTCATATTGCAGTAGGAAACACTCACACCGCAGCTACAACAGATTTTTATTTGGCTAGTGGTCAAAGTACCACTATCAATATTGGAAGACCTTCATCTCAAAGAGTTGTGGGAATTACAACTAGTGGAGCAACCACTATTATTGATTTTCCAGAAGGAACTGGTTGTCCATTTTATGTGGGCCAGGTAGTTAGTTTAACTGTAACAGGTGGAAGTCAAAATTATTATGAATTTAGTGATAAAACTGTTGCTAGTGTTAATACTACAGCAGGAGTTAGTGGTTATTTTGGAACCAGAATTGTAGTTAATAATGATTATGGGGTTGGTATTGCAACAGCATTTAAAGGTAATAACAACACCACTGTTCCTTACGCTGAATTGAGGGATCAAGTTATTGTAGGTAATAGGGGAACAGGTGGTGCTGGTGCCCTTTACTTCCAACAAGTTCAAACGACAGGAGACTCCTGATGAAACTCATTAGAGAAGAAATTGAAACTGTAGATTTTATCGTTGAAGAAAAGAACGGTAAGAAAAACATGTATATCGAAGGCATCTTCTTGCAAGGTGATCTTCAAAATAGAAATGGTAGAATGTATCCTATGGCAACCTTGAGAAAGGAAGTCTCTAGGTATAATGAAAACCATATTTTAAAAGGAAGAGCACTAGGAGAACTTGGTCACCCAGAAGGCCCTACTGTCAATCTTGATAGAGTTTCCCATAAAATTGTTTCACTTAAAGAGAGTGGATCAAACTTTATAGGAAAAGCAAAACTTCTCAACACACCAATGGGGAATATCGCTAAGTCTCTTATTGATGAGGGTGTAAAACTTGGTGTTTCTTCTAGAGGTATTGGTTCTTTGAAGCCAACCCGTGAAGGAATTCAGGTAGTTAGTGATGACTTTATGTTGTCAACAGCTGCTGATATCGTTGCTGACCCTTCTGCTCCTGATGCATTTGTTGAAGGAATTATGGAAGGAAGAGAGTGGGTATGGGATGGTGGTGTTCTTAGAGAACAAAATGTAGCCAAAATCTACAAAGAAATTAACACCCTGGTTACACAAAAACAACTTGATGAGAAAAAAGTAGATCTGTTTACTGATTTTCTCAATACTCTATAGGTATCTTTGCACCTATAAAATTTCATTATTTATAAATAAATATAGTTTTAATAAAGCTAAATCGGAGAATCAAAAATGTCTCGTGGTACGAAATTACAGGAAATGGAACAGTCTAAGACTGCCGTGAATGCTAACGCTGTTCCTGGCGATCAAGCCTTGGAAAAAGTAAAGCCTATCACACCAGGCCAAGGAGCCTCGTATGAGGACCTAGGTGGACCTACACCTGAAAACTACAGTCCTACTAATGACTCGGCTAAAATCAGTGAGCCGAAGATCAAGACTGTACATGATGTAGTCAACAAAAACGCCAAATCTGGTTCATTACCGAAAGATCTTAAATCAGGAGATGAAGTAGAAGTGGAAGATTCACAAGAAGTTGTGGCTGAAGAGCCCACTGAAACTCCTGAAGAAGTAGTTTCCGAGCAAGAGACAATTGAAGTTAACATCGAAGATGATGTTAATGCACTTCTAGGTGGAGAAGAACTCTCCGAAGAGTTTAGAGAAAAAGCTAAGGTTGTTTTTGAAGCAGCTCTAAATTCTAAAGTTGCTCAGATCCAGGAAACCCTGGAAGCAGAACAACAAGAAAAGATTTCTGAGGCTAAGGCGGAGATGAGAACATCTCTAACTGAGCGTGTTGATTCTTATCTGGAATACGTTTCAGAAGAGTGGATGACCGAGAATCAACTAGCTATCGAGCACGGTCTCAAAACAGAAATGACTGAATCCTTCTTAGGAGGTATGAGGTCACTATTTGAAGAACATTATGTATCAATCCCTGAAGAAAAATATGATGTACTTGAGAGTATGGTAGAAAAACTTGATGATATGGAAACAAAACTCAATGAGCAAATTGAGAAGAATGTTGGCTTGAATAAGAGACTCGCAGAGTCTGAGGCTGATGGCATTCTATCTCAGGTTTCTGAAGGATTAGCATCCACTCAGAAAGAAAAGCTCGCTACACTTGCTGAAAGTGTTGAGTTTGGAAGTGACGAAGAATATCGTGAGAAGTTGGAAACTTTGAAGGAATCTTATTTCCCCAAAGCAGCTCCAACCGCTAAATCCAGTTCACCGCAAACCCTTTCCGAAGGTGTAGATAGCACTCCTGAGCCTATAAGTGGCACTATGGATCGTTATCTTAAGACGATGGGCGCATTTAGCAAGTGAGTTAATTATTAATTCAAACGTAAACACAATTAGGTAAAAACGCAATGTTCCAATCCGAACACTTGCAGGAAAAGTGGAAGCCCCTTCTAGACTATGAAGGTCTTGATCCAATCAAAGACGCTCATCGTAGAAGTGTTACCGCTGTCCTGCTGGAAAACCAAGAAAAATTTCTAAAAGAGGAAGAGTCATTTAACAATGGCATCAACCTCATGGAAGCTGCTCCAACCAATTCTACTGGTTCTGCAGTTGCCAATTTCGATCCTGTCTTGATCTCCTTGATCAGACGGGCAATGCCAAATCTGGTCGCTTATGACCTAGCTGGTGTTCAGCCAATGAGTGGTCCTACTGGACTAATCTTTGCAATGAGGTCCAGATACACTAATCAGACTGGTACTGAAGCTCTGTTCAATGAAGCAGATTCAGCCTATGCTGGTCAGGGTAGTGGATTTGACCTTACTGGTGGTATGTCTGATGCAGCCGCTGGTATTGGTACTACTTCACAGTCAGGTGTTAACCCATCTGTTCTGAACCCAGTTGGTACTGCTACATCTACATCTTATAACGTTGGTGAAGGTATGACTACCGCCAACGCTGAAGCGTTGGGTGATGCTACCGGCAATGAGTTCAACCAGATGGCCTTCTCGATTGAGAAAGTCACCGTTACAGCTAAGTCCAGAGCACTGAAAGCTGAGTACAGTCTAGAACTGGCTCAAGACTTGAAAGCCATCCACGGACTAAACGCTGAGGCTGAACTGGCTAACATCCTCTCTACTGAGATCCTCGCTGAAATCAATAGAGAAGTTATCAGAACTATCTACAAGGTTGCAGAACAGGGTGCTGTTTCTAACACCGCTAACGCTGGTGTATTCGACCTTGACATTGACTCCAATGGTAGATGGTCTGTTGAGAAGTTCAAAGGACTTCTATTCCAGATTGAAAGAGACGCTAACGCGATCGCACAAAGAACTCGTCGCGGAAAAGGGAACATGGTTCTCTGTTCAGCTGATGTGGCTTCTGCTCTTACAATGGCGGGTATCCTGGATTACACCCCAGCTCTTAACTCGAACCTGAACGTTGATGACACTGGCAACACCTTTGCTGGTACTATCAATGGTAAGTTCAGAGTTTACATTGACCCTTATGCAGCTAACCTAGCCGCAGCCAACACTGCTACTGGCAGTGGTAACCAGTACTATGTTGTTGGTTACAAAGGTTCTTCACCTTATGACGCAGGACTATTCTATTGTCCTTATGTACCTCTCCAGATGGTACGCGCTGTTGGTGAGAACACCTTCCAGCCCAAAATTGGCTTTAAGACTCGTTATGGTCTTGTTGCCAATCCATTCGCTGAAGGTACAACCGAAGGTTCCGGTAGGCTCAGAGTTAATAGCAACCGCTATTACAGAAGAGTTGCTGTCAAGAATCTTATGTGATTTAATATTACATATCGTTTCAATCAAGACCTCCTCTTTACAGGAGGTCTTTTTTATGCTATGATATTATTGGAGAGTAGTTCTATTTTATGAAAGCAATTGAGTTGGACAAGACAGATGTTTTTCATTGTCCTGCATCATTTGGGACTTTATCACAGGAACAAGTAAATAAGTTATTTACTGATGGTAGAAGAGCATCTGGATTTCTTGAAATTCAGTTAGAAGAATGGTATGATGGATTAGAATTTAAAGATGGTAAAGGGTATGATCATATAAACAAAAATATTCCAGGTCAATTGTATGATGCTAAATGTTTTACTAAAGGTGGTGCTAAGTTTTGTCCTAGTGTAATGTTAGGTGCAGGTAGATCAGTTGATGAACAGAAATTATGGGAACATGCAATGAATATGATTTATATCTTTACTGATGTTGTATCATTTCCAAAAGTAAGAGTAAGATTTGTTAAAGGATCTGATCTTACACAATATAATAAAGGATCAATTCCATTTGGAGATAGAGATGTTTTATTTGGGTGATTGTTTAGAAGGAATGAAAGAATTGGATGACAGGTCTATTGATGCTGTCGTTACTTCTCCACCTTACAATCTGAATATTAAATATAGCAAGTATAAAGATAAGAAACCAAGAGAACAGTATCTTAAATGGTTAGAGGATATATTTGTTGAGTGTAAACGTGTTCTTAAAGATGATGGACATTTGTTTGTTAACATGGGTTACTCTAATGTAGACCCTTGGATTGGTATGGAAGTTGGTTTAGTAATTAGAAATAATTGGTTATTACAGAATCATATCAATTGGGTTAAATCTATACATGTAAATGATAAGACCAGTGGACACTTTAAACCAATTAACAGTAAAAGATATTTGTGTCCTACATGGGAACATCTATTTCATTTTACTAAAGATGGTAACGTAAATGTTGATAGGTTATCGGTAGGAGTTCCATACGAATATTATGAAGCAAATATTCGTGGTAAAAATACAATAAAAACTAAACCTAATTTAAGAGATAAGGGTAATTGTTGGTTCATACCATACGAAACAGTGAATAGTAAAGATTTAAGAGGTAAGCATCCTGCCACTTTTCCAGTTAGATTAGTAGAGGATTGTCTTAAACTGACAGGAACTACAGGAACAGTTCTTGATCCTTTCATGGGAACTGGTACAACAGCAGTAGCAGCAGTTAATTTGGGATGGGAGTATATTGGATATGATATTGATGAGGATTATGTTAAGTTTAGTGAAAACCGTATAGGAGAAAACTTGACAAGGTTTATAAAATGAATAAGTTTGGGGGGTTTATCACCCCTCTTTTTTATGGAGATTTGGGAGAACAAAACTCAATTACTTTCTGTAAGACAACAATAAATTTTATTACAAGGATCCTTTTTTTTATGTCCACCCATAAATACAATTGAAGATTGAATAAAGTTATGGCAAAATATCATATTAAAAAACCAGGAATTATAAGTGGAACTGGTAATGTATATTTCACTGGTGGTAATAGATGGTCTGATAATTATGATGATAGAAAAAT
>MPLX02291673.1_pt1 | contig 13385 bp, 15 predicted proteins | sample 1617341 | NCBI WGS metagenome assembly MPLX02 (sample SAMN05944804, study PRJNA350692) | marine metagenome | biome: marine; feature: ODZ; material: water; isolation source: 120 m water sample filtered on 0.2 um supor filter | place: Pacific Ocean | collected 2012-04-08 | depth 120m m | reverse complement strand
TTTCAAGAATTCTTCACCTCGAAACGAATTTTATAAAACTGAATGCCAAGCCGCTGCTTATCAGGTTCAAGGGCAATTGGGTTCTTGCACAATTCCTCCATACGACGCCATTAAGCTTGCCCCTAGAAGACCTTTTGATCAATTTCTTCTCGCTATTCATGGCAGATCAGAAGATTATAGCTATGGGGGAAAGTCCGGAGCAGGTCTAGCGATTTTCCTTGGTTCCGATCGAGTGACAAAATGGTTGAATGAAAACTCCAAAAAATTTGGATTAATTGAGCGATCTGGTTTGTATATGACCTGCCGCCACAAGATATTGCTCCCAGATAATTCTTACTAGTCTGGCAACTGATCCTTTTTGTGTTCATTCATTAGAGGGCAGGCTAAAGCTAGAACGGATGTAATCAAGCACAGTGATTGCCAATGGTTTGCTCTTTGCAGGTGACACTTCAGTCACATATTTTTATTTATGATTTCATATTAAGGTTGACTCTGTACCTCCACCAATGCGTTCAAAAAGATCAAGACTTTCCTGGTTGAGACCCACTACTTGAACCTCAGAACCACCTAGTCGAAACTTGCGAATTACTTGATTTAGAGCTGCAACACCACTTTGATCCCAAATGTGCGCCCTAGACATATCGATAGTGATTTTGTTTGGATGTTCGTGAATATCAAAGCCTTGCAAGAAATATACCTTGCTAACGAAGAATAACTGCCCGCTTACTTCATATCGCAGCTCCTCGTCATTTACTTCTTTAACGCTTACATTGATAACCTTGGCAACCTTGCGGCTAAAGAGAATACCGGCTAATGCAACACCTGCCAAAACACCAAGTGCCAGGTTGTGAGGTGTAGTGAGCATGGTGACTGCAAAAGTCATCAACATAACTGCAGTATCACTGCGGGGAATCTTGGCAAGGTTTCTCAATCCGCTTGTATCTGCTGTACTTACAGCGATAGTTATCATCACTGCAACTAGCGCTGCCATTGGAATATCTTGGATGTAAGTTCTACCCCATACGATCATCAGTAGCAGGCTCACGCCTGAAAAAAGTGTTGAGAGTCTGGTGCGCCCACCATTTTCAGTATTCATCACAGATTGGCCCACCAGTGCACAGCCCGCCATTCCTCCAAAAAGGGATGAGACCATGTTGGCTATACCCTGACCTCGAGCCTCAACATTCTTATTTGATGTTGTGTCAGTTACGTCATCAAGGATGTCTTGGGTGAGGAAGGTTTCCATCAGTCCGACTAGTGAAATTGCTAATGCAGTAGGTAATACCAGGCCAAAGGTTTCTAGATTGAAGGGCACCTTCCCATCTGTAACTGATCCGAATGGGAAGGAGAATGTCGGTAAACCTTGTGGGAGATCTCCTAGGCTCTTGACGGTAGGAATATCAAGACTCAGGCCAACACTAATGAGTGTGAGAATGATTATGGCCACCAGTTGAGATGGCACCAGCCGCGTAAGTCGCGGTAATCCATAGATAATTATTAAGCCCAGAATTACCAGCCCCCACACCACAGGAATTTGTCCACCAGTAGGCAAGGCCTGAGCGGCATGATCTATTGCATGATTTTCTCCGTAGTGAAAGTTGAGGCCTAGCTGAGGGAACTGCGCCTGAAGAATCAATAAGGCAAGTGCATTAACAAAACCACTTAGCACCCCTTGAGGGACAAACCGCATTTGATAGGCAAGGCGCAGATAGCCCCAGAGGATTTGAAATAGACCAGTGAGTAGCCCTGCTGCCATCAAATAGGAAAGACCAAGGCCTTCTTCGATGCCATTGCCAGTGGCAACTAGCCCGGTCATCAAAAGAGCAGTTGAACCAGTAGCCGAGGTGATCATTGCCATTCGACCGCCTACAAGTGCGATCGTTACCGAAAGGCAGAAAGCTCCGAATAGACCCACTTGAGGATCAACACCGGCAATGCCTGAGAAGGCAATGGCCTCTGGAATCATCGCGAAGGCAACTACAAGACCGGAAAGCAGATCTCGTTGGGGACTGCCGAACCATTGTTTGATTAGTGATGGTTCTGACCGGGAAATCATTGAAAGGCTTACTTTGAGGCCAGACCTTATCTCATAAAGGCGGCAAAGTGCCGTATGGGTCATGACAAGCCTTCAGTTCTTGCAATCCAGGCAACCATTCGCCGAATGCTGCCTTGAGCTCCCGTTGATGCCAGGGCAGATGGGGATGCATTTGAGCTAGATGAACACCATCACAACAGGGTTCAAGAGTTGCCCAGACCTGCTCTAGCCAGTTGAGGCTTTGCTGTTTGATATGGGTGTCTCCTGCGGGCCAGGCTGCCGTGATCCAGGGTTTCCAGATAGCCTGACGATGGATAAATGAGCTTGCATCTTTACTTATTTGTCTTGTAGCTCCGCCAAGCTGTTGAGCAGCCACGCAACACCTTGGATCCGGGCGTTTTGCCATGAGATCTGCAAGGGACTTCATTAATTGATCGCAGGAATTACCCCAGGTAGGACTCAGCAGTCCGACTACTTCAGAGTGAAAACGGTCAGTTGGTGCTTTTGAGCAGGTTGGCAACATAAATGGCGGCAGTTCATGCAGACCGGCTACATCATCGATTTTGATGATGTTGTTGCACAGAAGCGTTTTCTGGAGCTGCTTGAATGTCTCAGCACCATCATTGTCATTCAAAATACTTACTCCATAGGCCTTGATTTCATTACCCCATATCCACTGCAGACTCATCGACTGAGGCCATATTTCAGCCTGATGGATGAGATCCAGCAGCTGTTCATAGTGCAGGTTGAATTGCCAGATGCGCAGCGGTTTAAGTGGCTGCGTTGCAAGTTTTAGCCCCGTGATTACAGCGAGAAAAGGGGCTGCACCACAAAGGCCTCGCCAGGTCAATTGATCTTTAAGGCTGGAGGAAGCTACTGGTTTGGATTGAATGAAGCTTTCTCCATTACCCCATACACCTTTGATTTCAATGATCTGATCAATGGCTAATCCTTGACTTCGACTCAAAGGACTGATTCCTCCGGTGAGGATGTAGCCAAGTCCTGGCAGACCTGATAGGCCGCCTGGAAAACTTCGCCTGTACCTTGCCAGTTCACTAAGCAGAGTCTTCATTGAGTGACCAGCACCAAGCGTTACGTGGCTGCTGCTGACATCTAGATGTAACTGACGGTAGCTTTCGCGCAGATCAAGAGTCCAGTGTCCATCTGCGGCACATCGACTACTTGTTCCTCCGCTGCAAACCAATAAAGGTTTGGGCTTGATTTGTGCCGAGCGCATCAGCGCAGGAAGATCATCCGCCTTGGTATTGAAGACTCCTGCAATACAAGCGTCCTCGGCAAGAGTATTGGGAACATGGAGGCGACGATTAATAACGTCCTCTCAACCCATGGCTATTAAGCGTAACCAGCTTGATCTATTGGAGGAAGGCCTTGCCCATCAAGCTGCAGTGATTACTGCAATCAAGATCTCGGGCATGGCGTTGCTTATGTCATCAGCACAACAGATATGGTCTTCCTAGGTCGCGCTTGATTGTGAATTCTGCATCCCTAGATAATCCAGATGGCAATCTCGGTATTTTGATCTGCGGGCATGGCAGTCGAAATCGGTTGGCAGTGCAGGAGTTTGCGCTGTTAGCAGAGGCGCTTAAACCTAGATTTCCTGGAGTACCAATTGAATACGGCTACCTGGAATTTGCTCGTCCCATTCTTAGAGAGAGCCTTGATCGTTTGCGTAATCAACAAGTCAAGAGGGTTCTAGCGATCCCGGCGATGTTATTTGCTGCCGGTCATGCCAAAAACGATATCCCCTCAGTACTTAATAGCTATGCAGCTGAAAAGAGTCTGACCATTGATTATGGGCGCGAACTCGGTGTTAATCGTTTGATGATTGGTGCAGCGGGTGCTCGCTTGCAGGAGGCACTGGATTCAGCACCTTCTCTGCCTCTTAGTGAAACGCTTTTGGTGGTAGTAGGTCGCGGCTCGTCAGATCCAGATGCAAACTCAAATGTGGCCAAAATCACAAGGATGCTTGTAGAGGGCTTCGGTTTTGGCTGGGGTGAAACCGTTTATTCAGGAGTCACCTTCCCCCTTGTGGAGCCTGGCTTACGTCATCTTGTGCGTCTAGGTTTTCGGCGCATCATCGTGTTTCCTTATTTCCTTTTTTCAGGGGTATTGGTGAGTCGTATTCGCCAGCACACGCAGCGGGTTGCCGCCGATCACCCCGATGTGGAGTTTCTTGCGGCTAGCTACCTCGGAGACCATCCGCTTGTGATCGATACCTTTCGGGATCGGATTTACGAGGCATTGCAAGGAGATACAGCAATGAACTGTTCGCTATGTAAATACAGATCTGATCTTCTGGGTTTTGAAAGCGAGGTGGGACTGGTTCAGGAAAGTCATCACCATCACGTTGAAGGCCTTACGGACAGTTGCACTCTTTGCGAACAGGAGTGCACAGGAGCCTGTCAGCCTGATGTCAGAGCGGATCTATTCAAGGAACATGATCATGACCATGCGGCAGCTCATGCCCATGACCACAGTCATGGGCACTATCCCTATCCCCATGCAGAGCATCCACTTGGCCCCATCAGCTTGAAAAAGCCAACCACCGACGAAAGCTAAAAATTTTCAAACAAAAGCTGAGGAGCGCAGTTTCGTTCTCATCTGGGATAGGTGGGATTTTCCTTGTATAAGCATTTCAAATGGCCCCCGGATACGTCTTCTCTTTCCGAGGGCTTTCCACAGTTCAGTGGAGGTTTTCCACTGCGTGTTTGATGAGAGTGGTGTTGAGGAGGAGGACCTGTGGTTTATGCCTTTTGTCGCGGATGTTGCTTGACAGCAAAAGTCTTTTGATTGCGCTCGCTGCTCTAAGCAAGCATATGAAGTTAAAACGCTTGTAATTACATGAGTCTTGCCTGCTTTCAGGACAGCTAAATAATTGCCTGCAATCTTTGACGCAGCGTCCAAAAATGTGGCTTGCTGGTCTACATAAAGACCCTTCTACGGAAAGCGCCGCATGGATCGTAATTACCTTGAGCGCTGCGTTGAAATCAATGAAGCGTGCTCAACCGCTGCAGAAACACCCACCTATGTGAGCCTGGAAGCGGAAATACCTGAGGTGCTTTACCGAGGCATGAAGGATTTCATTAGCTCCAATCCCAACTGGGATCAATACCGGGTAATGAGCTCGGCACTTGCCCATTTCTTGTTCCAAAACGGATGTAGCGATAGGGCCGTCACCGAGAGATATCTCAATGATTTATTCAGCCACGCTGAGAGCTAAGAGCTTCTAGGCAAGCTCGCCTGGTAATTGCCATCATTGTGAGGGTGGGACTCTGCCACGCAGAGGTTGGCCAACAGGCCCCATCTACTACGAGCACATTTGGACATCGCCAAAGACGGTTCCAGCGATCCAAGACGCTGCATTCTTCACTCTCTCCCATTGCGGCCCCTCCGACCTCATGGACGTAATAACCCGGCGGTGGTGAGGTCTCACGTAGAGCAAGAGCACCTTCTAGAAGTGGCTCTAGCACCGAGAGTTTGACCAGATCTTTGAGTGGCAACATTGTTCCACCAGCTGCCTTTATTACCTCATTGATCGTGCTTTGCATATGGCAGACCATGGCCTGTTCATTCTCACCCCATCTGCTGTCGATATGGGGTGCCTGGATACCCCAGCGATCCAAGACGTTTGACAAGGTCACCTTGTTGTGACGTGCAGCCAGCACTTCTCCATGGCCGATCAAGAAACCTGTAGCTGACTCTGGAATACGTTTCAAGAAATCTGGTGGTTCAAACCTATCAATCCCGCCCCAGATTCCATATCCTCTCAAAAACAATGATTGGTCTTTAGGGCTTAGATCAGCTCCAAATGGAAGAAAGAAACTTCCAGCACCAGAAAGCACATTCGCAGTTGAATCAGCTTGAGAAACTTGATTTATTTTGCTGCGTGGTAGAGCAAAGAACCGACATGTTGAGACGTGGTCCATCAAATAGCAACCCAAGTTGCCAGAGGGATCATTAAAACCATCGCTCTGATGACTGGCTTCTGAACTCAACAGAAGTCGCAGACTTTGAATTGTGGATGCACAAAGCACTACTAGTTTGCTATTTAGCTGCTGTCGGCTTCCATTTCGCTGATCTATTACCAGCACACCTTTTGCAGAACAACGATCCGGATTCATAAGCAATCGTTCGGCCTTATGGTTACTTAGAATTTCTACTTTCCCTGTGGCAAGTGCCATCTTCATGGTGCTGCCTGGACTACTTGAACGAGGCCAAGCACCATCGACTAAGGGATTGTGAGGCCCGAACCCTCGTGAATGAATTACTGGATAGCCAAGTGCTTCATCAACGGCACTGGCGAAATGCTTTTCGCTTTCAGTGAATGGTAATGGAGCGATGAAGTTGCCATCAGGTAACTGCTTCAATCCATCTCGATGGCCATGAACCTGCAGGCGATCTTCAAGGGCTGAGTAATGCGGAGCCAATTCGGCGTATTTAAATGGCCATTCAGGCCCGTAGCCATCTCTGCATGCAGCCTTGAAGTCTTGATCTGAAAGGCGAAGAGTAATCCCTCCCCAAGTCAGGCTCCGTCCACCTACTTGATTTCCCTGAGTCCAGATAAAGGGTTGATCATGCGGGTATGTATATGGATTTTTCTTTTCATTGGCATAGAGCAGGGGATTCGCCTTCCAGTAACCCGGATGTTGTGCTTGAACTCGATGCTTCCCGCTAGATAAACCTTCCAATCGCCTGAGGGTATTACATGGTTCAGATCCCAATGCTTTTTGGGCAGATAGCATTGGTCCTGCTTCTACTACGAGCACACGGGCACCTGCTTCTGCAAGGGTCATTGCAGCAACACCTCCAGTAGCTCCAGATCCGATTACGATCACCTCATAGGGGTGTTGAATCACGGTTGTATGAACGTCATTTAGATAGTTTCGCCCCTGAAGCGCGATCAATCATCATGATCTCAATCCAATGGCAAAAGGTTTGATGCATCAGGAGATGGATTTAACACTGCAATCCTGATCAGAGCAGATGGTTCATGTACTAGTAGCTTCGATGCAATGTACGCTGAAACGAAATAATTGATTGCTGAAGCCATTGAATCCGAATTCTGGTGCTTATACGACTCAACAAGGTGTTCCGCCACAAGAATCCCAGGACCGTTGGTTCCGCTCAGACTTGCTACGTAGGGAGGTAAACCTTTCAGAGTTGTACGAACTACCTCAAGGTGAACTCGATCTGCTTATGGCAGAAACGGCTACTATTCGTAGTGATCCAGAGTCAAGTCGAAATAATCGTGGCAAGTTTGTCGTGGCTGGTTACTTTCTTGAGTTGGCCCGGATCATTACCGATCGCCAGACGACAGAATAAACTTGCTTATAGTTGTTATTACCTGGATGATTTTATTGGATAAAACACATTAAGATTATATATTTGGAAGATTCACAAATATATGATTCCAACTGATTTAATTACGTAACATCCCCCGTCCACTCCCGAGAATGCCAAAATCTATAAGAATGCCAACTGCAAGAACAAATAATCCACTGAAGCTGCTTACCCCATCATTCATGGCGACTGCCAAGCAATAAGCAAGGGTTGTTGTTGGCAGCAAAAACAGGCCTAGTAGTGGCCAAATCCATGCGCCGGAGAATGCCACCATTACAAACGGTTCGTTAAAGAACCAAAGAGCAATTAGCACCACTCGTGGTGCCAGGATTCCAAGCAAGCCGATTAAGCACATGGTCCATTAACCACTATTTTGCCAATAACTAGCAAATGTTGCTTGGTAAGCATCTGCGCTGCTAATAAATTCATTTCAGAAAAAAATTGATTTCTGTGGCCATATTGTCAATGCTCAGCATTGACAATATGGCGCAGACGAGAATTCCAGAATAGAGCCTAGCTCTTGCAGCCTTGATAAGGCCTCAGGCAGCCAAGCAATTTATCAAGATCAAATATGGATTGGCCTTTGACTCTTGTGGCTATCACAAGAGAAGAGCCATTGGTTAAAGAGGCAGCCCAAGCGTTAGCAAAGCGGTGATGGTTATTTTGTTGATCAGATCAGTGTATTAATGCTCAGAAGCAGTTGTTATGCCGTAAACAGACAGGCTTGCTAATTTCCCTGCCAGACCTTGTTACGACCTGTAAGGGGTATGCAGTGGCACGATAATTACCACCCTCCAAGGTTCATGGAGGGTGATGTTTGTCAAACAAAGCCCTGTTGGATGCTTGCCTATTGAGAGGCAGAGGGCTTAGCTCTGCTTCTTAATGAATACTTGCGTGGCAAGCAGGAAAAGTCCTCCAGCAATAAGCAGTGCTATCTCGGGACGGATTGAAGGCCCGACTGCGGACGCAAAGTGCATTGCAGGCAAAACCACGTCCATGACGGCCATTCGAAAATCGCATTCACATCTAGCACCGAATACCCCCCCTCGTCCAAGAACGTAATCAAAGGCCATGTCAGCTCATCAGCTTTAGGCCGTACCAGCCTCAAGCGCTGTAATCAATCAGCAAGCAGCACACTCGTCGAAATCAGCGCAAAAACTTGGTAAAGGTTGCGTAAGAATTCGTCTTTAACACTGAGTCTTGGGTTTATATAGATCCCCCACACAGAGAGCCAGGCATGAGCAACCATGGCCCCAACCCCCAAAAAACCGACAAGTCTCAAGCCCAACGCAAGACCACCTTCAAGTGGAACAGCAATGGGGAGCTCTCTGCCGTTGATATGGCAAGGGTTCTAGAGCGACTCACTAATCCGGCTCTTACTCAATGCGATCTGGCATGCAATCTTGATCAAGTCGACTAAAGGCATGTCTTGCGCGCAAAGCCTGCGACTTACCGGTTGATTGCTAAATACAAGAGCTCGTGCCAGCTAACAAGTATCATCAGCTTCGGCAACATAATAAAAAGATTGAGGAAGTCATGAAAAACTTCAAGAATTTTTTGAGCAAATCAGTGTCAGGAGCGACTCTATTTGCATTAATTGTTCTTGTTTTTAGCACTGCTTTCCCCCTAAATACCCTTGCCTTTGAAGTCGTAAATACAGATGAGGCCAACCCCATAGAGGTCAAAGTGGCGAAAGGTTATTCAAATAAATTCTGCAACGGAATTGCTATGGGACTTACTAAACGAAGTGCGCTTAATATTGCAATAGCTGAGAACAGCAAACCTTCATTTAATCCTTCTTTATGGACCGCCCTAGTTTCTAATGATAAGCAACTCGAGACTATAGACAAAGAAAAGCTCCCAACCCTTGCTGTATCAATGGTTGCTAGAGACTGTGGTGATCCAATTGGACTAAATAAGCAAGCTGAACTTGATGAATTTGCTGCGGATTTCACATCAGCGCTAAGAAATTCCACTGAAGAATCAACAAATACTCCCAGCAATTGAGCTGAAAACACCTCGAACTATGTTTTTAGCGGACATGACCCTCGAGGATTCAATCAGGCAGCCTTGTAGTGCAGCCAGTGCAGCATTAGACCTTGAGAACAAGTCGATTGGAAGTTGATCTGGTTTCCTAGGCCACACTGAGCTAGTGCTCCCGATGGTGTTGAGCTCCTCAATCAGAGTGGGTGCCATCCACCATATGGGTAGAAAGTTCCATAGGCTTTAGTTACTGCGAACTTTGCATGGAAACGCCTTTTCGAAACGTCACTCCCAATAGCCCTGGTAGCGCTGCGTCACTTCTTATTGTTCTCTTGTTTACTAGCTTCATACTGATTACCCAGGCCCTTTTCATTGTCCCAGCAGGCCAAGTTGCTGTGGTAACCACATTGGGAAAAGTCAGTGGTAGTTCAAGGTTGCCTGGGCTGAACTTGAAGGCACCCTTCATACAAGCTGTTTACCCGTTTGATGTGCGCACTCAGGTGAAGCCTGAGAAATTTGCATCCCTTACCAAAGACCTTCAAGTAATTGAAGCAACTGCCACGGTGAAATACGCAGTAAGACCAAGTGAGGCTGGGCGGGTATTCAGCACAATCGCTAGTAATGATCGCGAAGTCTATCCACGCATAATTCAACCTTCTCTTCTCAAAGCACTTAAGTCAGTATTCTCTCAATACGAACTGGTTACTATTGCCAGTAAGTGGAGCGATATCTCAGAACTAGTAGAACAGGCTGTAGCCGAAGAGCTAGACAAGTTCGACTATGTAGAAGTTCGCGGCCTTGACCTCACTGGTTTGCAAATTGCAGAAGAGTACAGAGCTGCTATCGAACAAAAGCAGATCGCAGAGCAACAGCTGCTCAGAGCGCAAACAGAGGTCAAAATTGCTGAGCAAGAAGCACAGCGATATGAAACTCTTAACCGCACCCTTGATGACAAGGTCCTGTTCAAGCTTTTCCTTGATAAGTGGGATGGCCAAACCCAAGTTGTGCCAGCCTTGCCTGGCACACTAGGTGGATCAACTCCTGTAATTGTCGGAGGGCGGCACTGAAGAATTTATTTATGCAAGCCACTAGGAAGTACAAGTCTCTTTTTTCCTGGAACCATTCGGCTATAGAAGATTGATCCCAATAAAAAGGTGCCCTCCACTAAGCGAGGGCAACCGCGGGTAAGGGTTGTTGCTGTACGTCCACTTATCTTGAAATCATCTTTGAATATCATTTGTTTGGACTGTTCGGTTCAATAAGCAAAACCTAGTCAAGGGGAATGGCAAAGGTGATGTGGATAAGCAGTTCAATATCTCTTTTGAGCAGATGATCAAAGCTGATCTCTTGAGATTTAATCAGCATAATTGCATTAAAGGCCAAGACCTTTCGCCAAGCATGAGGGTTTTGCTGGGTATTTATGCTTACCTAGGGAAAGGAATTAGATTGATATAGCTTGCTTTTGATGCAGCTTCTTACGCGCACGTTTAGGAGAAGGCAGGACGTGAGAAGAGGATCCAACGCTGGGTAATTGATTTGCAAGTGGTCCCCATTCAGGGATAGGTGCTGGCCTAGTGGCACGATCAATATGTTTTGCCGGTATTGGATCTATAGATGATTGAGCTGGTTTCTCTTGTCGTTGCGAGTGCGATCTGCTGATTACCGTGATTAAAAAAGCGATAGACCAAACTAGTAGGGGCCGTAGCGTGAACAATGTGAAACGCACTCCAAAAAACAGGGCGATACCTATTACGAGAATTAGCTCATATGGGTGGGGAGATTTCCTCATTACTTGTGCTCAGATGCGACAGTACTCAAACTTTTAACTCATTGCTCCTTTTATGGCAAGGAACGCGTAGATATTCAATCTGGCTGATCTAAAGGCTAGCTATTCACATCCCTTGTCAGCAAAGAAAGTCCTTCTGGTCATAGTTGGATATAGGCATGGCTACGAATAAATCTCAAAGGCAAGCAGAATAATGATCGTGGGGCTTTGGCTTTGCTCATAAACAAGGCGATCTAAAAGCGTTTCAGATGCTCAAATCCATTATCCCAACTGCCTTTTCGAGTTAGGAGAAATGCTTATCGATCAAACCTCATTGGTGTTTATTTACTTGCTTATCGGGTTCTCAGAAGTATTCACAGTGTGGTGGTGACTATCGAACGCTTCGTTTGATTTAGTTGGCTAAGCGCAGGCTTGCTTTTAATTTACTTGCTCTGATCTGACTCAACTTCTACGCAATGCTCAAGAATCATTGGCATAAGGGCCGAAATGTGTTGCGCATTTTGCACCACAGTGAGCTCCTAGGCTAATTGCTTGTTCTACATTCCAGCCTGCTGCTAAACCAGCAGTGACTCCAGCGGCAAAACTGTCGCCACAGCCGTAGGTATCAAGCAAAGGTGATTTCAGAGGTACGGCTTGATAGCGACCTCCAGGCCATGATTGACCACCTAAAGCTCCACTTGTGGCAATTCTCAGCTGGGGTTCCGGAAATTGGGAGAGTGCTACCTCAGGAATCTGTTCTCCGGGGTCTAGTCCACTGCCAATTAAGGCATCTAATTTAATCGCGGCTTCTTGAAGTGTTTTTAGGCGTACACGTGGAGTAGCAGCTAATACTCCAGCTCTACGGCAAAGATGCAAAGCCGGAGCATCTGCAGCTGTCACAAATACACCGTCGTATATGGCAAGGTCATCCCAGGGCAGTTCATCTTCTGCACTTGGTTGCAAGCGCTCGCCAATCACAGTAATGGCCCTTTCCCCTTGAGGGTCAACAAGGCTTATGGCACGTCGAGTTGGCTGATTGCGCCAAGCTACAGAAACGTTCAACCCAAGCTGTTGCAGCCTTTGAAGACTTCTTTCCCCGAAGCTATCTCTACCTAGAGCTGTTATGAAATGAACTGGCTGTGCCACAAGCCGCGCCAGTTCTACTGCGACTACAGCTCCTCCACCGGCAGGTTGCTCCAATTGGTGATTTGCATGGCCAATTACACCTGGCTGGGGGAGTTGATCTACGTCTAAGAACGTCACCCATTCGACGTGGCCAACAACTGCCAACTTCAGCTTGGGGAGGTGTGGCAGCTCACCTAGTTCAAAGATTTTCATAGCTGATCAGTGGCTGGCCAACAAAGCATGGATCATTTCGATTTGGTTTCGATAGGCAGTTGGTAGCAGTCCAATTGCTGTTGATAAAGCCCTTTTCATCAGATTGAGAAACCCATGTGCTCATCAGCGGATGGGGTGGTTGTTGACGGTTTGCCAGCAGGGACTGGCAAACCGTCGATTGCTTTGTTATCTCAGGGCAGTTGCTATCACACCATGGCACCACAGACAAACACAATCACGGTTGATCTGGAGTCTTGTCGTTGTGAGCATTGCTGTCAGCTACGAGATCAGCAAGCAGCAGCTCAAAAAAGCTGGCAGCTGCCTGAATTTCAAAGCGGCAGTTGGAAACGTATTGATACGCTTCGCTTGAATAACGTTGCATAAAACAATGAGTTCGGAAAACCTAATATTTTGCCTGCAAACCCCTTGCTGCAACTTATATATTGCCGATTGAGAATACCTGGATTGAGTTAAATTTGGGGAATTAGCTATTAAAATTTTGCGCCATGAAGATTATTGGTTTTTCTACTAGATATCAATTTAGCAACAAATTTAATAGTGAATAGTACAATTCAATATATAGCATTTGCTAAGATAATGTTCTAATTACAGCTTTTAAATGCCAATGGACTAATATAGCCTTAGCTTGTCGAGAGAACCTCTTCTAGATGCGACCCTTCGCTTGCCTGAGCGAACTGGTTAATAAATTATACTAGGTATTGATAACATCTTTTAATGCTTAGATTCTATTTTGCTATTTTATATTTAATACCATGGACGACTATCAAAATCCTCTGATGGGTGTAGGCATGATCCTTCCTGCTCAACTTCTAGGTTGTTTAACGTAGATTCAGGCTGATTAGAGTCAACCTTTGGTAACTGTTGCCATCCACTGCTCCAGAG
>MPLX02294308.1_pt1 | contig 13418 bp, 10 predicted proteins | sample 1617341 | NCBI WGS metagenome assembly MPLX02 (sample SAMN05944804, study PRJNA350692) | marine metagenome | biome: marine; feature: ODZ; material: water; isolation source: 120 m water sample filtered on 0.2 um supor filter | place: Pacific Ocean | collected 2012-04-08 | depth 120m m | reverse complement strand
TAGGGCTCATTGGTGCAGGAATGTATACAAAACGAAAAAAATCATGAAAATTTATAAACATTCCGTGAACATCAAAGGAGGCTTGTTCCTGTTAGGCGTTGTTTTGATTGCATCGCTGCTGATGTATTCACAATCTATTGTAAATAAACTGCGGGATGATAACCGGGAAATCGTTCAATTATATGCAGAAATAATCGCAGCAACGGTAAAAGATGAAACTGATGCAAACCTGACATTTGTATTTGAAGAAATTATCAATAAGGTCCAATTCCCAGTCATCTATGCAGATAGAGACCACCGACCGATCTATTCTAAAAATCTGCCAATAGGATTAAATGTAGTTGAACTAGAAAAACACAAGCAGACAATGTCTGTTCAGAATGATCCCATTCCTCTAGAATTTTTGAACAGCAATACGAGTGAAATCATAAATATTGGCTTTTTATACTTTGGTGATTCAAAATTGATCAAACAGTTACAATGGCTTCCTTTCCTGGAGATCGGTGCTGTAGCCATATTTATCATTTTAGGTTTTGTAGGCTTTACTATGATCCGAAACAGCGAGAAAAGGCATATTTGGGTTGGGATGGCCAGGGAGACCGCCCATCAACTTGGAACTCCTGTATCCGCCTTACTGGGATGGATCGATATGTTGAAACATGATCCCGAAAAGATCAATGATGTATTGGATGAAATGTCCACAGATTTAAATCGATTAGAACAGATCGTGGATCGTTTCAGCAAGATGGGTTCTGATGCAAAAATGGAGGATTTTGATCTTTATGAGACAGTGCATACTATCATACAGTATTTGGAACGACGGTTACCCAGAATAGGTAAAAATGTTGAGATTAATTCGTCTGTTGAAAAAGATCTCTATATTTCTGGAAATAGTATATTGATCTCCTGGGCGTTGGAAAATATCATAAAAAATGCAATAGATGCCATCGATCATGATGAAGGATCAATTGATATTAAAAGCACTATTGAAAGTAAACATTTATTGATCCGCATTACAGATAATGGCAAAGGGATCGCAAAGAGAGATCATCGTAATATCTTCCGTCCGGGATTCAGTAGTAAGAATCAAGGATGGGGAATGGGGCTTTCATTGGTCAAAAGGATCATTGAAGATATTCATTTTGGAAAGATCCAGGTCATGGAGTCTGCACAAGGAAGAGGTACGACCTTTCAATTATCTCTCCCACGATAATGCTTTTTGAATGAGCATACATTTTTAAGTAATTTTTGAACTAATTAACAGGAGTAAAATTTGGATTTTCTATACGCATTATCAGCACCAGAAGGACAAGGCGGTGGCGGTGGTTTCGCGGCCTTTTTGCCGTTCATACTTATCATGGTTGTTATTTATTTTTTGATGATTCGACCGCAGTCTAAGCGTCAAAAAGAAAAAAGGCAAATGCTGGAAAATATTAAAAAAGGTGATCGTGTGATTACCATTGGCGGTATCCACGGCAGTGTAGCGGGGATTAAAAATAACGGAAAAGTTGTGGTCTTAAAAGTGGATAAAAATATGAATATCACTGTAAATAAAACAGCAGTAGCCGGGCTTGCAGGTAACGTTACTGAAGAAGATACTCAAGTAGAGGCCCAAGGCTAATGGCCGTGATGGATGTTGTTAAATACGGAGATCCTATACTCCGTAAAAAATGTGAGAAAGTCACTGATTTTTCTAAACTCCCTGAGCTGGTAAATGATATATTTGATACTATGTATGAAGAAGAAGGTATTGGGCTTGCCGCAAATCAAGTTGGCATAGACTTAAATCTGATGGTCATCGATGTTACACATACGGATGAAGCTGAAGAAACAAACGTATTTGTCAACTGTCAAATCATCGAAAGCTGGGGTGAATCCGTTTTTGAAGAAGGTTGTTTATCCATACCAGAAGTACGACTAGAAGTCAAACGACCTGAATTCATCAAAATAAAATTTCAAGATATAAAAGGAGTTGAAAAAGAAGAGGAATTCACAGGCCTACTGGGTAGAGCTATCCAGCATGAGATCGATCATTTAAACGGCATATTCATTGTAGATAAAGTGAGCCCGCTTGTACGTATGCAAGTAAAAAAACAATTAAAAGAAATAGAAGTTTCTTCAAAAAAGAAAACACCCATAAATCGTAAGGAATCGTTCGTTCTTTAATTTGAATTTCATTTTTAACATTTTTTCGAACCTTTCGGGGAATCCCGGAAGGTTTATTTTTATTCGTAAACGGCTATGAAGATCGTATTTATGGGAAATCCGGATTTTGCTGTACTGAGTTTAGAGGAACTCGCTGCCAGCAATCATGATATTTTAGCCGTGGTCACCAATCCTCCTAAACCATCTGGGCGAGGACGAAAAATAATCGAAACACCTGTTGCTCTATGTGCAACTGAATTGGGTTTGCATGTGCTGCAAATAGATGATTTACATACAGCAAAAAATAAATTATTAGAGTTAAAAGCAGATGTATTTGCGGTTGTTGCTTATCGGATCCTTCCAAAAAATATTATTGCCATTCCAACCCATGGTGCTATCAACTTGCATGGCTCATTATTGCCAAAATATCGTGGCGCAGCACCGATACAATGGTCGCTGATCAACGGAGAAAAGAAAACTGGCTTAACTACATTTTTCATTGAGCCCAATGTAGATGCAGGTCAGGTCCTGCTTCAAAAAAGTATAAAGATAAATAACGATGACGATTATGGATCATTGTCTAAAAAAATGAGTAAAGCTGGTGCAGAACTTTTTCTAGAAACAATAGATCAATTAGCAACTGGCAGTATGGAATGCATCCCTCAAAATGATACAAAAGCGACCAAGGCGCCAAAGATCACTCCGAAAATGACTATGATTGATTGGAATAAATCAGCCAATGATATTCACAACCTGATTCGTGGTTTATCACCGGTTCCCGGGGCGAGAACTTTCATAAATGGAAAAAGTCTTAAAATATTCAAAACGGATTTTATTAATGAACATTCTAGTAAAGAGATTGGCGCTGTTATAAATATTGAAAAAGAACAATTCTCTGTACAATCAGGTTCTGGACAATTAATTATCAAAGAAGTGCAATTAGAGGGTAAAAAACGCATGGCCTCCTGTGATTTTTTACGTGGTATTAATATTGATAGCAGTATAGTGCTGGGTTGAAATGGATCACTTGCGCCGGCACGTGATCCACGTGCTCACTCAATTCGATAAAACAGGTAGTCAATTAAAACAAATTAGAAACAATTACTGTAACAAGCACAATATAACCAGCAGTGATCGCCAAAGATTGACAGCACTGTCTAATGATATTATCCGATGGAGGGGCAGGATAGACTATTGGTTAAATAGTATCTTGAACCAGCCGCAAAAGAAACTGCAGCCAGAATTAAAAAACATTTTCAGAGCAGGTATTTATGAAAATGTTATAGATGATAGAACTCCAAGTTATGCTGCTGTTAGCGTTTATGTAGAAATTGCGAAAAGCATGTTGGGAGCAGTTCCAGGAAAATTGACCAACGCTATTTTAAGGAAAGCTACTGCTATAGATCCAAATAATTTTCCTGGTGATAGCTCTTTGCATAGTTGGTATTCACTGCCGCAATGGCTTTGGAATAAATGGAATAAACAGTTTGGGAAAGAAAATACGGTAACTCTAGCTGAACATTTTAATGCAGCACCTAAATTTGATATACGTATAAATAATTCTGTTTTGGCTCGTGATGGCCTACTTGCATATTGCGCAACTCATGATGTTGGTATAGAAGATTGGCGATGTTCAGATTTGTTCTATCGCGTTAAACATAACTTTGCAGGTTTAAGATCATTTATTAATGAAGGTAAGATAAAAGTGCAAGATAGAGCTGCGGGCAAAGTGGTTGAATTGCTTGACCCGCAAGCAGGAGAAACTATTTTAGATGTGTGTGCTGCCCCGGGGACCAAAACAGCGTATATAGCTGAGTTATTGGATGGTAAAGGGCAGTTATTTATTTCAGACAGTAATAAAGAAAGAATGCAGCTCTATGAATCTGTGTTTAATAATGTAAGCGTCGAAGTTAAAGATGCTACAAAGGATGAATATCCGCAGGCGGATGCAATTTTGATCGATGCACCTTGTTCAGGGACTGGAGTAATAGGAAAAAAACCAGATATTCGCTGGCGGCGTAAACCAAATCAAATTGCAAACTTTGTAAAACTCCAAAAAAGTATCTTAAATCATATAGGCCAATTTGTTAAACCTGGAGGAAGAATTATATATTCTACTTGTTCATTAGAACCGGAAGAAAATTGGGGTGTGGTTGATGCCTTTCTTAAATTAAATGCTAATTATTTTATAGATATGGAAACAAAAGACATGCCCATAAGTTGGCGAGATAAAAGAGGAGCTTTGGCTACATTTCCACCTGAAAGCAAAACAGATGGTATGTTTGCAGTATGCTTAACTCATGGACCTGAATAATAAACCAACACAATATTTTATAGCTTTTGGGATTATTTCCACAATAGTGATTATTTTATTTGAGTATTTCATTATGCCTATGTACACACGCCAGGATTCAGGATTTTATCTTGTGGATGTCCAGGGTAAACCGTTATCTGAAGCCATTGCCATGATAGAAGCTGAAGATTTCCGCGCAATTGTCAGTGATACCATGTATACAAATAACGTACCAGCGGGAGTCATTGTGGATCAATTTCCAAAACCCAATATGAAAGTTAAAAAAGGGCGCACAGTACATCTTATAATTTCAACTTCAGAAAAACTGGTTACTATTCCTAATCTTATCGGGCAGTCTTACCGTAGTGCAGAAATTACTTTGCAACAGACAGGTTTACGAATTGATACAGTGTATTCCGAGTATAACCCGGAATATCCAAAAGGAACCGTAGCCTGGCAGTACCCCAAAGCAAATAATACCATGAAAAAAGGATTGGGAATACAGATTACGGTGAGTAAAGGATTACCCCCTGATTTTTACCAAGTACCAAATGTGATTGGTTTAAGTTTAAATCAAGCCAAGGAACATTTAGTTAAAGCGCGTTTGAAAGTGGGTAAAATTTCCTATCATGAAGATCAAGACCTTGTACCTTATACTGTGCTGGATCAATCCATCAGCGAAGGGACCGTTTTGGATAGAGCAATGAAAATAAACTTAGTTGTTAGTGTCTTAGACCTGCAGGATATTTTTAACCGATTGACCAAAGAGCCATAAATGATCAGTCCAGCAGAAATCAGCCGCAAGCTGCTCCACCTCTTTAATCTGATAATTCCAATCGCCTATGTTTTCATAGTTCCTGATAGGAATCAAATGACTGTAATCATGGTTATTGTTGCTTTCTTATTTGTGTCCATCGACCTTGCTAGAATGCATTTTGATTTCATTAAAAAGATATTTGGTGAACTATTTCATTCTATGATGCGTGAGCACGAAATCAGCGGCCGCTTTACAGGTGCAACATGGGTTGCGATAATTGCAGTGCCGGTTATCTACATCTTTCCAAAAGAAATCGCTGTATTGAGCCTTGTCTATATGTCAGTAGGTGATACAGCAGCTGCGATTGTCGGACTTTCAATTGGGAAAACAAAGATAGGTAATAAATCCCTTGAAGGGGCAATTGCTTGTTTAACCGTTTGTATTGCTACAGCACTCTTGATCAATATTGTCCCGGTAGCCGTGGCAATCACAGGTGCAGTCATGGCTACAGTTTTTGAATTACTGCCCATTGATATAGACGATAATATACTCGTTCCCATTGGTGCTGGAACCACCATGTATATCGTTAGTTATTTTATCATATGACATTTTTAGCACCCTCATTGCTTTGGGGCCTATTCGCTGCTGCAATTCCTTTAATTATCCATTTGATCAGTCTCAATAAAACGAAAGAAATTGAATTCAGCTCAATCCGTTTCCTGGAAGAACTGAAGCATGAATCCATCCGCAACCTGAAGATTAAACAATGGCTGCTGGTATTAATGCGGATGTTAATGATCGTAGCTCTTGTTCTTATGGCAGCACGCCCTACAACAGAAGGGTTTATTTCCAGTTGGTTGAGCGGTGATACAGATTCAAGAGCCATCATAATAATCGACAATTCTGCAAGTATGTCCTTATCGGGTGAACATGGTACCCTATTAGAAAATGCCAAAATGCAGTCTAAATCGCTCGTCCGCAAACTTGATGAGGAAACAAATGTTGTTATCTATCAGTCCAATCCATTGAAATTAATCTTCAGCGGAAAGCAAGACCGTGCGCAGAGCATCAACAAAGCTATCAATGAAATTTCGCAGACTGTTATTTCAGATCAATTATGGAATAATATTATTGCGGTACTGCAAAAAACTGAACAACATGAAATAAATAAAGAATGTTTTGTTTTCAGTGATCTTCAATCTCTACCGGACACATCTGCAGTTTACCAATTACAAAATGAACTGCACAATTGGAAATTGTATTTTATAGGCCAGGAAACAGTCAAAGATAATATTGGTATTTATGAGATTCTCCCTGCAAGCCAGGTCAAACTTCCGGATCATTTAATGAAATTGAATACACTGGTAACAAATGAGGGTAATATCGAAAAGCGTAACATTCCCATTGAATTATACCTGAATGATGAAAGAGTTGGCCAGGTTGTTACTGCTTTCAAACCCTTGAAAGCGAAGGAATTTTTGTTCCAGGCATATCCCGGGGAAAGCGGTGTTATTCGCGGTAAAATGACTATTCCAGAAGATGATTTTTCCATTGATAATGAGCAATCATTTGAATTATCTATTCCAAAACAAATTTCGTGTATGTTAGTTGGTCGGTCAACAGAAGATGTTTACTTAATAGAAAATGCCCTGCAATCCATTAGCGGCCAAAATGACTATATTTATTTACATAGAAAAATAATGCCGGCTATTGAAAAACTTTTTTTGGAAGATACAGACGTATTGATTTTGCACAGACCTAACAACATTTCAAAAAAAGCATTGGATGATATCCAGCGCTTTGCAGTCAGGGGTGGCGGATTAATTTGGATCTCTGATGTGATTACGAATCAAACTTCTTCTTCCATGGAATCTGCATTGAAACTACCTGTGTATGTACAATCAATACATGCAGGGGCTGAATCATTTTTTACAGTTGAAAGAACGCAAGCACAGCACGAATTATTCGCAGATCTTACTGTTCGAAAAATGTCTAATGAACTTCCTGAAGTTTATAATTATAACAGGGTCAGACCGCGACTCAATCAAAATGTTATTTTAACTATGCACAATGGTGATCCCTACTTGTTGGATTATAGGTTAATCGGTGGGCATGTCTACTATCTTTCTTCTCCAATAGGCTTGGAATGGAACGATATGGCTATGCGGGGATTATTCGTTCCTTTACTGCATCGCATGCTGATTCTATTGGCAACAGATGAAAGTAATACATTGCCTGTTTATGCTGGGGGACATAAAGAGATCAATATGACTAAGGAATTATTAAACGCGAAATGGGAATTATATTCTCCTACAGGAATACAGACATTGTTAGTGCCAGATTATAATAAAGAAATGCTAATTGTTGAACAAACATTAGAATTGGGCTCGTATGAGATTTATGCAGATGGAGAATTTTATACAGCATTTTCAACACAGTTGGATCCCCATGAACATCCAGTAAACAGGGTATCGGGGCAAAGGATAGTCAATACAATCGGTTCTGCTCAAGCTCAATACATTGCTCCCGGACAAAATACAACTGAGGTGCTGCAAGATTTAAGATATGGTAAAGCATTGTGGAGAAATTTTTTATTAATTGCTATAATTTTATTTCTTCTGGAAACAATTATTGGCCGTCCTAATATCCAAGCCATGAAGTCAGAAAATTGATTCAAGACCTGGCAATAACTAAAGAGAAAGCACTCTTAATTGGTATCATCCATGGACCTATAGACGATATTACAGTTAATGAACATCTAGAAGAATTAGAGCTGCTGGCTAAAACGGCTGGGGCTGAAGTAGTTGGCAGAATCACCCAGCGCTTAAATCGATTAAATCCTCAATTTTTGGTGGGTACAGGTAAAGCAGATCAAATAGTTGGGCAGGCTCAAGAACTGGATGCACAACTTATCATTTTTGACGATGATCTATCCCCGGCACAAGCAAAGAATTTTATGAATTTAGCAGACAACCTTAAGGTGATTGACCGTGGGGCACTTATTCTTGATATTTTCCGCCAACACGCCAACTCCCGAGAAGCAATGACCCAAGTGGAATTGGCGCATCTGGAATATGTATTACCCCGGTTGACACGGCAATGGACTCACTTGGAGAGACAGATGGGAGGTATAGGAACGCGTGCTGGAATGGGTGAAACACAAATTGAAATTGATCGCCGGCTGGTCCGAACACGAATTTCCAAATTGAAGAAAGAACTAGAAAAAATTGAAAAAGAACGAGTCACTCAAAGCAGAGGCAGGCAGAAATTTTTTCGAGTTGCCCTGGTAGGTTATACAAATGCAGGTAAATCAACGCTCATGAATGCCTTATCAGGGGCTGACGTATTTGTTCAAGATCAGCTTTTTGCTACGCTGGACACAACTATCCGTCAAATCAATATTAATGATGCTCACCAAATTTTATTGAGTGATACAGTGGGCTTTGTCCGCAAGCTGCCCCACGATCTTGTGGCAAGTTTCAGAAGTACATTAAAAGAAGTGGTGGATGCTGATCTATTATTATTAATTCTTGATACTTCTTCACCACATGTACAAGAGCACTATGTAACAATCAATAGTGTCCTTTCTGAAATTGAAGCCGGTGAAAAACGCAGTTTGATAGTTTTGAATAAAATTGACCTAGTGGAGGATGTAGAGGTTTTGAATCAATTAAAACAATCATTTCCCGATGCTGTCATGATATCTGCGCTGGATAAATTGCGTTTAGATGAACTATTAAAAGCAATTCAAGCCATCATGGATGAAAGTTTCCGGACAGTGGAAGTGGATATTCCCTTTACTGATGGCAAGACGATTTCAGAAATACAGGATGGGATGGATGTGTTGGAAAGAGAATACCATGATGGAGGAGTGCGTATGATCATTAAAGGACCCAGTAATAAAATCAAAAAGATCCTTGGTCAATTAGTATAAAAAAACCCCGACACGTAAGTGTCGGGGTAAATTTTCCCGCATTGAGTGTTTTTCAGGATCATGATAATCATGAGTGGTGGCTTCCCGTCAACAGCAAACTTCCTTTACCCCGATAAACCAGAGAAGGCCTGTTTTTTGCCGACGGAGGTGAGCCTCCAAGGGTAGTTATTGAAGATCCTGAAATAACTCGTCCCAAAGCGGGAATTATCAAAAAGCTACTATTAATTTATCCGATTATTAAACGATGGACAAGTGTTAATCAACACAATTATACGCAAATCAATTCGTCTTTAGGATGAATAACTTGCTAACAGTTATTGAGCGAATGGTTGGTTAAGCTGATCTTATTTATCCGGGTATAGCCCGGTCTCGCCTTCACTGATAGCGACTACTGTGGCGCCAATGCTGTCGCTGGTTACATTCACCATCGTTCGAAACATATCTAAAGGCCGATCTACAGCCAGCATGGTGCCCACAATAACACCCACTTCAGGATGATCGCTAATTCCAACGGCATCCAACACGACAAAAATCATTACCAGTCCCGCTGAAGGAATGGCTGCAGCGCCTACTGATGCTAAAAAGGCAGTTAAAACAACGACGAACTGTTGAGCAATGCTCAAGTCAAAACCGATAACTTGAGAAATGAATAAAACACCGGCACATTCGTATAAAGCAGTCCCATCCATGTTGATGGTTGCACCCAATGGCAATACAAAACTGGTTGTTTTATTCGAAACGCCCACCTCATTTTCAACACAATCCATTGTAACGGGTAGAGTCGCTCCCGATGAACTGGTAGAAAATGCTGTCATGAATGCCGGGGCCATGGCTTTTAAATGCTTAATCGGATTGAGGCGCGTAAACAGATAGAAAATGATGGGCAGCGTAATCATCCAGTGAATCAGCAATCCGGATACAATTGTAATCATATATAATCCGACTGCTTTAAATAATTCAAAACCTGTAGTAGCCACTGCTTTTGTTATTAAACCGAAGACACCAATAGGTAATAGTGTAATAATGCCATGAGTGAGTTTCATCATGGCTTGAAAACCGTAATCAAAGAAATGAGTCAACATTTCCTGAGGTCTTCCAGTAAGCCGGGTGATTGCGAAGCCAAAAACAATTGACCAGAAAATGACACCTAACATATCACCATTAGCCATAGCTGCAATTGGATTCAGCGGAATCATTCGAATGATTATTTCGCCCAGAGAAGACGGTTTTTGCAAAGAGCTTGAATCAAATGATTGAACAGATCCGGACATTTCAACACCTACACCGGGTTGAATTATATTGGTTAAAATCAATCCGACCAGAATAGCAAAAATAGATGTTATAAAATAGTAAATAAATGTTTTAGCTCCCATTCGGCCCAACGTTTTGCTATCGCCTAAACTGGCTACACCGGTGGTGATGGAAAACAGAATTAATGGAACAATTATCATTTTTAACAAACGCATGAATATGGTTCCCAATGGAGCGACAAAGAGAGCGTCCTCTTTAAAAATTAGGGCAAAGATTGTGCCCAGAGCCATGGCAATTAATACACGCCAATGGAGTTTCAATTTTTTCATAGTTTAATGATGATGTTAGTTAATGTTGAGAAATAATTCTATTTTTTTCAAATGTAGTTATATAAGGTGAGGAATTTAGCAGGAACTGCCCAGTTCACAAATGATCAATCTTCAGTTTTTCGTTTTGCTTCTTCATAGGATTTATAATAGGAATCGCCCATTTCAGAAAAGAAACCGGTTCCGGGTTTTTCCTTTATTCTTTTGAAAAATACTTTAGCAACTGTATCAAAGAGATCTTGAACATTCGCCAGGGCAGAGCCCAATTGTTGTGATAATGATTTATTCTGCAAGTTGCTTTAATGCTAATTCAAGATTATGCGTCGGCTGGTTGCAGGCAAAATCTTTACAGACATAGGCTGTTGGTTTTTCATCCAGCATTGTTTGTGAATCCGTCCAAGGAGCGATAGCAGATAAATTTTCACCCTTTTTAAAAAGTACTACACGATTTGGATTGTAGGATTGACTTATTGATTGTAAGAATGATTTTGTCACTTTAGTATGATCTCCAACAACGACCACTTCTTTGGCATCCAAACTGAACATGAATCCGGTTAGCATGTTGGTATGTCCCGTTGGCATTCGCAACACATCCTGTTGAAATGTGCGGATTGTTTTTTCTGCTTTATCCAGCCAATCCATATTACTGGTGATACGGGCTAATCTATTCAATACAATGACAGCAACTGAATTACCGGATGGAATTGCACCGTCATAAGCAGTAATTGCTCGAACGATTAATTCTTCAGTATTATCACTGCCTAGGTAAAAACCACCGGCATCGTCATTCCAGAAATCTTCCACCATTATGTTTGCAAGTTCTATTGCAGCAGATAAATTTTCCGGATTGAAGTTGGCTTCATATAATTCCAATAGTCCCCAAATCATAAATGCATAATCGTCTAAATGGGCATCAAGGGATGATTTACCACTACGGTGACGTTTAAGCAGATGTCCGCCTTTTGTTCTTAATTTGCGCAATACAAAATTTGCAGAATTTTGGGCAGCTTCTGCATAACTTGGATCGTTCAAAGCAATACTTCCCCTGGCCATGGCAGCAATCATGAGTCCATTCCAGTCTGTTAAAATTTTATCATCTTTTAATGGATGAATTCGTTTTTCCCGAACATTGAAAAGTGTTTGACGCCAATTTGAAATATTTTCACGGAGTTCGTCAGGAGAAATATCCATGGATTCAGCAGTATATTTAATATGCTTTTCCAAATGCAGAATATTTTGTCCGGACTGCTGTCCGGATGCTTCATCATGAAAATTTCCATCGGAAAGAATATTGAAAATTGTATTGAATGTTAAACCATCCTCTTCACCAAGAATATCAGCAATCTCCTTGTTTGTCCAAACATAGAATTTCCCTTCTTCGCCTTCGCTGTCCGCATCTTCTGCGGAATAGAATCCGCCTTCCGGACTGGTCATGTCTCTCAACACATAAGTAAATATTTCTTTGGCTGTTGATGCGTAAAATTCATTTTTAGTTATTTGATACGTTTCCAAATAAGCCATTGCCAGCATGGCTTGATCGTAAAGCATTTTTTCAAAATGGGGAACCAGCCATTTTTTATCCGTAGAATAACGATGAAAACCAAAACCGATATGATCGTAAATCCCGCCCAAGCGCATATTTTTTAATGTTGTTTCCACCATAAGCAGTGCATTTTGATTTTTGGTGCGGTGATAGTATCGGAGTAAATATGTCAAATTATGAGGTGATGGAAATTTGGGTGCTTTACCAAAACCACCCTTGTCTTGATCAAAACGTTTTACAAAATCATCATAAGCAGTCTCCAGTATTTTGGGATCAAGTGCATCACCTAATTTTCGTGTGTTGGCTCGAACAAGATAGGATTTCACTTGTTCAACTGACTTCATTATTTCAGCATGTTTATTGGTCCAGGCATCATTTATAATGGGTAAAAGCTGGAGCATTCCCGAACGCTGACCTCGGCCGTCTTTGGGAAAGTATGTACCGGCAAAAAAGGGCTCTTTATCGGGTGTCATCACAATTGTTAAGGGCCAGCCGCCGCGGCCGGTCATGGCTTGGCAGACGGACATATATACGTGGTCAATTTCCGGTAGTTCTTCCCGGTCCACTTTAATACTCACGAACCAGTCGTTCAGGAGTTTGGCCACGCTGTCATCTTCAAAAGATTCATGTTCCATCACGTGACACCAGTGGCAGGTAGAATAGCCGATGGATAGAAAAATGGGTTTATTTTCCGCTTTTGCTTTGGCGAATGCTTCTTCTCCCCAAGGGTACCAATCCACAGGATTATCGGCGTGTTGAAGAAGATAAGGGCTTTGTTCGTTTGCTAAATGGTTCAATTTATGTTCACTTCCTTTACCTGAACACGCCGCGAAAGACAGCAAGAACAAGTACATATATATTGTCTTGAATAGTTGCATAGTAGTGTTGGAATTTGCAGATGATAAAATTAATTTCACAGGCACAAGATGAATCAAACGCCCCTAAAATATGTTATTCTTTTTACAGTTCTAGTAGCATTAACTGTATATTTTATTATGTTGAATGCAGCTACTTTTCGTTTTCATACCGTCCGGGATGATTTTATGGACTGGCATTTCGCCAATAACCCCACTTCCGCCACGTGGATTGGCATACATGATTACGATGGCCGATTACCGGATATTAGTGCGAAAGGCCGTGAAAAAGAACGTGTGCAATTGTTTGAAGTT
>MPLX02113538.1_pt1 | contig 13421 bp, 8 predicted proteins | sample 1617341 | NCBI WGS metagenome assembly MPLX02 (sample SAMN05944804, study PRJNA350692) | marine metagenome | biome: marine; feature: ODZ; material: water; isolation source: 120 m water sample filtered on 0.2 um supor filter | place: Pacific Ocean | collected 2012-04-08 | depth 120m m | reverse complement strand
GGATGGGAGCAATACCTGCAATGGGCGTCTCCCCGCCAGACGTGTCCATGTTTTGGCAAGTGGCTGGCGACGCCTCGACACCCATCAACTTCGATCTTGCGGAGGCGGGAATCTGGTCCGAACAGGAAGACGGTTCATTTGTCTTCAGCGGAAACCTCTTCAGCGACACTTGGCAACTCTCTTGGTCGACACGAGTCGATACGCAGACGGATCTGCTGCTCGATTCGCTGATCTCGGTCACGAACACCTCGTCGACCGAACAATGGTTCACTGCCAACACCGTACTCGACTCAATCGACGCCTCAATAAATCAACAACTGCTGACGCTGGCTGCCACGCTCACGGTCATGAACCTCCAATTCAGCGGCACTGCAGAACTCAGCTCAACAAGTTCGACATCGGTCATCGGTTCTCAAGTGGATGGTGTCACCAGAGGCACTCTCTTCGATCCAATCTACGTACTGACATCGGCCGGCCCTTTCGCCGTAGCAACCGACTCTGCGTCGATGACAGCCATCGCAGCCAGTGTGCAACAGTCGCTTGGAAACACCTCTGAGTTCAGTTTGACGGCAGGTGATACAGCAACGCTGCATACCATCACGTCACTGGCTGCAATTCCGGCCCCCGGAAGCCTGGCGCTGTTGGCAATCGCTGCATCATCCGGAGGATTCCGTCGACGCCGCAGGTCAAGAAGCCTCTCAGGAAATTGACATGAAAACGAAGACACACACGTACTCATCCGGAATCTTCGCTCTCGTTCTGTGTGCTGCCAGCGCCCAGGCAGAACTGGTCGGTGTACTCGACATCACGACCGACTCCGGTTTCTTTCAGACCATTTCCGTCGATGGGGTGCCGACCGGATCGGAGGCCATTACCTGGTCCGAGCAGATACTCAATGAGCAATTCCTCATTGCCGTCACAATGGTTGGTAACCCAAACAGTTCAAGCCTTGGAACCGTTGTGCAGGCGACCAACTCCTCGAGTACGTCGATGCACATGGCAATCGACTTCACCATGCCAATCACGGCCATGGATGGTGGCTCGATCTACTGGATGGGCTCACTGGCCGCTTCGCTCAACGGCACCGATGTTCTGCTCGAATCCGTCTTCGACACCGCTGTATGGACCGCATCGCTTGGAGACGACACACTCGGTTCGCTCTTCCATGCCCCATTTGAATTGGCCGTTGATGGAACTGGTTCAAATAACGCCATGGACTCCGGCGAGGGTGCCGTGACCTGGTCCGGCGGTGACACGCTCGCCGTGCACTTCGAGTACTCACTCGACAGCGGCGCCACAGTGATGTTCAACGGAGGCGTGGGTGTCATTCCTGCTCCCGGAGGCTTGGCCCTCCTTGGCATCGCCGCCGCGCGTCGTAGACGTCGGCAGCGTTGAGAGCAATTCTCGCTGAGCGGCATTTATCAATCTGCTCTGCAAAGAAGCCTGGACTCCATCTGTTGGCGGAGTGATTGCCGATCGGAGTCTCGCGCACGGCCCACGACACACACCACCACCCCACAGCACCTCCGTATTCACGGGGGTGTTGTTGTCCATGGGCACAAGTCAGATCGCAGTGAACCAAGGTCAACTTGACAAGTAGTTCCCATCTACTAAAATGGGGTGATGTCAAAAACAATAAAGAGAGCATTTAGTAAGCGTGAGCGAGCAGTTGGGATCGGACTGGCATCTGGATTGATCGTCGGTGCCGTAATTGGATCGGTGACTGGCAACGTGGGATGGTGGGTATGGCTCGGAATGACAATTGGGATTTGCATTGGGATGACCTATGCTATTCGGCTGAAATAGACTCTCCATCTACCCTTCGACCACCCCACAGCACCTCCGTATTGACGGGGGTGTTGTTGTTCAATTGCTCAATGTTGCGTACCGTGCTCAGATGGAATGTATCAATATCGATCACAAGCTCTCGCTCTTCAATGATCACTGGTCTCCTCGAATCATCGCCAGCCTGAATGGACAAGATGTAAAAATCGCCAAGTTCTCAGGCGCATTCGATTGGCATACTCACAGTGACGCCGACGAGATGTTTCTGGTGCTGAAAGGTTCGTTCAACATGGAGTTTCGTGATCGCGTGGTCGAAGTCCATGAAGGCCACATGATCGTCGTACCGCGAAATGTCGAACACCGGCCAGTCGCCGATGCGGAGTGCGCCGTACTACTTTTTGAGCCAACCGGTCTACTCAACACCGGCGATGGGCCAGCATCGGATCGCACGACGGCGGGGACATGAATCTCGCATGGCGATCCACATCGCCCCCTGTAGATGGTGCTGTTGTCGTTGATTGGAAGACTGCCCCGCCTTGGGAGCACTCGCAATCTGATCATCTTGTCATTGGATGTCTCTATCCAAACTGATGTTCCAGAAGTATGTAGCAGGACTTGGTTTCGAATCCAAGTTGACGGTTCAATGTAAGCATGGGCAGATTGCTTTCCTGTTGATTTGTGTGGATGTATCGAATCCCTACTCTCATTGCCCATGCAAACCCCGCTCGCTTCAATGTCTTCACCAACCCTCGGCGTCGAAATTCCGGACGTACGCCGGTCATGATGTGATGGCGCCAGTCTTCCTCCGCTGTATGCCGTGAAATCCAGGCGGTTGCTGCCCATACACCTTCGATGACTGCCACGAATGAACCATCTAGGTCCAATTCCCATTCCACATACAACAACTTCTCGAATTCATCCAGATCCTCGGGGAAAATGCTGACCTCAACACGGCTTGGAATATCCTTCTCAAATGCCTTGGACAAGTCATGGAGCTTCTCTCGCCACTGTGGATCTGTATCACGCAGTTGAGCCAAACTGAAGAGTTGGACGGTGTCATCTGCATTTGTCGCAATTCCCTCATCAGAGAGAGTTGTAAGATCTATAGTCAGAAGATACTGCCGGTCCAGTTCGGAACAACCAAGATATTCCGTAAAGGCCAAGGCGGCCTCATTGCCCTCCCGTACTCCAACCACGCAACGATCAAACCCGAGTTCACGAAGGCGGTCCAGGCCAGACTCATAGAGCTGTCGGCCAAATCCTCGCCTGCGGAATTCTGGATTGATCACGACGTCACAGAAGATTGGTTTGCCGATATTTAGCAAGGTGCCGATGTTGTGAAAGGAGACCATGCCAACTGTTTGCTCTTCGGACTCAAGAACAAATCCAAAGCATGTCTTTCCATGGTCTTCGACAGCTTGCTTGCGTGTCTCAAGCATCTTTTCGGGTGGAGGTCTGGGCTCATCTTCGACACGGTCAAACTCGTTCAGATCAAACCATTTCTGCAGATCATCAATTTCGAGTCGCATCTCTCGCAGGCTGAATGATGTTGATGCTGTATCCACGATACGGAATGATATCACTACAACACTACAAAGGCTCTCGGGGATCGCTTGGACTTGCCCCATTGTGAAATCCACAGTGCATGAGAAAGTTGACTCCCATTTTCACCGTGGCCAAGCTGATGCGGTACTCAGATGGCAATGCGTTGCTGCTGAAGCAGCATGTAGGGGGAGCTGTGAAAACTATTGTTGACTCAGGCCAGGTCCTTCTCTCTAATGACGCTCATGGCCACTCTGATTCCCATACTTGTAATTACAGCGGTTCCGTTTAACGGACTGACTTTGTTCAACACAACCATGGGGCCTGATTCTAATCGAACCGTCCTGATCAACAACGACGGAGATGTGCTTCATGAGTGGGTTGGTGCTTCAACGATTGCAAGCACTCCATATCTGCTTCAAGGGGGAGAGCTCATGCGACCCTGTCGAGTTGCCGGGCAGCCAGCAATGCATGGCGCAGCGTATGGCGGTCGCATCCAACACTTTTCATTAGATGGAACCTTGCTCTGGGATTTCACATTCTCAGACGAGAACAATCAGCCGCATCACGACATCTGCCCCATGCCCAACGGCAACGTTCTTATTGTGGCGTGGGAGCGAAAGACACAGCAGGAAGGCCAAGCAGTTGGCAGGCAGAATCTCAACGGTGAGATCTGGCCAACGCAGATCATCGAAGTACAACCCACGGGGCCCGAAACAGGAAACATCGTGTGGGAGTGGCACTTGTGGGATCACCTCATTCAGGACATGAGCCCGTCACTACCCAACTACGGAGTGATCTCCGAACACCCGGAGAAGATGGATATCAATAAAGGCAACATCCATCCTGATAATGGTGACTGGATCCATGTGAATGCGTTGGACTACCACCCAGAACTTGACCAGATCGTGATGAGTTCCAACAGTCTCGATGAGATCTTCATCATCGACCATGCAACAACAACTGAAGAGGCCGCTGGTTCAGCGGGCGACTTTCTCTATCGCTGGGGGAATCCAGGAAACTACGAGCGGACGGGGCAACATGTCCTCTGGAATGTACATGGTGTGAACTGGATTGACGATGGATTGCCCGGCGAAGGCAACCTGTTGCTCTTCAACAATGGAAACGATGACAATACTTCTGATCTGATCGAGTTCATAACACCACTGTTGCCGGACGGAACATATGAGATCAGTGAGGAACAACCCTATGCCCCATTGCCTGGAGACTACGTCTTCTTCTATGAAGAGCCCGGCTTTCATGGCGATCATCTTTGCGGGGTCTATCGATTGCCCAACGGCAACACCATTGCAACTGATGGACCAGGTCAGGAGATCAGAGAAGTCGATTCCGAGGGACAAATTGCTTGGCAACACTTCACATCAGGCAAGCTCATGCGTGCAGTAAAGTACCCGTTTGGCATTCTTGACCCGAAAGACGACACCTGCGATGCTGATGCTGATGGTGACAATGTCGTTGGCGTGAATGACATCCTCCTGGTCATCGCGCACTGGGGCCCGTGTGCAGAATGCGATGCCGATGTCACCGGTGACTCAATCGTAGATGTCAACGACATTCTCATGGTCATCGCCAACTGGGGCCCCTGTCCTTCGTAGTCCCCCCACCACCACCACCCCACAGCACCTCCGTATTGACGGGGGTGTTGTTGTTTCGTCACTCAGATGGCGGCGTGTTGTTTCTAGAGCGGCACGCGGTGGATCTAGGCACACTGTCCCCAGTCACCCATCACGATGAGCAGGTCGGTCACATCGACGATGCCGTCATCATTGATGTCCGAAGTCGCATCATCGGTTCCCCAGTCGTTGATCACCAGCAACAAGTCCGCGATATCCACCAGTTGATCGCCGGTCACGTCGGCAACGCACTCCGGCTCTGGTATCGGCTTCGAATGAGTGTCGAGATAGTTGAAGAGCACTGAGATCCCCTCATCCGAAAAAGAAACAAAGTGACCGCCTGCGCCAACTTCCCACAACTCCGCCGATCCAGCAGAAGCATCATCGCATTCGCCATAGATCCACCGGGTCGTTTCATCAAACCAGATGAGCCAGTCCAGGTCGAAGTATCCGCCCTCAGTCGCGGTGGTCGAGCAACCATTCCACGCCGCCCAATACTCGATGGTCGTGTTCACGCCGGGATACGGCGTAAAGCCAATGAACCCGCCAAGCCACCAGATCACCGGGTCGATCGTACCGTGAATCTCCAGCACATGGATGGGCTCGGTTGGCTGACAATTCGAGGGGTCATTCCACATCGCACCGGCAATGCTCACGACGGACGCAAACTTTCCCGCAGCGTCGCAGGCCATGCGGTGACACATGAAGCCGCCATTGGAGTGACCAATGAGGTGAACACGGCCAGGATCAATATTGTAGTTCGCCTCGATTGAGTCTACGAGCGCCAGCAGGTAGCCGACATGATCCGGATTGCTCCCCCACATGTCGCAGCACGCGTCGGTTGCATTCCAATAGAACTCGCCAATTTCATCCTGGCTGCCAACAGGCTTGGCGAATATGTAACCGTGGTCGTTGGCCTCTGACTGCAATGGAAGAAGAATGTCATACCATGCTGTGGTGAGCGGCACATAGCCGTGCAGGAAGATGAGCAGGGGCATCGGTTCATCCGGGTCATAGTCGGCGGGCACATAGACAGGCACCTCATCTGGAGGCGTCTGGCCCGGCCACTGCGCGTTGGCGACAGCCGCCGTCAGGAAGATGAACATCAGCGACAGTGAATGTGCGACCACGCCCGATTCTACATCGTGCCATGCTCCGAGCAAGGATTGATGGCAGCCGGGGCGGTAACAGTCCGAGAGACAGTCATGGCAGGCACCGAGCCCCCCCCACAGCACCTTCATATTCACGGAGCTGCTCTTTAGGTGTTGACCCAACCTACGGACACCCCTCTAATGGCCCTTGTACGAAAAGGTGTGCAATGTTCGAGATCGAATGTCTCTGGGAGTGCAATGATGGCTTGGGGGAGTCGCCCCTCTGGTCCGCCGAAGAAACCTCCCTCTACTGGTCCGATCACGCGGGACCTTCCATGGAGTTGGCCGGCCCACGGTGGCCGTCGATAAAGCGATTGAATGTCGTGACCAAGCAACGCGATGTTTGGCGCATGCCCCAACAAGTGGGTTCCTTTGGATTTCGGGCAACCGGCGGATTGATCGCCGGCACAAATTCTGGATTTTGTGCCGTCGATTTGGAAACCGGCCGGATCGAACAGATCGTCGACCCCGAGGGGGACAGGCCGCACAGTCGGCTGAACGATGGAAAGATTGACCGCCGTGGGCGCTATTGGTGTGGCAGCATGGATGGTCGACTGAAGGACAAGGCGTCGTACATCTATCGCTTCGATCCAGATTTTACGTGTCACAAATGCGCAGAAGACTTTTCCTTTGTGTGCAGCAATGGGATCGCCTTTGCCCCGGATGACACTCGGATGTATTTCGGCGATACGACAGGGTGTGCGGTCTATGTCTTCGACTTTGATATTGACGAGGGCCACATTGAAAATCGAAGGCTACTTCTTTCGCTTGAAGATCGAAAGCCCGGGATTATCGACGGAGCGACCGTCGATACCGAGGGGTATTACTGGTTTGCCTTGAATATGGGAGGCAAGATTCTTCGCATCGATCCTCAAGGTCGAATTGATCGAGAAATCGACATGCCGATCCCCAGTCCGACCTGCGTGACCTTTGGCGGAGACAACTACGAAACACTTTACGTCACATCACAACAGTCCTTCGTGACCCCAGAGCAATTGGCAAGGCATCCACAGCCGGGAAGTCTGTTCGCAATTCACGGTCTTGGTGTTCAGGGCCTGCCCGAACCGAAATTCGGCGGCTGAAGCTGATGGTAAGTTGCATTCAATTTGCCCGGGATTCTGCCCACAATCCTCCGCTACGCCCACAGCGGCCCCTCTAGACGAAGGTGTTGTTCTTTCGGCACTCGTGGGGTGGCGTGTTGCTGCTGAAGGGGCATGCGGGGGGATCTATCTATAGGGATAGGCATTGACCTGCCCTCCGGACACCTCTCTAATAGACCTTGTACGGCCTCGGGTCGCCTGTAGGAGAGATATGTCCACACACTTCATCCCACTGATTGGCTTTGTGGCAAGCACCTCAGTCGTTCTGGCAGAGCAGGCCCCCATCTGCATCGATGGTGCCCTTGATGACTGGTCGAACATCCCCCGCGCCGTCCAGGACTCCACGGGAGACACCACCGGCGAGATCGACTTCACGGGGCTCTCGGCAGCCGATGACGATCTGTTCTTCTTTCTTCGCATCGAGGCCATTGCCGACTTCGACCTGAGCGAGAACAACAGTCTTCGGATCTATCTGGATACCGATGTAGAGGCCTCGACCGGATTTGCAATCGGAGGCATCGGCGCCGAGTTGGAATGGCGCCTTGGTGATCTCGAGGGCACGTTTCATCACGATGGTCAGCAGACGGCGGTCTACCACACGGAGATTCGATTCCGCGGCCAACCGACGGTCACAAGCAACGACTTTGAAATCGCCTTTGGTCGTGACACGATTCCTGATGGCGAGCATCCGCTGTTCACCGGTCCAGACGTCCGCATACTGCTGATCGACGGCGACACGGGTGATGTGATTCCCGATGCGGGAACGACCCTGACCTACACCTTCGACATCGGCTCGACGCCCCCTGTCGAGGCTCGACTGTTCGAGCGCACGCATGGCGATCACCTGCGGATCATCACGCACAACGTTCTCAACGATCGGCCCTTTACTGGTGCGCATCAGGCGAAGTTCGGGCGGCTCTACGGCGCTGTTGAACCAGACATCCTGCATCTGCAGGAGATCTACGACCACACGCCTGACCAGACACGAGACCTCGTAGCTTCGTGGCTCGGTGGCACGTGGTATGCAACAGGAAACAATGACTGCAAAACGGTCAGTCGATATCCGATTGCGGGATCCTGGGCGATCGACGGCAATCTCGCCGTACTTATCGACACGACCGAGGCCCTCGGTTCCGAACTGCTGTGCATCAATGCGCACATGCCATGCTGCAGCAATGACTCGGGCCGCCAGTGGGAGTCCGACGCGGTCATCGCGTTCATCCGTGACGCGTATCTCCCCGGAGGCGTGCTGACGCTGGACGTAGATGTTCCAGTCATGATCTCCGGCGATCTCAATATGGTGGGCCTAGCCCAACAGATCGAAACGTTGATCACGGGTGACATCATGAACAATTCGTGGCACGGGCCCGACAACCCTCCCGATCCGGACGGCACCGACATGCACAACACAATCTCACGTTTGACTGAAAAGCGAATGGGATATACGTGGCGCAATGACTACGGGTGGTACTGGCCCGGTCACTTGGACTTCATGATCTACAGTGACTCCAACATCAGGCAGCGTCATGACTTCATCGTCTGCACGCCAGAGATGTCCGCCGATGCTCTGATCGACAATGGGCTGCTCGCCGAAGACTCGGACGCATCCGACCACCTGATCTTCTGTGTGGATTTCGCATCCCCTTGCGCAGCCGACATGGACGGCAATGACAGTGTCGATATTGACGAGCTCCTTGCGGTGATTGCTGCATGGGAGACCGACGACGCCGACGCCGATGTCAATGATGATGGCATCGTCGACACCGACGATCTTCTCGCCGTCCTTGCAGCATGGGGACCCTGTCCGTAATTCTCCACCACCCCACAGCACCTCCGTATTCACGGGGGTGCGAACGGCTCAATTTCTATCGCTTGACTGAAGGCAACGGGGCAGTAACTGGCCATCCAAAATATTGCTGTGGCGCTTCTTCTATGCCCAATTGTGGCCTCTTCCAGCACTCGAACGTCACCGTGCCCGAAGGCTTGTCGAACCGGACCATGCCATACCCGGGCATGCGATTGTGCAAATTGGTGGGCAGACGACCACTCTTCATTGGATTCGCCACTGCGTGCACCCGCACCATGTTTCCGAAGCCGTCTTCATACTCACCGGTGTATCGCGGTGCGCCTTCCTTGCGGTTTTCGCCGGGATACGGAGGCCACCACCTACGCGGCCAAGTATTGGCGATCGCTGGAACACAAAAGCCCCATCCGGCATCGCCGTGCGCATCAACGCCGTACTCCACCAACGAACCCAGATGCTGATCGCCGGCGATGTGTACTGTGCCAGCCTTGCGCATGGATGACAACGCACGATTTCGACCAGACTGCGGCCAGCCGTTGCTGTCACCGTCGGTGGCGAAGTGCCAGTCCTCTGGATACTCGTCGGGCTCAGGAAATCCAAGACCCGGAAGAACGCCGCCGCTGTTGGCGCCTGGTGGCAGTGTGGCCATGTTGGCGAAGATCGTCTGCGAAAGAACGCAACTCGCCCAACGATCATCTTCGCGCGTGGCCCAATCTTCCAGGAATGCCTCCTGCCGATCGCCCAGTAGCGGCGCATCGGGATTGTCGCTCTGCGTCTTCGCGTCGAAACCATCGGCTTGTGGCCAACCGTTCTTGAATGCACCCGCTGGACATGCGACTGTAGGCGACTCTTTGAACATGCGATCAGCAAGCACGATGAAGCTCACGCCTCCGAGTTCTAAGTCGCAGTGATACGTAGTGATACCTTGCTCAATGGGCATGTTGTCGGTGCTGTCGGGCAGGTGGCTGGTCTGTGTGCGATGCACGACATTCACGAATCGTGGAGGCATCCTGTACCCCCCGGAATCCTGAGCAGTCATCCCCTCGCGCTTGACGGCCTTTCGACCACCGGCGCCCCAGATGTTTCCGTGATTCACATCGTGATCGTCGGGAATAACCACTGAAGGCGTACTGCGCGTCAGATCGCCGAAACTCCAACAGAATCGCAGCCACTTATATAGGTAGTCATTGATCGTGATCTTGCCGCCACGAGAGTCCACAGGTACAAAGTCGCCCTCGTAGATCTGGTCACCGGCGAAGAACAACAAGTCGGGCTCGTGTTTGGACACGGCCATGGTTGTCTCCACATGCGGCATCCAGATGCCGTTGTGGTTCCACTGCAGGCCGCCGGTGTAGACCTTCTGGCAGTTCAAGGCAGCAAGATCCAAGTGGCCGTCAACGGGGTGAGCCTTGATCACGCCTTCGTACGTACTCTCGACTGTGGCGGCGGGCTCGCGGAATCGCACCCGAAATGGCGCATCGACAAGGGTCTTGATGCCGTTGACGCGAAACGTGGCTGTGTCCGAGTCAGGATCGATGTCCGACGTGGCAACCTGATGCCAACCGTCACGGTTCTTCAAGTCGAGGGACGCCGTGTGCCCTTCACCCATGGGCCCGAACTGCGCGGTGAGTTTCAGCACCTCCTGATCGACGGTGTACAGCGTGCAAAGCACGGGGCCGTATGCGCGGTCCGGATGGTGCCGCAGTCCCCCGCCGCTTCCGTGCAGGTGGCTAAAGGCAAAGCCACGGCCCTTGGCGGCATCGGGGCCACTGCTGGATACCATCGCCACAGCACCGTCAAGGAGATTGGCATCACCAACTGTGGCGACCGCGGTCGAAATGACGCCCCCGTGATCACCTATCGCTTTGATCGCCACAATCTTTCCTTCAACATGCAACTCCAATCGACAGCGACGCGTGCGATTGCCTTGAAAGCCTTCGCCGGTGCGGGTCTGGCCCTCAAGCAGTGGAAGATTGTCCAAGGCAACCTCGGTATTGACGGACCAGATCGCCTTTCCGGCAAATGGTTGATCGAAGCGACGCAGCGCCACGACACCGTCGCCATCGACCACAGCCAGCAGGCCGCCATCTGGGGCGGGCAGGTGATGCGCCAACGCACTGAGCCTGTAATCCACATGCTCGCCACCGGTACCGATCAGAAAGCCGGCGAACGCCGAAGGTGGCGCAACACTGCCGCGGTCGGCAGGAGCGATGTCCACGGACAGGTCGACAGGGCCGTCGGCGGTATCAATTGATCGAGTAATCCAATGCGCCGTGCGCAGCGGCTTTTTGTTGCCCGCTTGCAGGCACACCAGTGTTCCGTCCTCGATGGCCCAATCCTGCAGGCGATTCGCCCACCAGTCCTTTCCTATCCAAGTTCGGTCAGGCGTGACGTGCCAATCGGCGGTGTGCGGGGCTGGGGCGGCAAGCAACCCGGTCAAGACGAGCATGGCAATGGACATCCCCGCACCATACCGCGACTTCGGTCCAGGGCAATCTTCGAGGATCGCCTGGTCCAATCATGAGGTTGGTGGGTGCTCAGAAATGACTTGCGATGGCGATCCAAATCCAATCGCCCCCCCTGGCAGCCGTCAGAAATTGCCCTCACGGTGCCACTACGTTGCATTTGAACATCTACTTGGCCATTCGGTGGGCGGTGTGTAGACTGGGAGAGTCCCCTGTGGGGGCATGTGTGGGGAGCAAGTGAGTGGCAATGCTGCCTCCACATGAACTCTGAGGAGAGACTAAGAAATGAACACCTGGATGCAACTGGCTATTGGAACCATGACAGCAGCCACGACGATGCTTGCAACTGCCAATCCAACACACTCAATCATTCCAGATGAGCATGCACTCTCTCATGAGCACATTCCCAACGCACTTTTCGTCCGCTTCAACTCAGAAGCATCGGTCGAAGTTCGGGAAGATCTGCTCGCTGTAGTCAGCGGTTCAATACGCGAGACATTCTGGCTCGTGCCGGGTCTTGTGAGCATTGACACACCTCTTCCCGTTGATGAGGCCTTGACAATTTTGGCCAGGCGTTCTGATGCCATCGACTATGTCGAACCCATCTACATTGTCCACGCCTTAGAGACGATTCCGAATGATCCCCTTTACGGCCAGCTCTACGGCATGCCGCAGATCCGCGCCAATCTGGCTTGGGATGAGCACACCGGCGACCAGGATTTTGTCATTGCCATTATTGACACAGGCCTTGACTACAACCATGAAGACATCACAAGCAACGCATGGACAAACCCAGGGGAAATCCAGGGCAACGGCCAAGACGATGATGGCAATGGATATGTAGACGATGTACATGGGTACGACTTCTACAACAATGACAGTGACCCATATGACGACAACAGCCACGGCACCCATTGCGGCGGCACAATTGGCGGCCAAGGGGACAATGGCGTAGGTGTCGTTGGAGTGAACTGGAATTGCCGACTGGTTGGCGTGAAGTTCCTCAGCGGTGGCGGATCTGGATCGATCGAAGGTGCGATTGCCTCCGTGCAATATTGCGCTGCAAACCAATTCAAAATCTCAAGCAACTCTTGGGGCGGAGGCGGATTCTCCCAAGCGCTCTACGATGGCATTCAGAATGCCGGCGATCAGTTCGGCCATGTGTTTGTCGCTGCGGCGGGAAACAGCGGTTCCTATGGGGCCTCGTATCCCGCGGCCCTCTCCTGTACGAACATCATCAGCGTTGCCGCTTCAGATAGCAGCGAGAATCGAGCATCTTTCTCTCAGTACCACGAGGTTGAAGTAGATCTTGCGGCCCCTGGCGTTGATGTTGTGAGCTCTGTGCCGGGCAATAACTATGACTCGTATTCCGGAACATCCATGGCAACTCCGCATGTATCCGGCGGCGTTGGCTTGGTGTATTCAGTCATGGGTGACAGTTCTGCCGAGGAAATCATCGATATCATTCTTTCCACGGCCAGGCCAGTCAGTGCATGGAACGGCCTTACTGCAACGGGTGGCATTCTTGATGTGAACGCTGCCCTAGAGGCGTCTTTCCTCGGCCCGCAGTTCGAGTTGACGAGCACTGTGCCCACAGAGTTGGATCCGAACACAGCACTTGATGTCACCGCAAGCCTTGATCCGCGCGAGGATGTCATTACACCGGGCTCAGTAATGCTCTTCTACCGAAATACACTTGGCGACTGGATCTCGACAGAAATGACCGCGGGTGACCCCGACACATATTCGGCCACAGTCCCGGGGTATGAATGCGATCAGGCCTCCGGGTTCTTCCTGTCATGCCAAGGCGAAACAGCTGGAACCGTGACACTCCCATCGGGGGGGTCGTCCAACCCATACGCGTACACGATCGGCAGTAATATCGTTGCCTACGACGACAAATGCGAAACCAACGGCGAGTGGACAGTTACAACAGATGC
>MPLX02338155.1_pt1 | contig 13422 bp, 13 predicted proteins | sample 1617341 | NCBI WGS metagenome assembly MPLX02 (sample SAMN05944804, study PRJNA350692) | marine metagenome | biome: marine; feature: ODZ; material: water; isolation source: 120 m water sample filtered on 0.2 um supor filter | place: Pacific Ocean | collected 2012-04-08 | depth 120m m | reverse complement strand
GTCGCTTTGCGAGGTACTTTTTTTCTTTTGCTTGGTTCTTTTAGTTTCTTCAACCGCATAAAGTCTTCAACCACAATTTTTTTCAAATTTATTACAAAAAGCTTGGATTTCTGTACCATAGGGTTATATCAACTGCCCAGTAAATTCACCTGGCAATAAACGAGTGATAAACAAGCGAGACAATGCCGGATCATTCCGCCGAACCAAAATCATTAACAATTAGGCCCGTTTTAAGCGGCGCCAATTGGCGTGGGCTGTGGACGCTCTATTCCAAAGAAGTTCACCGCTACGTTAAAATATTCGGCCAGACTTTGCTGGCGCCAATCATTACCACCTTGTTGTTTCTAACAGTCTTCGCTGTTGCCTTCGGTGGCGGACGAACCGTCAACGGCCTACCATATATCGAATTTTTAGCGCCGGGCTTGCTCATGATGACGATCTTACAAAATGCCTTTGCTAATACGTCAACTTCGCTAATCCAACAAAAACTCAACGAGAATATCGTCGACACCTTGATGCCGCCATTAAACGCAATAGAACTGACCATCGGCTTTGTCTTTAGTGGCGCGACGCGCGGCTTGATGGTCGCTATTGGCGTCGGTGCCAGCTTGGCACTAATCGTTCCCGTGCACATCCACAACATTGCCGCGATAGTATTTTTTGCAGTAGGCGCGGCGCTAATGATGGGCTCAATGGGTATGATGACCGGCATCTGGGCGGAAAAATTTGACCACGTGTCGACGATCACTAATTTTATCATTCTACCCCTATCATTTTTGAGCGGCACTTTTTTTCCGATAACGCGCTTTCCGGATATTTTACAAAGTGTCAGCCACTTCAATCCGTTCTTTTACCTGATTGATGGCTTGCGTTTTGGCTTCACCGGCCAGTCATCCGGTTCACTTGAAATTGGTATTGCCTTCGTCGTTATGGTCAATGCGAGCCTATTAGCAACCTGTTACGCTATGTTCAAAACCGGCTATAAAATTAAGGCTTGAAGAGATGCAAATAGGAGATACCCGCCCCCGCCGTGGCCTATGGAATCAAGTCGGCACTTGGTCGCTTTATAAAAGAGAGGTGCACCGCTTTTTCAAAATAGCCGGTCAGACTTTTGTCGCCCCTGTGGTTACCGCATTATTGTTTCTGGCAATCTTCAGTCTGGCGTTTTCCGGTGAAGGGCGCTCGATCGGCGACGTGCCGTTCGTGCGGTTTCTGGTGCCGGGATTAACATTGATGGCAATGATAACAGCGAGCTTTGCCAATGCGTCGTTTTCACTGATGTTTGAGAAAGTGGTTGAAACCATTGTTGATACTTTAATGCCACCACTAACTCCGGTGGAAATAACGGCGGGCTACGTATTATCGAGCACCACCCGCGGTTTTTTAGTTGGCCTGATGGTAATCTTTGGTATGGCTATCTTCACCAATATCGAGATCCACTCCCTATTTTTTATCTTGTTTCACGCCACTGCCGCTTCAATGTTGATGGCCTTGTTCGGACTGATTGTGGCGATTTGGGCGGAGAAAATTGACCATGTCGCTTCGGTCAATAATTTTGTCATTCTGCCGTTTACCTTCCTGTCCGGCACTTTTTATTCGACCGAAAACCTGCCTGTATTCTTTCAAAAAATAGCCCATTTCAATCCGTTCTTTTATTTGATCGATGGCTTTCGCTACGGCTTTTTAGGTTTGCATGACGGCTCTCTGACCACCGGCCTGGTTTTATTGACGTCAATGATCGTGCTTTGTTGGGCAGCCTGCATAAAGCTCTTCTCCAGCGGCTATAAGCTAAAATCTTAAAGTAACTAAAAAGTTCCTTTTTAGTTACTTTTGGTGTATAATGCTCCTAAAATCTGAAGATTATACTATGGCTGTAAATGTTAAACTCGCGGATGATCTAGTGGCGGATGCAAAAAAATATGCTGCCATTCACCATCGCTCGACACCCAAACAAATTGAATATTGGTCCCATATGGGTAAGGTCGCTGAAGAGAACCCGGACCTGCCTTTCTCGGTGATCAAAGATATTCTGATTGCGCGCCAGGAAGATGCTGATGAAGAGTACAAATTCGGCTAATGCCAAGAATTCTTCAAACGCCGACCTTTAAACGCACTGCTAAAAAACTACACAAATCAGAAAAACAAGTTCTTGATAACGCCGTGGAGGAGATTGCTGTCGACCCCGCCTGCGGTGAAGTTAAAGTTGGCGATTTGGCTGGAGTTATAGTCTTTAAGTTCAGAATGAACAGCGATCTAAAACTATTAGCCTATGAATATTTTGAGAACGAGAACGAAATCAAACTTCTTGCACTAGGGTCACACGAAAATTTCTACCGTGATTTGAAATGATAGCTCTCAGACACAAATCACTCCCAATCCCCATTTTTGTTGACAAATAGGGCTGAGATTTAGATACTGCGCCGCTTTCCCGGACGGTATAGCAAAAATGTGCCGTCCTTAATTTTTTAAGGAGAGCGACGTGACTTCCGCCATTATGCCTACCTATGCACCAGCTGACATAGCCTTTGAGCACGGTGAAGGGGTTTATCTATATTCGACAGACGGCAAGAAATATATGGACTTCGGTTCAGGTATCGCTGTTAGCTCGCTTGGCCATTCACACCCGCATTTGGTCAGCGCTATTCAGGAACAAGCCGGTAAGGTTATGCATTATTCCAACCTGTACCGCATCCCGGGCCAGGAAACTCTCGCTCAACGCCTCGTCGATAATAGTTTTGCCAGCTCGGTATTTACCTGTAATTCCGGGGCGGAAGCCGTTGAGTGCGGTCTCAAGATTGTCCGGCGCTACCATGACGTAAACGGCGATCCGGATAAATACCGGGTGATCACCTGCACCGACAGCTTTCATGGCCGTACCTTGGCGACCTTGTCGGCAGCCAAGAACAAAAAGCATATGGACGGCTTTACGCCGATGCTGGATGGATTTGATCAGGTGCCGTTCGGCAATTTGAATGAGCTCAGAGCGGCCATCACCGAAGAAACCGCCGCCATATTGGTTGAGCCGATTCAAGGTGAAGGCGGCATTAATTGTGCCGCTCCGGATTATTTCCAACGGCTTAGAGAAACCGCCGATGAGTTTGGACTTTTGCTTTTCATTGATGAAGTGCAAACCGGTATCGGCAGAACCGGCAAGCTGTTTGCTCACGAATGGTCGGAAATCCAGCCAGACGTTGTCGCTGCGGCTAAAAGCCTCGGTGGCGGCTTCCCGGTCGGCGTCTGTCTTGCCAATGAAAAAGCCACTGCAGCGATGGCGCCCGGTTCTCATGGCTCGACTTTCGGCGGCAATCCGATGGCCTCTGCGGCGGCCAATGCGGTATTGGATATTGTCTTGGCTAATGGCTTCCTTGAGAATGTGCAAAAAACGGGCGCATATCTCCGTACCCAGCTGGAAGAACTTTCTAGTCAGCACACTTTTTTGGGCGAAGTGCGCGGCCAGGGCTTGCTCACCGGCATTACTTGTGATGACAGTGTGACCAATCTCGATCTCGTTAAAGCCGCCGAAGACAAAGGCCTGCTGACAGTGCCGGCAGGAGCCAATGTTGTCCGGGTTTTACCGCCATTAATCGTCAGCGAAGCTGAAATCGACGAAGGCTTAGCGATCCTAGATCAAGCCTGCGGCGAAATGGGCGGTTGATATGTCAACCCTCAAAACAACGCCGAAGCATTTTCTCGATATCGACCAGTTCGATACGGCAACTTTGCGAGCCATTCTTAGTCATGCCAGCGAACTTAAAAAAGCTGGGCGAGGGCATGCTAAACCATTGACGGGTCATACACTCGTTCTGATCTTTGAAAAATCCTCAACCCGGACGCGGGTATCCTTTGAAGTTGGCATGCAGCAACTAGGCGGCAATGTCGTCGTTCTCGGTAGCCAGGATTCGCAGCTCGGGCGCGGCGAAAGCGTTGCCGATACCGCGCGCGTATTATCACGCTTTGCCGATGCGATCATGATCCGGACAGATTCTCATCAAAAACTCGAATGGCTGGCGGAATACGCTTCCGTGCCGGTGATCAATGGGCTGACCGATGACAGCCACCCCAATCAGATCATGGCAGACGTCATGACTTTTGAAGAACATCGGGGGCCGATTGAGGGCAAAACCATTGCCTGGGTAGGTGACGGTAATAATGTGGCGGCGAGCTGGCTCCATGCGGCAGTTAAGTTTAACTTTAAATTCAACATCGCAACACCGCAGGAATTCCGTTTGCCGGATCATCTGATCAAATGGGCAAATTCTGAAGACGGCGATATCACCGTCACCAATATCGCCGAGAACGCTGTCGCCGGCGCTGATTGCGTCGTTGCCGATACCTGGGTTTCGATGGGCGATGATGACGAGCGGGATAAGCGTCTCGAATTACTGAACCCCTATCAAGTCAATGATGCGTTGATGGCAGGCGCTAAATCGGAAGCGCTGTTTATGCATTGCCTGCCAGCGCACCGTGGCGAGGAAGTCACTGATACGGTCATTGACGGCAAACAAAGTGTTGTCTGGGATGAGGCCGAAAACCGCCTGCATGCTCAAAAAGGCATCCTTGCCTATTGCCTGGATGTGCTTTAACGCTTTCCAACTATGACCGGCAACCAATTTCCGAATGAAGTTCAACCCTTCAGTATTGAAGGCGCCAATGTGCGGGGCCGTTTGGTACGGCTGGGACAGGCTTTTGACGACATATTGAGTTCGCACAATTACCCAGAGCCAGTTGGTGGTCTCATGGGGGAATTGACTGCCATGACCGCAGCACTAGCAGATTCGCTCAAATACGATGGGCTGTTTATCCTCCAAACTCAGAGCGATGGCCCGGTGAGCATGATGGTCGTTGATGTCACCAGTGACGGCACCATACGCGGTTATGCGCGCTATGATAAAGACAGCTTTTATCGAGACACCAAAATCAATACTGCGGTGCCGCACATAATGGGCAGTGGTCACATCGCTTTTACCGTCGACCAAGGACTAGACACCGAACGCTATCAGGGCATCACAACACTTGAGGGGGCGAGCCTTGCTGAGTGCGCGCAATCCTACTTCCGCCGATCCGAACAATTGGAGACGGCCCTCCTATTGGCGGCTGATTCAACAACCAGACACGCTACAGCCTTAATGATCCAAAAAATGCCGACGACTGGAAAAGACACAGAACAACGCCGTAATCTTACGCCAGAAGAGGACGATGAAAGCTGGCGCAGTGCCGTTATCTTGATGAGTTCCATGATGACAGCGGAATTACTTGATCCCGGCCTTAGTTCTTTGGATTTGCTCTACCGGCTATATCACGAAACTGGCGTCAGGATTTATACCAGTAAGCCGCTTAAGTTCCAGTGCCGGTGTACAGAGGAAAAAATTTCAGCGACTTTGGCATCATTTTCACCGGATGATTTGGCAGACATGAAAACCGCAAAAGGCCTAATTGTCACCACCTGCGAATTTTGCCTGACCGAGTATAATTTTGATGATGACGCCTTAGCCACTCTGCGTGCATTAAACAGTCCCGGTTAACTTGAAACACTCTTGTTTTTTACCCCTCCTCTATGCCACCATGGCGGCATGATGAAAAAAAACGCTTCCCGTTTATTTGGTTTTTGCGCCATCGCGCTGCTAGCTGCCTGCCAGGCCAATTTACCCTCAGAGCAATTACCGGACATGACTTTCAAGCATTTGTCGCTGATCCAATTACGCGTCATCGACATTCAATTGGTTTCGAATTTTGAGCGCAGTGTCGATGCACCTCATGTCGCACATAAATTTCCCGTTTCACCGGAGAAAGCGTTGATCCAATGGGCCGAAGACCGGCTGCAAATTGCCGGCCAAAAAAATACCGCGCGCTTTACGATCTTGCGCGCTGATGCCCAAGAGATACCGCTTAAACTTGATAAAAGTTTTAAAGGCATGTTTAAGAACCAGCAATCGGACCGCTATGACACGTTTATTGAAGCTCAGATCGAAATCCTGGATGAACGCAACATTCGCCAAGCCTCCGTCACCGCCAAAGCCGAACAATCAATTACGGTTTCCGAAGCAACCCCGCTCACCGACCGGCGCAAGATTTGGTACAATCTGGTTGAAAAACTGATGATGAAATTCAACACCGCGATCGAAAACAGCATTACCAATAATTTCCAAGGTTATTTGTTCTAGCGTGAAATATTAAAGGTAATCACTAAAAATGCGTATCCCAATTCATCCCAGAGAGTTACTCAAAGAAGAGCTTGGTGCCAGAAATATAAGTGCTAACGGCTTGGCCAAAGCGCTAGGCATCGACGCGCCACTAATGAAAGATATTGTTCGGTGCCAACGAAGTATTACCGCCGAAATAGCATTACGCTTAGCACAATACTTTGGCGGCGGCACCAAGGTTTGGCTAAAGATGCAAATGAACCATGACCTCTCATTAGCAAGAAAAGAGAATGGTGGGCGTATCAAAAAAATATTTCCCGCTAATTAGCAACCAATTAATCACCCTCCCCTGGTTGGAGGGGATTAAGGGGAGGGGGAAATCGTGTTCAAAAGCTTGTTTTCTGAGTAAAATATTGGACCAAAAATTGTAACAACAGGCAAATAATATTCCCATAGATTACGTATCGTAAAATTGAACTTCACAATGTTAATGTCTTTTATTTCACGTTTTAAATCTGTCTCTAATTCCGCCAGTAGCTTTAGCCATTCTGGAAAATTCTTAATTGTTGATTTTTTAATACCACCACTTTTCGGATCATGAAAATTGATCTGAATATTTGTAAATTTGTGAAATTGTTTTTCCGGAGCATCTTTCGTGGAATTTTGAATATCACTTATCGCCTCTTCCAAAATTTTGACTTTCGAATTGTTTTCAAACTCCAGAATACGCTGTCTGCGAATTCATCCAAACTCTAGTCGTTTCGTCGGACATTCACGATTGTTGAAATCTTGGCTTTTGTATCGACATATTCGACTATCTCCCCCTACCCCACTGCCCAATCGGCGAGTTGGCGCAGGAAGTCTTCGCATTCTTTGAGCTGTGACAGCTCGACATATTCATCGGGCCGGTGGGCCTGGTCGATACTGCCAGGCCCGCAAATAACCGAAGGCACGCCAGCTTCTTGAAACAACCCCGCCTCGGCAGCAAAGGAAACCACTCCCGCTTGGTTTTGCCCGGTCAATTGCCGGACCAGTGCTTCCGCCGGATTGTCATCCGAAGCTTCCAAAGGCGGCGCCAACACTTTGGTCGTAGTCACGATATCGGGTTCAGGAGCGATCTCGCGCATTTTTGGGATCAAAGTATCGCGGCAGTATTCTTCCATTTTTCGCAAAGCAAATTCACCATCAGCACTCAAAATACTACGGCAATCCCAAACAAATTTACATTCCTCGGCAATGATATTAAGGGCCGTACCGCCGACAATAGTGCCTGGAGATATTGTTGAATACGGCGGCTCAAAGCGTTCATCAATGGTGCCATTGACTTTCAATTCTTCGGCAATTTCACCCAAGTAATGGATACAGGTGGCAGCAAAAGAGATCGCATTGACCCCCATGTGAGTCTGTGAGGAATGGCCCGGCCGCCCGGTGACCGTGGTCTCAAAGAGCGCCACGCCTTTATGGGCATTAACCAGTTTCATGCTGGTAGGCTCACCGATAATCGCCGCTTGGGGCGGTGGCACGTCTTTACACATGCGCGCTATCAGCGCCGGCGCGCCGAGACAACCCAGTTCCTCGTCATAGCTAAACACCAGATGCAGCGGCACTTTCAGATCACGGGCAAGAAATTCCGGTAACAGGGATAAAGCAACCGCAATAAAGCCCTTCATATCGCAGGCACCCCGGCCATAGAGCTTGCAGTCCTTTTTGGTCATCTCGAAGGGATCGGTGTGCCAATCCTGGCCTTCGACTGGCACGACATCGGTGTGGCCCGAGAGCACAATACCTCCCTCAACCATTGGTCCAATCGTCGCGATCAGATCGGCCTTGGTGCCCTCATCGTTGGGTGCGATGTTACAGCTGATATCAAAGCCTGCGAGATAACTTTCAATGAAGTCGATCAAGGCTTTATTGGAATGTGCCGACACCGTATCGAAGCCGATTAGAGACCTAAGAATTTCTTCATAAGTCATTACAGCTGCCATTTACGCTCTCCAAAAAGCGCGGGTAAAGAGCACCATCACGGTGAACAGCTCAAGCCGGCCAAGCAGCATGCCAATCGACAGGATCCACTTCGCAGCGGTCGGTAAGTTGGCATAATTTCCATCCGGCCCGACCACAGGGCCCAGTCCTGGACCGACATTGGAAATGGCGGAAGCTGCCGCCGAAACACTGGTAATGAAGTCCAAGCCTAAGAATGCCAATGCAATCGCCAGCAATGTATAAGTGAAGAAAAAGACAAAGAAAAAACTCAAGACCGAGCCAATAACTTCTTCGGGTATCGGCCGGTGATTGTAATAGGGGATGAACACACCATGCGGCTGGGCGAGATTCTGAAACTGGGTTTTAGCCGCCGCATAAAGCACTTGAAAGCGGAATATTTTAATGCCGCAAGTGGTTGAACCGGCACAGCCGCCGATAAACATAATGAAGAAAAACACCGGGATTGCAAAATTACCCCAATTGTCAAAGCCTGCTGTCGCATAGCCCGTCCCGGTCATGATTGAGATGACGTTAAAGGACGAATAACGCAGCGCCAACAACGGATCTTCTCCATTGCCGAGCCACAACCAGCCGGCGACAATGACAACGATAACTGCGACCACGGTTAAAAACCATTGAACCTGAGTGTCGCGCATCAAATTGCCAGGCTTACCTTGAAACGCCATCAGATAGAGCAGGAACGGCAGACTGCCGATGATCATACCGACGGTAATAATCACATCAACGATCCAGTTGTTAAAATGTCCAACCGAGCCGTCATAAGTTGAGAACCCGCCGGTGGCGATGGTTGTCATGGCATGGGCCACCGCATCGAAACCGCTCATGCCAGCGACCCACAACAGCACTGCCCAAATAAACGTTAGGGCGACGTAAATCACGCCAATTGCCGCCGCAACCTGGGCTGCCCGGGGCAGTGCTTTTTCCGATTGGTCAGACGATTCCATGCGGAATAGCTGCATGCCACCGACGCGCAGCAACGGCATCACCGCCAAAGCCATGACAATAATACCGATCCCGCCCAACCATTGCAGCAGCGACCGCCACAGCAAAAGACCAGGCGGTGCCGCATCCAAATTAACGATGACGGTCGAGCCGGTTGTCGTGATGCCGGACATGGCTTCAAAGAATGCATCGGTAATGCTGAGATTAAGCTGCGAGAACGCAAACGGCAGGGCGGCAAAGGCGGTCAACGCGATCCAACTCATTGTCGTTAAAATAAAAGCCTGACGCACCGAGAGACTGGCGCCACCCGCACGGCTGGTTAAAGCAAGAGAGACCCCGATGAATAAAGTAACCCCGGCGGCTACGGCAAAAACCTGCCAATCCGGATTACCGGTAATGATATCGGCAATCGCTGGGGCGATCATCATAACTGCCAATATTGTCAGCAAAATCCCAAGGATTAGAAATATGGGGCGGAAGTCTATCACGTCAAATTGGTCCTAAGTTTTCACCGTTTTTATTTACGATGCTCCATTCATATGGAAATGGCCAATTATTTTTGGTCGTCTTATACTTTCTAGTGCTGGCCCTGAAGCTGGCCAAAGACCCAATTAGATATTAGCCATAATGACCATTTTTGGGATTCCCAATAATTGCCATAAATTCGCGCCGGGTCGACGGATCTTCACGAAAAGCACCCAACATGGTGCTGGTTACCATATTGACACCGGGCTTATCGATACCTCGTGTCGTCATGCATTCATGCGCCGCTTCGATCACCACGGCAACACCAAGCGGGTCCAAAACCTCATTCAATGTATTGGCAATCTGGGCTGTCATTTTTTCTTGAATTTGCAATCGCCGGCCATAACTTTCGACCAGCCGGGCCAATTTACTAATGCCAACAACTCGGGTTTTTGGCAGATAGGCAATGTGAACTTTACCCAAAATTGGTGCAATGTGATGTTCGCAGTGCGAGGCAAACGGAATGTCTTTGAGCACAACGACTTCGTCATACCCTTCGGTTTCATCAAAACTGCGGCCAAGAATTTTAACCGGATCATCGTCATAGCCGCTGAAATACTCTTCATAAGCGCGCACAACGCGTGCCGGAGTTTCGATTAAGCCGTCACGGCTCGGATCATCACCGGCCCATTGCAACAAGACGCGGACTGCTGCTTCAGCTTCTTCCCGGCTCGGCTTGTTATTACTGTTCACTTGCTTTTCCTCTCATTGACTAAATGACCCGCCACCGGCGAGCCATTATTACCCCCAATTTGCACCAATTAGCGGGCGCGTCATTCTTAGGTAATTCCGAAACGGGCATAACATAGCGATTTTTTCCGCTTGCACCAGCCCGAAGAGATAAGCCATTCAAATTGTTGATGAAATATTAGTTTATGAGAGTTAAATTATGTGGTGAATCAAGCGAAAATGCGGGTATGGATACACTAAAATTTTTACCCTCTTCGTCAATCATTTGATAGCTGCCGACCATAAAGCTGGATGGTGTGGCAAGTGGTGTGCCGCTGGTATATTCAAAACTTTCGCCCGGTTCCAACACGGGCTGTTCACCAACAACACCTTCACCGCGCACTCCATGGACCAGGCCTAGGGAATCGGTGATGTGCCAGTGGCGCCGCCTAAGCTACACCCTGTCGTCACCTTGGTTTTCGATACGGATGTGTTAAGCCCAAACGTAGTGAAAATCCTCAGACTCAGATCAATCTTCCATAAAAGTAGGGTCGACAGATATCTTGATTGAGTTGGTCACTTCCGAGTACATGTTTGATCCATCGACTAACAATTATAAACAGCTCATTTTTGTTTAGCACGATTCGCGGAATACAAATAATTTTTTTGGCACTCGCCCGTTTTACCTTAAAGCGCCGGTGCCGGCCCAATCGTAATTTCCACTCTCCGGTTAGCTGGTTCTTTGAAGCCATCGGCCGTTGCTATTTTTGGACGCGTTTCGCCGAAAGCGTGGGCGGCAATCATCTGTACTGGAATACCACGCTCGATTAGGGCGCGACGCACGGTTTCGGAGCGCCGCCGGGATAGATCCAGATTGTGAGGTTTTTTGCCGGCGCGATCAGCATGACCGGCTAATAATATCGCTACCGGTGCACCGGCCTGATAGGCTTCGAAGACTCGATCAATCTGAATTTTTCCTGTTTTATCTATTGCCGTCTTATCAAATGAAAAATGCAGCGTGTAGGTTCGCGTTTCATGAACTGAACGTGGCGAGATCAAGGTTTGACGGGCGGGTATAACTTGAGATTTATTGGCCACCGGTAAATAGCGGCTCCGTGCCAGGGAAGCCAATTCTTCCAACCGCTCGACCGCCGCATAAAAGCCGCGCCGGCATTTGGCGATATGATCGAGCTGCCAGTTTTCTTCCCTCTGCTCGATCCAGCAGTCAAAATTAACCTGCGCTGCGGCGGCAACTTTGGGCAGTTTAACTTTAGAATGGCGGTCAAGAATGTACACGAGACGTTCACGCGCACCTTTAAACATCTCTTGTTGATCCTTGGTCAGCCACCAATCTGCTACATTTTCCGGAGCCACGGCTTGGTTGGCAAAAGCCTGCTGTGCTTTCTCGCCAAAATGCGCGCCATCGATTAAATCCACCATGTCATCATGTTCAGATATGGCAAATTTCTTGTAAGCGCGGCCAAGTTCAACCGAAAAACTACCGCCCTCACCGTTTTGCTGGCGCAGTGCATCGTAGTCAAATGTCGCACCACAGGCGGAAACCATAAGTGCTAGGCTGATTAATATGATTTTTTGTGCGATCTGGAACATACCTGTCTCTCCGGTAAATTTTTTAGACAGGCAAAATCACAATCAACCGAGGCACTGAGAAGGCACAATAAGGCAGCAAAGTGACAATCCCGGGGTATTAATTTGTCACGAACATAATTGGCGTGCTCAGATCAATCGCCTAACCGGTTGCCGGTCTTTCGTCTTCAGGCAGGATTTCAAGGTTCGGTCACAGACCATTCTCGAGGCAGTCCGCGTAGCTCGTGGGCAAATCTTCGTGGCGTATTTTTTGTGCTGTTCCAGTAGCATCTTAGGTGAACGCGTGATATCGAAATTCCAAGGTACTATCCATGGGTGTCAAGATGCTGTAGCACACTCTGGGCGTATCATCATTGGCCGGCATGCCGATAACCCCCGGATTATGCCAAAGCTTATTATCTAAAACATAGGTGAATGGCAGGCCTCAATGACCACCGATAACGCCATCACAATTCGCCAGATTAATTTCATCGGTCAGCACTAATCTAGGCGTTGATGCAAAAACAAATTAGGCTATTCGGAAACACTGCCGTGGACAACCTTCAGCTTAAGCCCAACATTTTTAAGCTTAATCAGCGACATTGCAAGAGCCACGGCCCAACACACAAAAGCGGGCGCAATGGGGATGGTTGAGCTTCACCGATTTAGCCCCCTCAGAGAGATCGTGGCCAAGTTCAAATTGGGTGTCATAGGGTAATAATGTGCAAGGAGTTACGACCGGGCTTTCAGCACCTTTCCGCTTCACAATCATCCGTGATGTCGCACACATCATGGTATCCGGCCGGACCCCCAATAGATCCCAGCAGGCGACGGTGATTTCGGGGACATCAAGACCCTTATTCATTTCCGGAAACAACACCAGCGCCAATGGATCATCGGCATCAATATTAATCATCAATTCATCGAACAATTGAGCATAAGCGGCGCGGACATCGGCTTCGTTCTCACCCCAACGTGCCCGTCCAGCTGCCGCGATGTTAAAGTCATTTTCTGCCGCCCAAGTTAGCCCGTCGATCATCCGCTGCCAGCTATCCTTGCCGCGCAATTCTTCGTGTCTCGCCGGCGTATAATGATCGATGGAAATCCGCAGGCTTAGTTTGCCGCCGAACCGTTCTTTCAACATCAACAGGTGTTTCTTTTTGTACTGCATTGGCTTCATCGCATTGGTCAACACCAGGACATCAAAACCGCGCTCAAGCGAGACTTCGACCATCGCCATGATATTGGGATTCATAAACGACTCACCGCCGGTAAAGGCTATCTCTTCGACTTTTTGACCGGTGGTTTCAATTTCATCGAGATAGGAAACGACTTCTGCCTTACTAAGATAAGCGAGACCGTCGTTGGTCGGCGAAGATTCAATATAGCAATCCAGACACGTGAGATTACAAAGCGTACCGGTATTGAACCAAAGTGTGCGGAGATGTGTAAGACCGACAACCGCCCGCTCGGTGCCATCAATCGTAATATCCGGGTTTTGAAACTTGCGAGGATCTAGCAATGGTGCGGTCGATAAATCGTCAGGCATAGAGGC
>MPLX02121092.1_pt1 | contig 13465 bp, 10 predicted proteins | sample 1617341 | NCBI WGS metagenome assembly MPLX02 (sample SAMN05944804, study PRJNA350692) | marine metagenome | biome: marine; feature: ODZ; material: water; isolation source: 120 m water sample filtered on 0.2 um supor filter | place: Pacific Ocean | collected 2012-04-08 | depth 120m m | reverse complement strand
GCGGCGGTCATTATCACACTTGTTTTGCTCGGCCAGGTACTCGAACTACAGGCGCGCAGCCACACGAACTCAGCGATCAAGGAGCTGCTTGGCCTCGCACCCGTGACCGCGCGGTGGATCGATGGTGATGGATCTGAGCAGGACGTTTCTCTCGACAAGGTTCAAGTCGGCGACCGCCTTCGCGTTCGCCCCGGTGAAAAGGTGCCCGTCGATGGCGTCGTGACCGACGGCGGCAGCGCCGTTGATGAGTCGATGGTGACCGGTGAGCCTGTCCCGGTGGGGAAGACTGTCGGTGACATGCTTACTGGAGGAACTGTGAACGGCACCGGAGCCCTGATAATGGAGGCTCGAAAGGTCGGCTGCCACACGCTGCTTGCCCGCATCGTTCAAATGGTGAGCGAGGCGCAGCGTAGCCGGGCGCCTATCCAAAAGTTGGCTGACGTAGTGTCCGCCTACTTCGTTCCCGCTGTCGTGTTGATCGCAGTATTGACGTTCGCGTTTTGGGCGACTTTGGGTCCCAACCCAAGGATGGCCCACGCTTTGGTCAACGCTGTTGCTGTGTTGATCATTGCCTGTCCCTGTGCCCTCGGGTTGGCGACGCCGATGTCGATCATGGTTGGCATGGGGCGCGGCGCGAGAGCTGGCGTGTTAACCAAGAATGCCGAAGTCCTCGAAATTCTCGAGAACATCGATACGTTGGTCGTCGACAAGACTGGGACGCTTACAGAGGGTCGCCCGAAGCTGGTCTCCGTATTCGCGGCCGACGGACCTGAAGCCATGGGCGCAAACCTCGGGGACGATGCCGACAGCTTTCTTGCGTTTGCTGCTGCCTTAGAGAAGTCGAGCGAGCACCCGCTTGCCGGTGCTATCGTCGCAGGTGCGATTGAGAAGGGGCACTCTGTTGCTTCATCTGACGATTTTGCCTCCCATACCGGCAAGGGAATCACCGGGAACGTCGGCGGGCGGGCGGTCGCTGTGGGCAATGAAGCGTTGATGACGGATCTCGGCATCGGGACGGCGGCTCTCGCCGATCGCGGCGCGGCACTGCGAGATGATGGACAGACGGTGATGTACGTTGTTCTGGATGGCCGCTTGGTCGGTTTGCTGGGGCTGGCTGACCCGGTCAAGCAGTCAACTCCGGAGGCTCTACGCATGTTAGCTGCCGAAGGTGTGCGGGTAGTGATGATCACCGGTGACAATGTGGCGACCGCGGTGTCGGTGGCATCGAGCCTGGGTATCGAGGAGTTTGAGGCCGAAGTTCTACCAGAAGGTAAGAGCGCGGCTGTCGAACGCTTGATCGGAGCGGGGCACGTCGTGGCGATGGCCGGTGACGGAATCAACGATGCGCCGGCGCTCGCTAAGGCCAACGTCGGCATCGCCATGGGGACCGGAAGCGACGTTGCCATCGAGAGCGCCGACGTGACGCTGGTAAAAGGTGATCTCCGTGGCATTGTCCGCGCTATCCGTTTGAGTCGCACGACGATGAAGAACATACGCCAGAATCTGTTCTTCGCTTTCGTCTATAACTCCCTCGGAGTGCCGCTCGCGGCAGGAATCCTCTATCCTCTCGTCGGTTTATTGCTGAGTCCGATGATCGCTGCTGCCGCCATGACGCTCAGCTCAGTTTCAGTGATTACCAACGCATTACGGCTTCGTAACGCCGAACTGTAGCGGGCCGCGGTAAGGTCCGGTGCGGTTTGGTACCGGACTTTACTCTCCCACTACATACGGGATTCAGATGTCGTTACTCGAATCGTTGTTTGACGCGCTGCGGGGCGGCTCGCCTCGCATGCAAAAGGCCGGTGTCGACGAGACCGAAACGGTGCGAAAGATCGCACGCGCCCTGAACGAACTCGACACCGATCGGGCGCGCTACATCGCCACCTTCGCCTATATTCTTGGCCGCGTTGCGATGGCTGACCTGGAAATCAGCGAAGACGAAACTCGAGCTATGGAACAGATCGTCACGGATCGCAGTGGATTGCCGTCAGAGCAAGCGGTCATGGTGGTGCAGATCGCCAAGAGTCAGAACCTGCTGTTCGGAGGTACCGAGGACTTCCTCGTCACCCGCGAATTCAACGAGATCGCTGATGGCAACCAAAAGTTACAACTACTCGATTGTTTGTACACGGTTTCCGCCAGCGACGAAAACATCTCAACCGTAGAGGACAACGAGATCGGCAAGATTGCCAAAGAGCTAAACCTGGGCCGCAAGGCGCTTATCCGAGCGCGCGAAGCAAACGCCGCGTACCTTTCTGTACTCCGGCGGTCAGATGGTTCGGGGAATCAGTCGGAATTCGTCGACTGACAATCCTTTCGCGGGCCCCTGGGACAGCACACTAGCGTCGGAACTCCTGCGATGTCCTCAGCACCGGGAACACTTTGGTCCCTGCCAGTGATCTGTCGAACACGTTCCAATTGGTTAACCCGTCGTCAGAGCGTGGCTCCAATAAAGAGAACGCCAGTCGTCCAAGCGGCTGTCCAACCAGAACCACGACGGTATCTGCCGGTAGCGTAACCTCAGTGGCCTCCCAGCTCCCCTCAAGCGTACGCTCGTTGTGTCCTTGAAATGGCCTTTCGGCCTCGGTCGATGACTCAATAACGAATTGCTCAGCCTGGATCATCGTTTCCGTGCCGAGAGGTTCCATTATCACGCCGTGAAGTTCGAGTTTGGTTAGTGCTGCGCGCTCGTTGACAGGGATAAAGTAGGCCGCTGGTGCCGTTTCTGTTTCGGTCGGTTGCGCTGTACCTGCCTCGAGCATCATCACCGGGTTCACGGTGTCGAGGCGCCGGGTGATCGTCCGGCCGCTGTACGGGTTGAGCACGGACTCGGTTTCGCCCATCAGGATCTCGACCGGTTCCTCCGATGGTGCAAAAGAGGCACGGACGGCAAGTGTTTCCCCGATGATCGAGTGTTGATCAGCCGCGGCAACGATCTCGCGAATGGCATCTGCATTGGTTGCTGCGTGGTTGAGGATTTCCTCGACAAACCACAGGCTTGCCATTACACGGTCTTCGAAGGTGGCATACGCGTAAGCCTCGCTGAGGATGGCGAAACGATTACGCAATCCGACGTAGTTATTGTTGAAACGCGGCCGATGGTCGAACGTTCGCCACACCTGCATGCCTTGGGCCTGCCCAGCACCACCACCAGGCACTCCGCTCCGCCCACCTCGGCCACCGCGTCCCCTGGTGCCACCGCCGAAGCCCGCGTTGCCGTAGTAGTAGTAGTCCCAGCCGTGTTTGTTTTTTATCTGTTGGGTGACGGTTGGGAGCCAATCGCCACGCAACATTTCATCGATTTGGGTATAGGTGTTCGGGTGCAGTGGCGGCGAATATGTCACGTGGTAGGCATGGCGGGTGCCGTTGGTTGTGTGCAGGTCGATTGCAACGTGGGGGTCGTAGTTATTCATCATCTGAACCAGCGATCGCGCCTCGGGAGAGTCGAGCTTCATGTGGTCACGGTTCAGGTCGTAGCCTTGCGCGTTCGGCCGTTGTCCCATACCTGCTACCGGGCCATTTTGTGAGCCGCGGTTGTCTACCTTTACAAGTTCGTTGCCGTCAGCGTTGTAGAGGGGTGCAATCAGGAGCACCAGTGAATCGTCCCACTCAGCATGTTTGCCCAGCGCTAGGTCGCGCAACATCATGAGCATGGCTTCTTTCCCGCAAGCCTCACCGGAGTGGATGCCGCCCTGGATCCAGACGCGCGTCTTGCCACTGTTGACTACAGCCTCGCGGGAAGTGTCGGAGACGTTACCGACGACCATCATCGGTAAAGCGAGACCTTCGTACGTGTAGCCGAACGTCGTCATCTGCATCCGGTCGGAAGATGCGTCGAATGCGTTCATCAGTTCGATGACATCGGCGTAGCGTGTTGTTTCGTCAAAATTGGAGCGCTCGGCTGTGGTTAGCAAGGAGCCAACATCGGTGTTGCCACTTGGTGGGGCTGTTGAGCATGCTAGGGAGGCGTAAAAAGCAGCGGAAACCATCAAAAAAAGCAAGCTTCGCAATCTAAAGGAACGTTGCATAGTGGATCTCACGGGGCGGTTCTAGGGGAGGGAGCGAGAAGCCTAACAGCCCATGCTCTAGAGGCAAGGGAAATTCGCAAGCGGCAAGTTCCAGGTGGTCGCGATAAGCAGCCCTTTCTCCGCGTTTAACTCGGTTCTTTGCCATAAAGAGAAGCATCGCAAGTTGATGGTTGCTGCCTGAGGCTGCGGATACCCTCTTGAAGATCGAACGATGCCGTAGGACGCTACTGGCTTCCTGTGCCGGCGGCTTGTCGGCGGCAGCATTGATCCCCAGCTAGGAGTTCACTGATATGTGCCCGCAGTTTCGAACGCAGCCAATCTTTTTGACGGTCTTTCTGTTGCTCGCATTGGTGACATCAGTAGTGAGTTTGCCTAGTTCGTCAGCGGCTATCCCCGAGCCGCAAAGTCCGTCCACCCTGGAAGATGCTTTGTTCGCCGACCTGCAGTGGCGAAACATTGGTCCTGCGAATATGGCGGGACGGGTAACGGACATCGAAGCTGTCGGCGATGACTTTTCAACAGTGTTCGTAGGTGCAGCGTCAGGAGGTGTGTGGAAGTCGACTAACGCTGGAACAACCTGGACGCCTATTTTTGAAAATTACGGCACTTCGAACATCGGTGACATTGGTATCTTTCAGCCCGACCCTGAAATTGTCTGGGTGGGCACCGGAGAGTCCTGTACACGCAATAGTGTCGGGTGGGGCGATGGTGTTTATAAATCGACAGACGGTGGCGAGACCTTCGTTAATGTTGGGCTCGCCGACACTCATCACATCGGAGAGGTGCTGACCCACCCAACGGACCCGGACATTGTGTACGTGGCGGCCCAAGGGCACTTATGGGGCTACACGGGCGATCGCGGTCTCTTCAAAACCACCGATGGTGGCGCTACCTGGGTCAAGCTTGGTACCAATGCTCCCGTTGCGACGGACGGCGGTGTAGGCGGGCTTCCAGATGACAATCGTACCGGGGCGACCGACTTAATTATGGACCCACGCAACCCAGAAATTCTGTATGTAGCTTTCTGGCAGCGTCTAAGGCAGCCGCATCGTTTCGACTCAGGTGGGCCGAACGGCGGTATCTTCAAGTCGACCGACGGCGGGGCGACCTGGGAAGAGCTTGTCAACGGACTGCCTGAGGGAGATACGGGGAAAATTGGTTTGGCGATCGCTCTATCCAATCCCGACACAGTCATGGCGATCGTTGAGCATGGTTTCCAGCCGCCACAGCGTGTCGATGGACAGCCCAACCCTGACTACGAGGATATGAGCCAGCTTGGCACCGGCATCTACCGGTCTGAGGACGGCGGTGATAGCTGGGAATATGTCAGTCGTTATAACAACCGGCCGTTCTACTACAGCCACATATGGATCGATCCGGTTGATGATGAGACGGTGTATGTGCTTTCTGGGAGTGCCCAGATCTCACATGATGGCGGGCGCACATTCGGTCGAAGCATGGGCGGAATTTCCGGCGATTTCCATGCCCTTTGGCTTAATCCCTTTAATCCCGACATCTTCTACGTCGGCAATGATAAGGGATCTTACGTAACCTATGACAAGGGCTACAGCTTCATCATGTTCGACAATATGGACCTTGGTCAGTTCTATGCCATTACAGCCGACTCGCGCGATCCGTACTACGTGTATGGCGGATTGCAAGACAATGGCAACTGGGGTGGACCATCCAATAGTCGTGACTACAACGGTATCCTCAACGACCACTGGTTCAAGTTTCACAGTGGAGATGGCTTCCATACGACCGTCGATCCAAACGACTGGCGCACCGTTTATACCGAGAGCCAAGGTGGAAACATACGCCGGCTCGATGCCTTGTTCCGCCAGCAGGGCAAGAGCATCACGCCGGATCGTCAGAACGTACTGAACATTGACGATTACCTTGTTGAGAGCGCTGAGCCACAGCCAGCGCAAGCCGGTGGCCGTCGCGGCGGAGGCCGCGGGGGTGGCAACCGGCTGCCGCAGGATCAATTCCGCTTCAACTGGAGCTCCCCACTGATCCTATCGCCGCATCAGACGACTACGATCTATTTCGGTGGCAACCACGTTTTCAAGAGTATCGACCGGGGTGATACGTGGACGATCGTTAGCCCCGACCTTTCGTACAACGATCCGGAGACGACCGATCGCGAATCAGGTGGTTTAACGAGCGACACCAGTGGCGCCGAGACTCACGCCACTGTGCTCACGATCGCAGAGTCGCCAATCAAGCCAGGGCTGATCTGGGCTGGTACCGACGACGGGCGCGTGCAGATGACGCGCGATGATGGCGGAGAATGGACTGATGTTCGCCCGAACGTCCCTGGTGTGCGCAGTGGCCTCTGGGTCAGCCGCGTCGTTGCATCACGTTACGCTGAAGAGCGAGCCTACGTCACTTTCGACGGTCACCGCTCAGACAACTTCGGCTCTTGGATCTTCCGGACCGATGACTATGGAGCTACATGGACTGACGTCAGCAGCAACCTGCCAGATGAACCGGTGTACGTTATCGTCGAAGACCATAAGAACGCCAACCTGCTTTTCATTGGTACCGAGTTCGCTGTCTATGGCACGGTCAACGGGGGCGAGAGCTGGGCCCGGTTGATGAACGGCATGCCCACCGTTCCGGTGCACGACCTAATTATCCATCCTCGCGATGGGGACTTGATCGCCGCTACCCATGGGCGCAGTATCTGGATTCTTGACGACATTACCCCGTTACAACAGCTTAACGCCGAGGTGCTCGCAGCCAGTGTCCACCTGTTTGACAACAAGGTGGCGACCCAGTGGCGGGGCGTTAGTCGGGGTGCTACCCGCGGGCACAAGCTCTTCATGGGGCGAAACCCACTTTCGATCGACCAACGGGAGCCGGGCAACTCGCCGAGTGAGCTGATTAATTCCGCGGCCATCCACTTCTACTTGAAGAACGAGCCGCAAGACGATGTGAGCATCTCGATCAGTGACATTAGCGGCGAGGAGACTTTCGAGGTGGCGATCGATGCCACCGCAGGCATCAACCGATACTTCTGGCCGATGCGATTCTCGCAAGGCTCTGGCGACGCAGGCCGCGGTGGTCGCGGTGGTCGCGGTGGCTTACGTGGGATCCAGAGTTCCGACGTTGCGCCGGGGACCTACCTGGTGCGGTTGGTGGTTGACGGCGAGATTCACACGACCACGATTAGTATTCGGGCTGATCCAGAGACTATGGGCATCCAGTAGGCTGACTAACGGCAGTAGGGCAATAGCAAAAGCCCCGCAACCACCTAAGTGATTGCAGGACTTATGTTTTCATCAGTCGGGGTGAGAGGATTTGAACCTCCGACCCCCTGCTCCCAAAGCAGGTGCGCTTCCGGACTGCGCTACACCCCGATTGAAACCTGAGGATACCGACCCCGACCCCTTGTTACCAAACAATTTTATGACTTGAAACACTCTTCGAAGTTTTTCCGCGTCTTGTCAGGGCCGTGCGACTGTTCTTAGTTGGGCTGCCAACGGCCCAAAAACTCAACCATGGCGCGCATTGCAGCGCCTCGATGCGACTGTACTGACTTCTGTTCACGACTAATTTCGGCAAACGTCAAGCCAAGTTTGGGCACAATGAAGATCGAATCGTAGCCGAACCCCTCGTTGCCGCGGGGGGCTAAGCTGATTGAGCCGTTACACCTCCCGGTTGTCTCGTGGACGATATTGTTGTCCAGTGCGAGCGTAAGATGACAGAAAAAATGGGCTGTGCGGAGTTCAACTGGGGTATCAGACAACTTGTCGAGTACCGCTTTGTTCCGCTCCTCTTGGCTTAGTGACTCGTCGATATAACGTGCTGATCGGACTCCCGGTTCACCACCAAGAGCATCGATTTCGAGACCTGAATCATCGGCCAAAACGGGAGAATTAAGCTGAGCAGAGGCGAAGAGTGCCTTGCCACGAGCATTGTCGGCGAATGTTTCGCCCGTTTCCTCATAGTTGCCACAGTTACAAGGGAGTCGTTCAGGAGCCCAACAAGTCTCTTTGAGCAACGCAGTGAGTTCGGCCAACTTGCCTTCGTTACGGGTCGCGAAGACCAAACGGAGGAGCCCGCTTTGCCCGTTAGCCATCGATCCCACCTGGGTCCTGAGGCTGCTGCTGGTCGGTCCCTCCTTCCTGTTCGATCAGCACCCAGTCCGCTGAGGGTTGCAGCGGGTGCGAAAGGTCTACATGGCCTGCAAGCGTCTCAAGTTGTTCCCCCTCAACAAGGAATTGCACTGCGAATATCTCCGGAAAGCTCTCCGTTAATGTAGCCACGATGCTGTATACGGTATGGAGCTCGTTCAACGATCCTCCGCCGGAAAAATCGAAGAAAGACTGGTAGAAATCGATATATGCGACGCCACTCTGTGCGACCCATATCTCACGAACACGGGATTCTGGTGGGACCGGGGAAATGGTTTCGTCGCCGCTCCAGCTGATCAGCTCATCGACGGCACTGCGCACCTGCAAGTCAATTGTTGGTGGGGCAGCTACCGTGTGCAGCACCGGGATCAGACGTTCAAGACCTGAAACAATCAGGAAGAGTCGAAGGTCCATCGTGCCAGCTTCGGCGCGGGCGATCGATAAACCATTGACGGTCTCGGCGTCTGTTAGATCAAACGTCGTTGGACCGGCCAGCGATTCAAGGGATGAAGGGTCGCCAACCGTGGGTTGTACAGTCGGTACACTGGTGGCAGCAGTTGCGGGTGGGACTGGAGCCACCTCGGTGGCGTCGTCATTAGTGGCAGAGACAGCGGAATCGTTGGAACTGGGGGAAAAGAAAAACACCCAGCCGATAAGCACAAGAACGCTCAAAAGCATCGCGGAGATTGTAACGACTCTCCATGGAAAGTTGGTGTCATGTCGACTCATACGGGCTGCGGCTCCAAGTCGATGATTTTTTTGAAGTTAGTGGATCGAGCCGCCACCGATCAGCGACGCGTGGCGTTGCCGGTACCGGTTGAGACTCTGAAATAGCATGTTGGCGATCTGTTGCCGGTAGGCAGCATCGGCAAGCAGGCGTTCTTCATCAGGATTGGACAGAAAACCAACTTCGACGAGAACCGCGGGCATGTTGGCGCCCTTCAGGACCACGAAAGGGGCCTGTTTGATGCCCCTATCCGTTGTCCCTCCGAGCGAGTTCATGTTGGATTGGACCATTTCGGCTAGCACGCTGCTCTCGCGCAAGTGGGTTGTCTGTGCCATATCCCAGAGCAACATCTGCAAGTTCGAATCGCTGCCGGTTGGGCCCTCTAGTCCCATTGCGTTGTTCTCTATAGCCGCGAGGCGACGGGCGTCGTCATCGGTCGCTTGATCGGACAGAAAGAAAGTTTCGGCGCCATGCACGCCCCGGCCACGGTAGGAATTTGCGTGGATGGAAAGAAACACATTGGCCTTCACGTTATTGGCTAGAGCCGTGCGATCTTCTTTTTCCTTATAGATGTCTTGGTCACGGGTCAGGTATACCTCAAGACCGAGCTGTTCTTCGAGAAGCTGACCGAGGCGTTTCGAGATATCGAGCACGACATTCTTTTCCATAAGCCCAGTCGCGCCAACGGCGCCGACTTCGGCACCACCGTGGCCGGGGTCGATTACGACGACTCGAAACCCTTGTTGTTGAGCTCCCACGCTTGCCATCGATGTTGCGAACATGATGATCGTGACAATCGTGGCCCGCAATAGGCTGGACATACGCCATTGGTTAATCGATAAACATGGTCCGGTGTCACTATTCATGCGCGTCTCAATCTAGGATCAAAATATGGGGTCTGGACCCTGCCTTACCTCGGATCCATGAACCCGACGCACCCCACCCACGTGCCTATCCTAAGCTCCAAGTGTGCCTTGGGGAACCCCTGAACCGTCGCACAATCGATACGACGACTGAAGTCCTGATGTTTTTATGGCGCACGGCGGGATGATTCAAAAGTAACCGCCAAGACGCCGCAGTCCTTCCGAGATGGAAACTTCCGCGGCGCCGAATGAGAGGCGCAGGAAACGCGAGGACTGTTTGCCGAACGCAGCTCCCGGGACCGTGATGACGTTGGTTTTGTCGAGAATGTCCAGGGCCAACTCGAGACTCTCACCGCTGGGCACTGCTTCCAAGAGTACAAAAAAAGCGCCCTCAGGTGCGATCCGTGGAAGGCGGAGTTGATCGTCGATCAATTTGAGCATGAGTCCGCGGCGCCGGGCAAAGTCAACACGTGTGCCTGCGGCGCGTTCTTCAGCGCCAGCGCCGAGGGCCCGTAGGGCCACGCGTTGCGAAAGCGTCGGCGCGCAGGTCACCGAATGTTGGTTGACGGCCGTGATGGCGCTGATGAACTCTGGAGGTCCTACCGTCCAGCCAATCCGCCACCCAGTCATTGCTTCAGTTTTCGAGAGGCTGTTTACTACCAAGCCACGATCAGACACGTCGAGAAACGACGGGCACGGTTCACCATAATAGAACTCGTGGTAGACCTCATCTGAGATCACTATCAAGTCGTGAACATCAGCGAAGGTTGCGAGTTCCTTGAGTTCCGAACCCGGGATGATGTGTCCAGTCGGGTTTGACGGGCTGTTGATGACAACTGCTCGGGTTTTTTTGGTAATCAATCTTTCGAGAGCATCAACAGAAAAGCAAAAACCATCATCAGCTGACATTGGATAACAGACCGGGTGGGCGCCAGCGAGTGAGGCAATCGCCTCATAAGTCGGGAATCCAGGGTTTGGAACTAGGACTTCATCGCCAGCATCGACCGAGACAAGCATTGAACCCAGTAGCCCCCCGTTGGCACCCACCGTGACGCACACCGAGTCCGCCGTGTGGTTTCCGGGAGCACGTTGGGCGATAAGCTCCCTTAACTCTAGGATCCCACCGTTAAACGTATAGCCAAGCGGTTCAGTTTCGAGAACAGTGAGTGCTGTATCGACGATCTCGGGTGCAGTGGTGAACGCTGGTTCACCGAGGCCGAGATTGATGGCGTTCGGCGGAGCGTTCTCGAAGACTTGGCGAATCAGTGATAGAGAGACGCCGTCGAGGCGTTGGGCTACGCCTCCATGAGTTTTCACGATCGCAGTGCTTGCTCGATGGCGGTAGCGGCGTCGGTGCTTTCATCGCGATACTTGACAATCAGCGGACTAGATACTTGCAGACCGAGTTTGGCAGCATAAGCTCCGGCAACCGGTCGGCTGCCAGGCACTACCACAGCTCGTGGTGGGATCACTAACGGCTCATCGTCAGTCGCCTGCAACATTCGCTCGTTTAACACGTCGTACACAGGCGTGGACCCAGTCAGTACTGTACCGGCAGCGATGACAGCCTCACAGCTCACAATAGTTCCCTCGTAAATTCCGCTGTTACCACCGATAAGGACGTTGTCTTCGACAATTACCGGCAGGGCGCCAATAGGTTCGAGGACCCCGCCGACCTGTGCCCCAGCTGAAATATGAACCTTTTTGCCGATCTGTGCGCATGAGCCGACCAAGGCGTGCGAATCGATGAGCGTGCCATCGTCGATGTAGGCGCCGATGTTAACGTACATGGGTGGCATGCAGACTACGTCGCGGCCGATGTAAGCGCCTTCCCGAATCGAGGAACCGCCAGGGACGATGCGGACACCTTCGTCGTCGTCGAAGCGCCGGGTTGGCAGGGTGTGTTTGTCAACAAAACCTAGAGGCCCAGCGTCGACTGTGCGCTCGCTGCGGCCAACCCGGAAACCTACTAGGATGCCTTTCTTGACCCAGGCGTTCGTCTGCCAGCCTTCGATGCTCGGTGTCGCGGCCCGAACAGTGCCACTACTCAGGGCGTTGCGAAACGCGGTGAAGGTCTCGCCGGCGCTATCGGGAAGTTCTTTGGCGTCAAACTTGAACAGCGTTTCAATTTCATCGCGCAGCTCATCCGTTGTCATCGATGTCTCCTAGGATGCCGTCGAGCACGCTACCAAACTCGAAGCATCCCTTCCTGCCGATGACCCATTGGGCTGCTAGTAGTGCGCCGGCCGCGAAGCCTTCGCGGTTACCAGCCGTGTGGGTGAGCCTTACGGTGTCCGTGGCGCCGTCGAAACCTAGGGTGTGCTTTCCAGAGGCGGTGCCCGCGCGCAGGCTAACGACGTGAAGCGCTTCAGTATCTATTGACGACTCGGGGTTGCCTGCCTGTATGGTTTTCTTGGCTTTCGCCGTTTTTGTCACGAGACGAGCAAGGTGCAAGGCAGTTCCACTCGGTGCGTCCACTTTGTCGCGGTGGTGATGTTCCCAGATATATGGGTCGTAGTCAGCGTGTTCACTGATTGCATCGAACAGTTGCGCCGCATGCGTCGCGATACGGAAAAATAGATTGGCGCCAATCGACAGGTTGGCACCGTACACGAGGGTTGCACCCCGCTTGTCTACAAGCTCCCGTACTTCGTCCAATTGGTCGTTCCACCCGGTGGTTCCGACGACCAGGGGAACACCGACATCGGTGGCTCGATCAATATTGTCAAACACCGCTGTTGGCACGGTGAAATCGATCGCTGCGTCGATCGAGGCAAGCGCTTCACCGGTGATCCCAGTGCCCTGAGGGTTATCCTCAACATCGAGGCGCACGCCAATTTCATGCCCTTGGGCAATCGCCAATCGTTCGACCTCGCGGCCCATGTGTCCGTAGCCGAATAGCGCGAGCTTCATTGGGCCACCTTAGTATCAACGAGAAGTTCGTTGACGTCATCGACAGCAAGCTCGAAAGGGTATTGGTTCATATCGAGTGTTCCGGCAGGAGAAAAATCAATGCCCTCAGCCTCTAGAAGTTTTTGTTGTCGCCCTGGTTGTTTTCCGGCCACACGGTCGGTTGAGCAACCTCCGCTCGCGTTAACTACACGATGCCAAGGTACGTCTGCGGGGCACCCGTGCAAGGCCCAGCCTACCGCCCGCGGTGTTAAAGGTCGGGTGCAGAGCGTCGCGACTTGCCCATAACTCATCACCCGACCGGGTGGGATTAACCTCACGATTTCGTAGACGTCTTCCCAAGTGTTCGAATCGGTCACCGGTTCCCCGTTTCTTAGCCGATGCTAGCAGAGGAGACGGCGGCACTGACCCCCGTCCACTTAGCTTCTACGGGTAGAGACGTTTTTTTGCCCAGGTATCGTCTTTGTATACGAAGACCACCCTGTCGTGCATGCGATGAGTCTTATTGCTCCAGAATTCTATGCGTTCCGGATGTAGTCGGAAGCCGCCCCAGAAATCAGGCCTTGGGACGTCACCCCCGGAGAACCGAACCTTGGCCTTGTAGTACGCGGCGAGTAACTCGGCCCGCGATTCTAGCTCCGTGCTTTGCTTGGAGGCCCAGGCTGCCAACTGGCTGCCACGCTCACGAGAAGTGAAGTAAATGTCCGATTCGTCGTTGCCGGTGCGTTTGACGATGCCCTCGACACGGACTTGTTCCTTGATCGACTCCCAATAGAAGCAGAGAGCTGCTTGTGG